>Ga0075156_10001998_pt1 | contig 11213 bp, 9 predicted proteins | sample JI81AbrownDNA_FD_70966 | JGI IMG/M metagenome (GOLD analysis project Ga0075156, IMG submission 70966) | Wastewater effluent complex algal communities from Wisconsin, to seasonally profile nutrient transformation and Carbon sequestration -... | ecosystem: Engineered > WWTP > Effluent > Algae...
ATTCAATGGCTGTCCTTCGATGAAGGGCAGCCATTTTTTATGCCTGCGGCACCCGGTTGATCGCCTCTTCAATAGGCTGTTTCAACATCAGCGCACCCGGAACGCTCAGATGATGGCTATCAAAATAGAGCGGCGATCCATGGGCAAAGGTCATGCAGCGCGAGGTGGGGCAGAAAACCCGCGCCGGATAGATACGGGTGAGCAACCGGTGATGGCCAAGATCTTCCAAAATCTTGGTCGCCCGCCATTGCCGCTCTACATAAAGATCTCGCGACACAGTGAAATTGGCGGGGTCTTCCCCACGCGAGTTGAGTATCGCAAGAGTTTTCGGAATGTCATATCCGGTTTCCGGCACCGGATAGACCAGAACGACATGCTTGCCGTTCGCCATTAGGATTTGCACCAGATTGCGGATGCCGTCGCGGAAATGATGGCGCGCGGCATCGCTGAACAGCGGATAGGGTTCTCCATCCGGGCCGATTAGCTTCGGCGCGCCATTGTTGGTTTCGGCCTCTCCGGTCGAAACAAAGCGCCCTTCCAAATAAAGCGACCAGCGCGCCGCCAATATGACCGTATGGATGCTTTTGTTCGCGAGAACATAGTCCAGCCTTTTGCGGTTGCCCTCAACACATCCCGGACTTGTCCCTGCCCCCAACAGAGGCGGGCATTGCGGGGACGCGCCATAAATGATGCCTGTACCTGTATCTTTGGCGACCTGATCAAGCGCACCGAAAAGCGCCCCTGCATGGGAATCGCCCCACAGAAAGACCGAAGCATCCGTTGGATCGCCAATGGTGCACCGGGAATTGGGTTCCAGTTGCAGGTCGACTTTCCCGCACATATCCGATTCCGGGTTCATCGACTGTCCGTAAGAGGCCAGTTCCACGGTTCGGTCCTTGAACCTGTCCGGTAAACCGCCGCTGAAATAGATGGCGGCCGAGACGCAGGACACGACGAAAATCGACGCACCGCCCAACGCGAACACCGAACGTTGCGGTGTCTCATCATAGGGCCGCCGGAACGGCAGTTCGACAAAGCGCCAGGACAGATACCCGAGGGCAATCGAAATACCGGTCAATCCGGCGTTCTCCAGCAGGGTCAGCTTCCCGATGTTGACATAATTGACGAACACAAAGAGCGGCCAGTGCCACAGATAGACGGAGTAGGAGATTTTACCGACGAACTGCATGGGCGCGATGGATAGCATCCGTCCGGTCAGCACGTCCTTGCCCGCCCAGATCAGCAATGCTGTGCCCAGACAGGGAATCAACGCTGCGGCCCCAGGAAAAACGGTTAGATCATCGAAAATGGCAAAGGTGGCGATCAGCAACGCCAGCCCCGCAAAGCCCGCGAAGGTTGCGATCTGCCTGCTCTCCGGTGCCTTGAACAGGCCTACAGCCAGCAGCGCACCAATCAGAAACTCCCACGCGCGGAATGGCATCAGGTAAAAGGCCGTCGACTGGTCGATACCGGTCATCCAGACGCAAGCGGCAAAGGACAGTCCTGCGAGGCACAGCAATATGCTTTTGATGTGCAACGCCCATTTCCTGAGGATGACCATCAGGATGATCGGATAGATGATATACACCTGCTCTTCGACAGCGAGCGACCATGTGTGCAGCAGAACGCGCACCTTGGCATCGCCTTCGAAATAGCCAGTCTGCGTCCAATAGGCGATGTTCGATACAAAAGCCGCCGCGCCAAAGGTATTGCGCGACATATAGGTAAAGTCCTGCGGCAACAGGATCAGCGCGCCGGCGACCAGCGAAACGAAGAGGACGAGGAACAGCGCCGGAAATAGCCGCCTGATCCGCCGCTCGTAAAAGCGCATCAGCGAGAAATTGTCTTCGTCAATTTCGCCGACGATTAACCGGGTAATCAGATAGCCGGAAATGACAAAGAAGATATCGACGCCGGCATAACCACCGGGGACAAAGCCCAGATCCGCGTGGAAGAACAGGACCGCCAGCACGGCAATCGCCCGCAACCCGTCAATATCGGGGCGATAGGATAGCGCCGACGCCGTCGTTTTGCCGTTTACACTCATTTACTCTGTTCCGGCTCTTGCCCTGCAAAAATACAGAAATTCGCCACATCACCTTAGCGAGGCAGCGCACCAAGTCATTTAAGCAAAGGTAGTACCCAGAAATAGCTAGGTTTTAAGCAAAAACGGGGCAATCCGGTCCCATTTTGGGACTCCGGCCCACCATGGCATCGCTCCGGATAAATGGTTCAACAGAAACTTTTATCCTCGTAAACATGTCATTTAGGACTTTTTGCTACCCCTCCTCAATCAAGCGCTGTGAAAAGGCCGCTTGATCGTCATGCGGAGTGGGCAATGGACAATCTGGCGCGGCCGGACACAGTACGTGATTTTGGATCACTATTTACCGACGCCGTTCTGGCGGACGGCAGTGTGTCCATCATCGAACCGCTCGCCAGCTTTATCAGCGAAGGGTCGACCCGGCCCGATCTGCGCTCTCCCTTCAAATATGCGCGCGGCGCTTTGGTTGCCGATATCGCTCATTTCATCAATATCTCGCACGGGCGGCACCCGGGCATTGTGGACCATGCGGCCCACAAGATTGTCGACGACGCCGCGCGCAAATGGCTGATCAAGGCCATTGACGGATTTGCAGTGGAGCGCAGCTTCATGAATGCGCTGACCGTGGCCGCAGGGCCCGAGCGCCGCCACAACGGCGAAAACAAGGTCGCCGCGCTCATCACCGGACAGGCCCGCAATTTTGAGATGCTGGCAACGTCCGACCGCAAAGGCTGTCCTGCAGGCGCGGCTCTGGCCTTCGTTATCGATTGGCACCGCAGCCGCCCCTTGCTTTCCGCAGTCGCCCTGCATGTCGGCATGGATGTGCCGCCACTGGTACTGCCCGACATCAGCGAGTGCACCGATGTAGCCGACAAACTAGGCGCAACCGACAATTACCGGCGCGCGATGCGCTTTGGCGCCGAGCAAATCCTTGCGCAGCAACGCGGCCTATGGCGTCTAATCGCCGCCCGTCACGCCGAGGCGCTCGCCGGCTAAACCCCCTGCCCGATATAGTGGCTTGCATATGACAGCATCCGCACTTAACGAATTAACCGTTCGATTAAGTGATGGGATTTGATGATGCGTTTTGAAGGCACCGACAAATATGTGGCAACCGATGATCTGAAGGTTGCGGTCAACGCGGCGACAAAGCTGCGCCGTCCGCTGCTGGTCAAGGGTGAACCGGGCACCGGCAAAACCGTTCTGGCCCAGGAAATCGCAACCGCGCTGGGCGCGCCGCTGATCGAATGGAACATCAAATCCACCACCAAGGCGCATCAGGGCCTGTACGAATATGACGCCGTCGCCCGTCTTCGCGACAGCCAATTGGGTGACGAGCGCGTGCACGACATCCGCAACTACATCAAGAAAGGCAAATTGTGGGAGGCATTCACCAGCCCGCAACTGCCCGTGCTGCTGATCGACGAAATCGACAAGGCTGACATCGAATTCCCGAACGATCTGTTGCAGGAACTCGACCGGATGGAGTTCTTCGTTTACGAAACGCAGGAGACGATCAAGGCGGTCGAACGGCCCATCGTCATCATCACCTCGAACAATGAAAAAGAATTGCCCGACGCATTTCTGCGCCGCTGTTTCTTCCACTATATCAAATTCCCGGACCGCGACACGATGCAATCCATCATCGACGTCCACTTCCCCGACATCCAGAAAATCCTGGTCTCTAAGGCGATGGATATCTTCTACGAAGTCCGCGATGTGCCGGGCCTGAAGAAAAAGCCGTCGACGTCAGAACTGCTCGACTGGCTCAAGCTGCTCCTGCACGAAGATATGCCGCTCGACGTTCTGCAATCGCGCGACCCGACCAAGGCGATCCCGCCGTTGCACGGTGCGCTGCTGAAGAACGAACAGGACGTGATGCTGTTCGAACGCCTTGCCTTCATGGCACGACGTCAGGGCAGCTAAGCCCTAAATCACATAGGCTATTTCAAGGTCGCCCCAGCGGCGGCCATTGATGCGCAGCGGAACATAGACGTTGCGGACGATCTTGTACGTCTTGCCATCGCCTTCATGCCGGTACACCGCCATGGTGAAGTCCTTCTCGCTCGCCTTGGCCGTGATGTCGCATCCTTCGAACAGGACGCGGCCGTTACGGCAATATTTGGTGTCATGGGTAATTTCGCCCGTGGGCTCCCGCGAAAATTCCTTGAGGTGAATGGGTAGGAAGCCTTTGTTGCTGCTGCACACCACCGACATGATCGCTTCCGGGTCCATTGCCTTTACCGATTCCAGAACCGGCTGCCAGTTACGCTCCGCCCAATCTGTCAGACGTGTGCGGTAACGGGGCGGGTTGCTGCCCTCGATAAGCTGGAGGTCCGCGTCGAACAGCGCATCCATGGAGAGCGTACCCTGCCCGATCGCATTTTCGGTCAACGCCTCGACCTTGCGCGCCTGTTCAGTGGCAAGCTCGACATATTTCAGATCGTCGAGCGACAGTCCGCTGTGGACGATGGAATCAAACATTCCATTTGCCAGCGCTTCCAGTTCGACAAGTTGGTGATGCGCCTTGCCCACGGCGCTGAACATCGTGCCATTGGCTTCGGCCACCGCGTCGCGGACACGTTGTGATTCAATCAAACTCTGGTGCACATCGGCGGTGTTGGAAGCGATTTCGCGGCTCCGGTCGCCCATTTGGCCGATGATGTCGCTAACCCCGTGAATCAGGTCCTGAAGGCTGGAAAACTGCTGCTGCGCTTCGCTGCTGGTCGCGATGCCATCCTCGATCTGGCCAACAAATTTTGCTGCCTCGTTCGACAGCGAATTGACTGTCCCGGTAATTTCCACGGCTGCGGCGCGCGAATCCAGCGCCAGCTTTTTGACCTCTGCGGCAACCACCGAAAATGTCTGCCCGGCATCTCCGGCCTTCTCGGCCTCGATGGCGGCATTCAGCGCCAGCATATTCGTTGTGCGCGCAATGGTATCGATAGATTGCGACACCCGCTTCACCTGCTCCATTGCCGCGGCAAAGCCCGTGATATGCGCTCCCAGATTTTCGATCAGTCCGATCAGCGCCGAAAAGCTCGCAATCGACATTTTGATGGTATCGTTCCCGCCCATTAGACGGGTCACTGCGGCTTCGGACAAAGCACTTGCTTCAGACGTGGCCTGCGTGACTTCGGCTATATCCGAATCCAGACGCAGCGTCAGTTCGGTCAGCTCCGAATGCCGAGTTTTCAGCCAGTCGGCAGAATCGAGCGCCTGCTCCAAAACGCCTGCGGCACCGGCACATCCTACCGTCACATCGCCACAGATTTTTGCCGTTTCCCGAATCCATGCATTTTCGGGAACGTCGATCTTTTCCATCTTCATGTCAGGCGACCCTCTTCATTGTTGCAGCAGCGTGTAACGCGTTTTGGTTAGCGCTTCGTTAACCCTCTTTGGTTGACGGAGACCGCCCAAGTCGGCACAAGCTTAAGGCATAGTTTTTCGAGGATAGAGCCGGTGTTTTTTTCATTCATGGACGAATTGCGAACTGCGGGGATTTCCGCATCGCTCAAGGAACATCTGGCCTTGCTTGAGGCGCTTGAAGCGGACGTTATCAGCCAGAATCCCGAGGAATTCTATTATCTTGCCCGCACCACGCTGGTAAAGGACGAGGCGCTGCTCGACCGTTTCGACCAGGTTTTCGGCAAAGTCTTCAAAGGCATCTTCACCGAATATGGCCAAAATCCCATCGACGTTCCCTCCGACTGGCTGAAGGCGATTGCCGAGAAATATCTGTCGCCCGAGGAAATGGCCGAAATCAAAAAAATGGGCAGCTGGGACGAGCTCATGGATACGCTGAAAAAACGGCTCGAAGAGCAGGAAAAGCGACATCAGGGCGGTAATAAGTGGATCGGCACCGGCGGCACTTCGCCTTATGGCAATTCCGGTTACCATCCCGAAGGCGTCCGCATCGGTGGAGAATCGAAGCATAAACGCGCGGTCAAAGTCTGGGAAAAGCGCGAATTCCAGAATCTGGACCACACCCGCGAACTCGGCACCCGCAACATCAAGATCGCAATGCGCCGCCTGCGCCGCTTTGCGCGCGACGGGGCAGCCGAAGAGCTGGATATCGACGGCACGATCAACGGCACGGCCCGTAAAGGCTGGCTGGACATCCAGATGCGGCCCGAGCGGCGCAACGCCATCAAGCTGTTGCTGCTGCTGGATGTGGGTGGGTCCATGGACCCCTTCATCAAATTATGTGAAGAATTGTTCAGTGCGGCCACGAGCGAGTTCAAAAATCTGGAATTTTTCTACTTTCACAACTGCCCCTATGAAGGACTGTGGAAGGACAATAAACGCCGTTTCGCGGAGCGCACGCCGACCTGGGAAATACTGCACAAATTCCCGCACGACTATAAAGTGGTCCTCGTCGGCGATGCGTCGATGAGCCCCTATGAAATCACCCACCCGGGCGGTTCGGTTGAACATTTCAACGAGGAATCCGGCGCGGTCTGGCTACACCGGATCAGCAACACCTATCCCGCCACTGTGTGGTTGAACCCCGTTCCCGAAAAACAGTGGGGCTATTCGCAGTCGACCAAGATCATCAAGGAAGTGATGAACGACAGGATGTATCCGCTGACGCTGGAGGGGTTGGATGATGCTATGCGGGAGTTGAGCCGAAAACATGGGCATTGAGTTAGCGCCATTATTCAGGCGGTAAACAGTCTCCGCCGGGATAAATTTTTCGTCAGAAGGAAAAAGGAAAAAAGGAAGAAGACAGCGGGTGTTGAATTACATGTTGCAATACACCCGCCGGACTCCCTCTTTATAAAATTCAGATCCGAAATTTAGAACCAGCCCAATGGGCTGGTTTAAAAACTTGATGTAAGTTCGGGTTTGGCGAACATGGACTCCTGACAGCTTTTCAAGCGCCTTAAGCTCCACAACCAGCCAATCATTTACGAACAAATCCACCCTGTACGCATGGGCAAAATCCATTCCGTCAATGCTGATGTGAACCGGCATTTGCCGGATCACTTTATATCCAAGCTGTTCCAAGCGACCGGCCAAAACTGCTTCGTAAACTGATTCAAGCAGCCCTGGTCCGACTTGCTTATGTAAACCATACCCCGCATTTATAACGGCAGAAATCGTCTCTTCGCGAAATATCTCGCTCAACTGCAGCGCACCCATATAACGAAAGTATAGGATTGGCACGCACTTGATCAAATTTCAAGATATTGATTCAAAGGTATAAATTATGCCTTTTCTTCCTTTTTCCCTTTTTCCTTCTGACGAAAAAGAAACGCCGCTCAGTAAATGAGATACCCTGAACGAGCCGCCACCCAAGCCCCTTCATCCGGCCCGCAAAGCGCATCCAGATCGTCCGCAGTCGAACCTTCAAGATCGACCCACTCCCGCAATCCGGTCCCGCCATTGATCACATCAATCGCCAATTTTCCGAATTCATATTCATAAGGAAAATCCCGCCACAGGTCATAATCCGGGTACAACCGCCGGATCGCCTTGAACGCCAGCGCCTGGATGCGCCAGGGGCGGAAGGCCTGATGGTCATATGACGCGCCTTCGGCATGAATATGGACGCCGTGGCACAGGCTGTGGACATGTTTGTGGAAAGTCGGTTCAAACCATATTTCGCGCAACGTGCAGCCTGTGAGCCATTGGGGGGCAAAGCGGCGCATTTCGGCGATGACCGCGCGGGCGTCGATGTCGGGTGCGCCGAAAATTTCCAAGGGCCGCGTGGTGCCGCGTCCTTCTGACAAAGTCGTGCCCTCCAGCATCACGGTCCCTGCATAGGCGCGCGCCATGTTGATATTGGGCGCATTGGGGCTCGGGTTGATCCAGAGCCTGTCGGCTGGCCAGCCAAAGCCGGGGGCAGCATCGGGGTGATACCCCTCCATCGCCACAACATGATAATCGACATCAATTTTATAATGATCGATAAACCACCGGCCCAGTTCGCCCAAGGTCAGGCCGTGGCGCATCGGAATAGGCCCTGCACCGACGAAACTTTCCCATCCGGGCAAAAGCGTCAGGCCCTCAACCGGCCGTCCCGCCGGATTGGGGCGGTCGAGAACCCAGACCGATTTGCCATGCTCGGCGGCAGCCTCCAGCATATAAAGCAGCGTCGTTATGAAGGTATAGATGCGACAGCCCAGATCCTGCATGTCGATCAATATGACATCGAACGTGCCCATTGATTGTCCGGTGGGGCGGCGTACCTCGCCGTAGAGACTGAACACCGGCACGCCGTGGACAGGATCGGTGAAATCGGGCGATTCCATCATATTGTCCTGCTTGTCGCCACGCAGTCCATGCTGCGGCCCGAACGCCGCAGTGATGTTGATATCGTCCAACGCCGCAAGCGCATCGAAACTATGTGTCAGGTCCGATGTGACCGAAGCGGGATGGGCGAGAAGCGCAACGCGCTTGCCCGTTAACGGTGCACGCAGCGAAGGCTCGGTGAGCAGGCGATCTATTCCAAATTTCATGCCGCGCTTGGTGCCTCCAGATAAAGCGCAAAGCAATCCCTATGATGAAAATCAGGCTTTCCTTCGGGGTGCGCCAAGGCCCAATAGGATTTCGTACCCCCGCTTTCCCCAATGACCGCAGTCAGTCCGATCCACAGAGCAGAATCGCGCCATTGGTCGGGCAATGTGATCTCGACCTCCAGCGCGAAATGGGTTTCACTGGCATCCCCGTTAATTTCCGGGCGATAGGTCATGAGTTCGGTCATCCCTGCCCGATAACCGGCAAAGCTGTATGCGGCCCATTGGGTCGAGGGGGCGAAATTATACTCGAGATACGCCTCGTCATCGTCGCGCCGCACGAACAGTTCAAGACAGGTCGTTTTCCACAATTCATCTGTTCGCATGGGCGGCAATGTGCGGGGAATTTCCAACGCATTCAGATCGCAATCGACATGATAGCGCAGCCACAGCGCACCGCCCTCTGCACGGGTAACCGACACCAGGATTGCGTCGGCCATGAAGGGCGGGGTTGCGGGATGGCAGGTGAGCGCGATTTCCTCTATCGAAATATTGGCCAATCTCGAAACTCCATGCTAGGCGCTGCCGCGTTATGACTGCTTACAAATCCGACCTCCTCCGCCTGCTTGATGAGCGTGGCTACATTCACCAGGCAACCGATGCCGCCGGGCTTGATGCCTTGGCAACGAAAGAAGTTGTCCCGGGCTATATCGGCTTCGATCCGACTGCGCCATCGCTTCATGTCGGCAGTCTTGTGCAGATCATGCTGCTGCGCCGTCTGCAACAGACAGGGCACAAGCCGATCGTCCTGATGGGCGGTGGCACCGGCAAAATTGGCGACCCCAGCTTCAAGGATGAAGCGCGCAAGTTGCTGACCAACGAGGTCATTCAGGAAAACTGCGCTTCGATTAAGCGGATTTTCGAACGTTTTCTGACCTTCGGGGACGGACCGACCGATGCGATCATGCTGGATAACAGCGAATGGCTCGATGCTCTCGAATATATCCCCTTCCTGCGTGAAGTCGGGCAGCATTTTTCGATCAACCGGATGCTCAGCTTTGATTCGGTCAAACTGCGCCTCGACCGCGAACAATCGCTCTCCTTCCTAGAATTCAACTATATGATTTTGCAGGCCTATGACTTCATGGAATTGTCGCGCCGTGCCGCGTGCCGCCTGCAAATGGGCGGGTCCGATCAATGGGGCAATATCGTCAACGGCATTGAGCTTGCCCGCCGCATGGATGGCACCGAGGTGTTCGGCGTCACGACCCCGCTGATCACCACGGCAGACGGTGGCAAGATGGGCAAGACGATGTCGGGCGCTGTCTGGCTGCATGAGGACCAGTTGCCTGCCTATGATTACTGGCAGTTCTGGCGCAACACGGATGACCGCGATGTGGGCCGTTTTCTGCGGCTGTTTACCGATGTGCCGCTCGACGAAATTGCACGGCTTGAGGCTTTGCAGGGCTCCGAAATCAACGCGGCCAAGATTGCGCTCGCCAATGCGGCGACCGAAATGTGCCGGGGTGCAGAGGCCGCAGCACTCGCCGAGGAAACCGCGCGCAAGACTTTTGAAGAGGGCGCGACGGGCGACAATCTGCCGATTTTCGAAGCCTCTGGCGCTGTATCGATAATTGATGCCCTAATTGGACTTAATTTTGTTGCGTCGAAGAAAGAGGCCCGGCGTCTGATCGAAGGCGGCGGCGCGCGCATCAATGGGGAGGCAGTTGCTGACGAAAATGCTTTAATTTCGGTAACTTCGGATGATGTAAAGCTGTCGGCGGGGAAGAAAAAGCACGGAATTTTGCGCTTTAGCTAAGGCCGCAGGGTAAACGTGCGGCCCCAACTATTTTACCATTTATTTGTAACTTCATGTCATGTTGCGGCTATCGAAAATAAAACAAAGGCCGCACTGAATGGCGCAACCCGCACCGAATAACGACATGGATCTCCGCCGCGCGGCTCGCCATCGTGCGAACCACAAGGTTATCGCGGAAAGCAAGTTTCATGGTGACCAGACGATCCACATCGTCAACGTGTCCGCCCATGGGTTCATGATCGACGACAACACGGTGTTCGAACGTGGCGATCGCGTGGAATTGCGCTTGCCTGTCGTTGGCCGGTTAGAGGCTCTGGTCATCTGGACAGTGGAAAACCGTGCCGGATTCCAGTTCGAGCGCGTGGTTCGCCTGCCCGATTTCCTTGCGCTTCTGGAGCATGTAAGCCCCAAGTTGCGGTAAACTAACCGCCGCGCAGGGTCGCGATCCCGGCGTCCCGTTCAAACAGATAAAGACACAAGCGCGCAGCCTCCCCACGGGGGCCCGCCAGCCCGCCGTCGCGATCCAGCAACAGCCGCGCGTCGTCAGCCGCCACGCTAATCAATTCGCGGACCTGTTCAGGCGTCGCGACGCGGAACGGACTGTCGCCCGACTGCCGCGTCCCCAATAGCTCACCTGCCCCGCGCAGTTTCAAATCCTCCTCGGCAATACGAAAGCCGTCATTGGTCTCGCGCATCAGCGCCAGCCGCGCCCGCGCCGTCTCGCCAATCTGGGCGCTGCGGATCAGCAGGCAGACGGACTTCTCGGCCCCGCGCCCCACTCGCCCGCGTAACTGGTGTAGCTGGGCAAGGCCGAAGCGGTCGGCGGCTTCGACGATCATCAGGCTGGCATTGGGCACATCGACCCCGACCTCGATCACCGTGGTCGCCA
>Ga0075156_10002000_pt1 | contig 11210 bp, 10 predicted proteins | sample JI81AbrownDNA_FD_70966 | JGI IMG/M metagenome (GOLD analysis project Ga0075156, IMG submission 70966) | Wastewater effluent complex algal communities from Wisconsin, to seasonally profile nutrient transformation and Carbon sequestration -... | ecosystem: Engineered > WWTP > Effluent > Algae...
CGTGCCGAGGTGCGGTCGCTGCCGGCCACCCGTCGCGCCCCCGCGCACACCCCGCTTCTCGCGGCGTTCGACGCACGACTGCCGTTCGAGCTGACCGAGGGCCAGCGTGACGTCGGAGCGCAGATCGTGGACGACCTCGCGCGCGACCACCCCATGCACCGCCTGCTCCAGGGCGACGTCGGAAGCGGGAAGACGGTCGTCGCGCTGCGGGCGATGCTGCGCGTCGTCGACGCGGGCGGACAGGCCGCCCTCCTGGCGCCGACGGAGGTGCTGGCGGCCCAGCATCACCGGTCGATCACCGGGCTGCTCGGGCCGCTCGCCGGACGAGGCCAGCTCGGTGCGGGCGACGAGGCGACGCAGGTGACCCTGCTCACCGGCTCGTTGCGCACCGCGCAGCGTCGCCAGGCCCTTCTCGACATCGTCTCCGGCGACGCGGGAATCATCGTCGGCACCCATGCGCTCATCCAGGAGCGGGTCGACTTCAACGACCTCGCCCTGGTCGTGGTGGACGAGCAGCACCGCTTCGGCGTGGAGCAGCGTGCCGCCCTCTCCGCGAAGTCGCGAGACGGATCCCGCCCGCACGTGCTGGTGATGACGGCGACGCCGATCCCGCGCACCGTGGCGATGACGGTGTTCGGGGACGTCGACGTGTCGACGCTCAGCGAGCTTCCCGCCGGGCGGGGCGCCATCGCGACGCACGTGGTGGCCGCACACGAGAACCCGCGGCACCTGGCCCGAGTCTGGGAGCGGGTTCGCGAGGAGGTCGATCAGGGACACCGGGTCTTCGTCGTCTGCCCGAGGATCGGCGACGACGGTGCGGCATCCCCGGACGAGGATCTCGGCGAGCTCATGGAGATCGACGTGGACGCTGCCGGGAGCGGCGACGCTGGCGTCCAGCCCCCGGCCATGGCCGGGGTGGTGCCCCTGGCCGCCCGCCTGGCGGACAACGAGCTCGCCGGGCTGCGCGTGGGGATCCTGCACGGCCGCATGCCCGCCGAGGAGAAGGAGGTGGCCATGCGGCGGTTCAGCGAAGACGAGGCGCCCGGGTCGCTCGACGTCCTCGTGGCCACCACCGTGATCGAGGTGGGCGTCGACGTGCCGAGGGCCACCACCATGGTGATCATGGACGCAGATCGGTTCGGGATCTCCCAGCTCCACCAGCTGCGCGGACGCGTCGGACGGGGCTCGCTGCCGGGCCTGTGCCTGCTCGTGACCTCGGCCGAGACCGGATCGCCGGCCCGGCAGCGACTCGACGCCGTGGCGTCCACGACCGACGGCTTCGCGCTCTCGGCCCTCGACCTCGAGCTGCGCCGGGAGGGCGACGTCCTCGGCAGCGTCCAGTCCGGCAGCCGGAGCTCGCTGCGGCTGCTGGAGGTGGCGCGAGACGAGGACGTCATCGTGGACGCGCGCACTGCAGCCGCCGCCGTGGTCGCCGAGGACCCCGACCTCGCCGGTCATCCGGCGCTCGCCGACGTCGTCGCATCCCTGCGTGAGGATGAGCACGCCGAGTTCCTGGAGAAGGCGTGACGCGCATCATCGCGGGGAGCGCCCGAGGGCGGAGGCTGGCGGTGCCGCCGGCCGGGACCCGTCCGACCTCCGACCGCGTGCGCGAGGCGCTGTTCTCGACCCTCGACAGCGAGTTCCTCGCAGCCGGGCTCGCCTGGGGCGAGGTCCGGGTCCTCGACCTGTTCGCGGGCTCGGGCGCCTTCGGCCTCGAGGCGCTGAGCCGCGGGGCGGCCGGGGCGGTCCTCGTCGAGAAGTCGAGGGCGGCCGCCGCGGTGATCCGTGCCAACGCGGACGCCGTCGGGTGCCCGGGGGCCCAGGTGCTCGTGCGCGATGCCCGGCAGGTGGCGGGGCTGCCTCCTCCGGATGGCGGGGTGGACCTCTGCTTCGCGGACCCTCCCTACGACTGGTCGGCCGCCGACCTGATGACCCTCCTGTCGGCCCTGCGCGAGTCGGGCTGGCTGTCCGACGACGCGCGCGTGGTCGTGGAGCGCCCGGCGCGCGATCACGCCAGCCCGCTTCCCGACACCTGGGGGGAGTCGCGCAGACGCGCCTATGGGGACACCGTGCTTTGGTACGGTCAGGTGTCCAGTGATCGCGCGGGCGATCGGCACCCCTACGGCGCCGACGAGGTCCGAGGCCGGGAGGGATCCCTATGAGGACCGCGGTGTGCCCGGGCTCGTTCGATCCCGTGACCAACGGGCACCTCGACGTGTTCGCCCGTGCCTCGGAGCTGGCGGACGAGGTCGTGGTGGCCGTCCTCATCAACCGGACGAAGTCGGGACTGTTCTCGATCGACGAGCGCATGGAGATCCTGCGCGAGGTCGTCGCGCCGTTCCCGAACGTCCGGGTCGACTCCTTCCACGGCCTGCTCGTCGACTACTGCCGCGACCACTCGATCAAGGCGATCGTGAAGGGGCTGCGGGCCGTCAGCGACTTCGACTACGAGCTGCAGATGGCGCAGATGAACTACCGCCTGGCGAACGTCGAGACCCTGTTCATCTCGACCAACCCGCTCTACAGCTTCCTCTCGTCGAGCCTCGTCAAGGAGGTCGCCAAGTTCGGCGGCGACGTGACCGGTTTGGTTCCTGAGGCCGTGTTGGTCCGGCTGCCGGAGAAACTCTCAGACACAATGGGAGCGCAGTAGCAGCCCTGCGCCGGCCCTCGGGGGCGCAGCCGACCAAGGAGCACGCCGTGGACGTTCAGGAAAGACTCGACGAGCTGGCCGTCCTGGTGGAGGACGCGAAGGCCATGCCCCTGTCCGCGTCCTGCCTGGTCAACCGCTCCCAGGTCCTCGACCTCATCGACGAGATCCGCCAGCTGCTGCCCGAGTCGGTGCACCGTGCCGACGAGCTCCTCGCCGACCGGGAGGCCGTGGTCCAGGACGGACGGCGCGAGGCTGATCGCATCCTCGAGCGCGCGCGCGCCGAGTCCGACCGGCTCGTGTCGGAGCACGAGGTCTACCTCGCGGCGGTCGACGAGGCGGGAGCCCTGACGCGGCAGGCGATGCAGGAGACGGCCCGGATGCGCAAGGAGACCGACGACTACATCGACGCCAAGCTCGCCACCTTCGAGATCACCCTCCAGAAGACCCTGCAGACCGTCGACCGCGGCCGTGAGCGCCTGCGCAGCCAGATGTACCAGGAGCTGGCCCCCATCCAGGACCAGCCCTACGACGACTCGTTCGCCGACACGGGCTTCATCGACACCGGTTTCATCGACGACCGCCGCTGAGCCGCCCCTGCCGCGATTTCACCCCCGGGGAGCCCCTCCGGTAACCTCTCCCGGAGGCCTCTAGCGAGGCCACGGTTAGCCGTGCCGACAGTGGAGGGTCCCAGTGACCGGCCTCGACCCGCTCAGCCCGCTCGTCCTCGACGTCCGGAGCCTGCAGCGCGCGCCGGGGTCGATGGTCACCGTGACCCGAGATGCTCCGGCCCCGGCTGGCCTTGGCGTCGCGATGGCTCGGGTGCCCGAGGGATCGCCAATCGACCTGGATCTTCGATTGGAGTCCGTTCTCGAGGGAGTCCTGGTGTCCGGAACAGCGGATCTCCAGATCGCCGCGGAGTGCTCGCGGTGCCTGGACCCGGTGGAATGGCATCAGGAGTTCGACCTCACCGAGCTCTTCCGCTATCCCGCGACCGACGCCCGAGGCGCGGTCGTGGTGGAGGAGGACGAGTCCGACGATCCGCTGCCCGTGCTCGTGGACGATCTCATCGATCTCGAGCCGACGCTGCGGGACGCTGTGGTGCTGGACCTGCCACTCGCCCCGCTGTGCCGCGAGGACTGCCTCGGGCTGTGCTCCGAATGCGGAGCACGGCTGGAGGACGATCCGCTGCACGCGCACGACACGATCGACCCGCGATGGGCGGCACTCGCCGCCCTGAACGAGCCGGACGCCCCGTAGTCCCACGCCGCAGGGCAGCAGTACCCGAGAGCCAGTAACCGAGCAAAGGAAGCACCGTGCCAGTTCCGAAGCGGAAGACATCCCGCTCCAACACCCGTCACCGTCGCGCCCAGTGGAAGACCACCGTGCCGACGCTGGTCACCTGCGTCCGCTGCAAGGAGAAGCGCCTCGCGCACACGGCCTGCCCGACGTGCGGCACCTACGCCAAGCGCCGCGTGCTGGACGTCTAGGCATTGGCCACCGTCGCCCTTGACCTGCTGGGCGGCGATGGTGCGCCCGGGGTCGTCGCCGACGCCATCGCCAGGCTGTGCGGCCCCGAGTCGTCCCAGCCCGGATCGCCCGACCCCGCCGACCTCATCGTCGTCGGCCCGGCGGCGGTCGCGCGCGAGCTCCTCGTGGAGCGGGGCGTCGATCCCGACCGCGTGCGCATCGTCGATGCCGGTCGCGGGGCCTCCATGGCCGGCAACCCGCTCTCCATGCTGCGGGCGCATGACGATGTCACGGTCACGGTGGCGGTCGGGCTGGTGAACGCCGGGCTGGCCGACGCGTGGGTGTCGGTCGGCCACACCGGGGCTGCCGTGGCTGCCGCCGTCCTCGGGCTGGGCAGGCTCAGCGGAATGTCCCGCCCCGCACTCGCGGTCGTCCTGCCGTCCCTCGCCGGCCCGGTCGTGCTCGTCGATGCGGGAGCCGCGCCCGACGCCACCCCCGACGTGCTGCGCCAGTTCGCCCTGGCCGGCTGGGCCTACTCGCGCTCGCTCGGCGTCGCCAGCCCCAAGGTGGGGCTCATCAGCATCGGCAGCGAGGACGGCAAGGGGGATCGCCTGCGCAAGTCGACGCACGACCTGCTCGCCGAGAGCCTGCCGGCCGTGGGCGTCGACTACGTGGGCGCCGTCGAGGGGCACGACGTCGCGATCGGCTCGCAGGCCCAGGTGTTCGTGACCGACGGCTTCACCGGCAACGTCCTGCTCAAGGGCATCGAGGGAGCGGTGAGGTGGGCGGCCTACCGCATGGGAGAGGCCTACGGCGACGCCGAGCCGGCCCGGGGGGTCGTTCGGTCCACCGGAACCGGCGACTTCGCCGGAGGCATGCTCCTCGGCGTGAACGGGGTCACGGTGATCGGTCACGGAGCCGGCACCGCTGACGAGATCTGCGCCTGCGTCCGCCTGGCCGACCGTGCGGCCCGCACCGGCCTCGTCACCGCCACCCAGCAGGCCCTGTCCTCCCTCACGGCCCGATGAGCATCGATCGGCGAGCGGCCGCGGGGCTGGCGGAGGCCGGCCTGGCGGCGGTCTTCGACCCCGCGATGGTGGCCCGCCTGCGCGAGGACTCCCCGCTCGAGGCCGTCGGGATCACCGACGCCGATCTGGTCTGCGTCAGTGACGCCGTCGGACACGCCGCGGAGGCCCGTGGACTGGTCTGCCTGCTCGGGGACGGCGACCTCGACGGCGTCGCCACGGTCGCCGACCTGGTGACGGCGATCGCCGGCGCCGCGATGCCCGGGGGCTCGGCATGAGCCCCGACCGCAGCGCGCTGCTGGAGAGCCTCGGGGCCACGATCGATCCCGCCCTGCTCGACCTGGCCCTCATGCACCGGTCCTACGCCTATGAGCACGGCGGACTGCCGACGAACGAGCGACTGGAGTTCCTGGGCGACTCGGTGCTCGGCATCGTCGTCACGGAGGCCCTCTACACGCGGTATCCCGACTGGACCGAGGGCCAACTGGCCAAGATGAGGGCGGCGGTCGTCAACGCGAACGCCCTCGCCGATGTCGCGCGGACCCTGGGGCTGGGGGACTACCTCTACCTGGGCCGTGGCGAGGAGACCACGGGCGGACGGGACAAGTCCTCGATCCTCGCCGACACCACCGAGGCCCTGTTCGGCGCCGTGTTCCTCACCGCCGGGATCGATGCCGCCCGCCAGGTGATCCACGGGCTGTTCGACCCCCTCATCGAGCAGGCCGCCGAGCTGGGCGCGGGACTCGACTGGAAGACGTCGCTCCAGGAGGTCGCGGCCGCCGCCGGGCTCGGGCTGCCCGAGTACCGCGTCACCAACGTCGGTCCGGACCATGCGAAGGAGTTCTCCGCGGAGGCGGTGCTGGGGGGAGCCGTGCTCGGCAGTGGCGCCGGCCGGTCGAAGAAGGTGGCGGAGCAGCAGGCCGCGGCGGCCGCGTATCAGCGCATCCGCGTCGAGCACCCCGACCTCGACTGACGCCATGCCCGAGCTGCCCGAGGTGGAGGTCGTACGACGTGGGCTCGCCGCGCACGTCGTGGGCCGCACGATCGACCACGCCGACGTCCTGCATCCGCGTGCCGTGCGACGGCACGAGGCAGGCGCTGCCGACTTCGCGTCGCTCGTCCGGGGGCGCACGATCGTCGCGGCCAGCCGCCGTGGCAAGTACCTCTGGCTGCCGCTGGCCGTGCCCGGCACGTCTCCCGACACCGCCCTGGTGGGACACCTGGGGATGAGCGGCCAGCTGCTCGTCGAGGACCCTGAGTCGGCCGATGAGGCCCACCTGCGGGTGCGCATCGGCTTCGCCGACCCGGGACCGGAGCTGAGGTTCGTGGACCAGAGGACCTTCGGAGGACTGGCCGTCGCTGAGCTCGTCGACGACGGCGCAGGAGGCCGGCTGCCGTTGCCGGTGGCCCACATCGCCCGCGACCCGCTTGATCCGCTGCTCGACGACGCCGACGCCGTGCGCCGCATCCGGTCGCGGTCGTCGGAGATCAAGCGGGTCCTCCTCGACCAGACCGTGATCTCGGGCGTGGGCAACATCTACGCCGATGAGGCCCTGTGGCGGGCCGCCGTGCACGGTGCCCGACCCGCCGACCGGCTCCCAGCCGCCACGGTGCGCACCCTGCTCGCCGCCGTCCGCGAGGTCATGCTCGAGGCGCTCGACGAGGGCGGCACCAGCTTCGACGCCCTCTACGTCAACGTGAACGGCCAGAGCGGGTACTTCGACCGCCGCCTGGCGGCGTACGGGCAGGAGGGGCTGCCCTGCAGGAGGTGCGGGACCCCGATCCGCCGCTCCTCCTTCATGAACCGGTCGTCGTACTGGTGCCCGCGCTGCCAGCGCGCCCCCCGCACCCGCCCTGCCCGGGAAAGGTAGAGTCCGGCCGTGCATCTGAAGAGCCTGACGCTGAAGGGATTCAAGTCCTTCGCGTCCGCCACGACGCTGCACTTCGAGCCCGGGGTGACCTGCGTGGTCGGCCCGAACGGCTCCGGCAAGTCCAATGTCGTCGACGCCCTCGCCTGGGTCATGGGCGAGCAGGGTGCCAAGTCCCTCCGCGGCGGCAAGATGGAGGACGTCATCTTCTCGGGCACCGCCGGTCGGGCCCCGCTGGGCCGGGCCGAGGTGGCCCTGACGATCGACAACTCCGACGGGGCCCTGCCGATCGAGTACACCGAGGTCACCATCTCGCGAACGCTGTTCCGCAACGGCGGCTCCGAGTACGCCATCAACGGGCAGCCCTGCCGGCTCCTCGACGTTCAGGAGCTGCTGAGCGACTCCGGCATCGGCCGCGAGATGCACGTGATCGTCGGCCAGGGCCAGCTCGACACGATCCTCCAGGCCACGCCCGAGGATCGCCGCGGCTTCATCGAGGAGGCGGCCGGGGTCCTCAAGCACCGCAAGCGCAAGGAGAAGGCGCTCCGCAAGCTCGAGTCCATGCAGGCCAACCTCACCCGCCTGCAGGACCTCACCGGCGAGCTCCGACGCCAGTTGAAGCCGCTCGGCCGGCAGGCCGAGGTGGCCCGTCGTGCCGTCGTGATCCAGTCGGAGGTGCGCGACGCCCGCCTGCGCCTGATGGCGGACGACCTGCTGCGCCTGCGCGGTGCGTTCGAGGCGGAGATCGCCGACGAGACCGCCCTCCGCGACCGTCAGGCCGCCGTGGACGCCGAGCTCGCGGTCCTGCACGGGCAGGAGGCCGAGGCGGAGGAGCAGGCGGCACTCGACGCCCCGCGACTGTCCGCCGCCCAGGAGACGTGGTTCGCGCTCAGCGGGCTGCGCGAGCGATTCCACGGCCTGGTCCAGCTGTCGGCCGAGCGGGTGCGCCACCTGCAGCCGGAGCCGGAGGCTGAGGACTCCGGTCGCGATCCCGACCAGATCGACGCCGAGGCGCGGACGCTGCGCGCGGAGGAGTTCGAGCTGAGCCGTCAGGTCGAGGACTGCCGTGACGCCCAGGCCGAGGCCGAGGCGCAGCGGCACGCGGCCGAGCAGGCCGCCACCGACGAGGAGCGGCGGATCGCCGAGGCCGAGCGTGCCGCCGCGGATCGACGCGAGGGCCTGGCGCGGCTGTCCGGACAGGTGAACGCGGCCCGCACGCGACTCGACACGCGGGGCACCGAGATCGAGCGGCTCACCGCGCAGGTGGCCGAGGCCCGTCAGCGCGGCGAGGCGGCCCAGCGCGAGTTCCAGCGCATCGAGGTCGACGTCGCGGGACTGGACGCGGGCGAGCACAGCCTGGATGCCGAGCACGAGCTGGCGGAGGCTGAGCTCGAGGCTGCCGATGCGGCCGTCGAGGCCCTCCGCTCCCGCGAGGCCTCCGCCGAGCGCGAGCGCGCAGGCCTGAGCGCGCGCGCCGAGGCGCTGGCCCTGGGCCTGCAGCGCAAGGACGCGGCGGCGCGGCTCGTGGCGCCGGACGCGCAGGTCTCGGGCGTGCTGGGGTCGCTGGCCAGCCTGCTCCGCGTGGAGCCCGGCGCGCAGACGGCCGTTGCCGCGGCCCTCGGCGACGTGGCGGACGCGGTCGTCGTGAGCGGAATCGACGCGGCGATGCGGGCCATCGTCCTTCTCAAGGAGGAGGACGGTGGCCGGGCCGCCATCGTGGTCGCCGACGCCGAGCAGGCTCGTCCGAGCCGTCCCCCGGTCCGGGAGGCGGGCCGGCCGCTCGTGGAGTTCGTCACCTGCGACGAGGCGCTCCGCCCCGTGGTCGACCACCTGCTCGAGCGCTGGGTGCTCGCCGACGACCTTGCCGAGGCCGCGCGCCTGCAGCACATGCATCCGGGACTGTCCTTCGTGACCTCCGCGGGCGACGTCCTCGCCGGGGGCGTCCTCCACGGCGGGTCGGCGAGCCAGCCGAGCCTGCTCGAGGCCCAGGCGGCCTTCGACGAGACGTCGGCCGAGCTTGCCAGGATCGTCCACGAGCTCGATCGGCTCCGCTTCGACATGGCCGCAGCGCGTGCCGCGCAGGCGCAGGCCGCGGGTCGCGTCGAGGCCGCGCTCAGCCACCTGCACGAGTCCGATGCGCGCCTCGCGGCGGTGGCCGAGCAGCTCGGCCAGCTCGGCCAGGTCGCCCGCGCGGCGACGGCCGAGTCCGAGCGGCTGACGGCTGCCCGGGCGGCTGCCGAGGCGGCCATGGCGGCCGATCGCGAGCAGCTCGACCAGCTGCAGGCCCGACTCGACGCCGCCCAGTCCGACACGGTGTCCGAGCCCCTTGTCGACCAGAGGGAGTCCCTCGCCGCCGCCGCCACGGCCGCGCGCCGCCACGAGGTCGACGCCCGGCTCGCGCTGCGCACGGCCGAGGAGCGGGTGAGCGCCGTGGCCGCCCGGGCCCAGCAGCTCGAGCGGTCGGCCGCCAACGAGCGTCAGGCACGTGCTGCGGCCCTCGAGCGCCGCGAACGGCGGGCGCGCGAGCTGATCGTGGTGCAGGCCGTCCATGCCGGGGCCCGGGTGGCGCTCAGCCGCATCGAGGTCTCCGTCTCGGCAGCCGGCCGTGAGCGCACCGTGGTCGAGCGGGCCACCCGCGAGCGCGACGCCCAGCTGCAGCGGGTCCGGGCGGCACTCCGCGAGCTCGGGGCGGAGTCGGATCGGCTCAAGGACTCCGTCCACCGCGACGAGGTGGCGCGCGCCGAGCAGCGCATGCGCATCGAGCAGGTCGAGGACAAGGTGCTCGAGGACTTCGGGATCGATCCTCAGGTCCTCATGGCCGAGTACGGCCCCGACCAGCTGGTGCCGCCGACGCCCCCGTCGCCCGGCGACGAGCCGCCCGCCGAGGAGCCGCAGCCCTATGCGTTCGTCCGCGCGGAGCAGGAGAAGCGGCTGAAGGCCGCCGAGCGCGATCTGGCCCTGCTGGGCCGCGTCAATCCGCTGGCCCTCGAGGAGTACTCGGCCATGGAGGAGCGGCATCGGTTCCTCACCGAGCAGCTCGAGGACCTCAAGCGCACCCGCGAGGACCTGCTCGACATCGTCAAGGAGGTCGACGCCCGCGTCGTGCAGGTCTTCACCGAGGCGTACGAGGCCGTGGAGCGCGAGTTCGAGGGCGTCTTCTCCCGCCTCTTCCCCGGAGGCGAGGGCCGGCTGATCCTCACCGACCCCCAGGACATGCTCAACACCGGCGTCGACGTGGAGGCCCGGCCTCCGGGCAAGAAGGTGAAGCGGCTCTCGCTGCTCTCCGGCGGCGAGCGATCGCTCACCGCGGTCGCGTTCCTGGTGGCGCTGTTCAAGGCCCGGCCGAGCCCGTTCTACGTGCTCGACGAGGTCGAGGCCGCTCTCGACGAGGTGAACCTCGGGCGCCTCATCGACATCATCGAGGAGCTTCGGGCGTCCTCCCAGCTCATCGTCATCACGCACCAGAAGCGCACGATGGAGATCGCCGACGCGCTCTACGGGGTGTCGATGCGCGGCGACGGCGTGACGCAGGTGATCGGCCAGCGCCTGCGCGAGAGCGACCAGGTCAGCGCGTAGCGGCCGACCGCAGCGCGAGCACGCTCCCGGCCATGCCGGTGACGATCAGCGCCTGTGCGGCGACGTACGTCGCCATGATCAGCCCGGTCAGCGCCGGTGACGACGACAGCGGGCCGAACGCCGTCAGCGCGATGACTGCGTCCGAGGCCACGAAGAGCAGGGCTCCGGCGGCGATCCGCCAGCCCAGCCGCTGCGGCACGCGGATCACCAGGTCGAGGGCGGCGACGGACATGGAGATCAGCACCACGCTGTAGAGCAGGACCGGGACCCGCATGTCGCCGACGCCCGGGCTGACCAGCAGGTTGAGGACGATCCAGATGACGGCATACGGGACCAGCGCGATCCGCCAGGCGCGGACGAGGCCGGGGCCAGGGATCCTCGTGAAGGCCACGATGTAGCAGACCTGAGTCACCAGGAACGCGGCGATGCCGCCCGTGAAGTAGGCGTCGCCGTCGCCCATGAGGAGCAGGTCGCCGAGCCAGGCGAAGGCCACGCCGGCAGCCAGCCACCTCAGTGCGGCGCCGAGCCCGCCGGCCGGACGCATGACGACCACCAGCCACGCGAGCAGGAGCGGCATGAGCATCGGCTTCGTCAGGTGTGCGGCCCCCGACAGCCCGGCCGTCT
>Ga0075156_10002001_pt1 | contig 11210 bp, 8 predicted proteins | sample JI81AbrownDNA_FD_70966 | JGI IMG/M metagenome (GOLD analysis project Ga0075156, IMG submission 70966) | Wastewater effluent complex algal communities from Wisconsin, to seasonally profile nutrient transformation and Carbon sequestration -... | ecosystem: Engineered > WWTP > Effluent > Algae...
TCCGGAGACCACCACGGGCCGCCATCGTAGCCGGGGGTGGTCGTGAGGCGGCGCACGTCGGTCCCGTCGACGTTCATCGTATAGATGTCGAGATCGCCGTCCTTGAGCGACGTGAAGACGATGCGCTTGCCGTCGGGTGAGAGGACGCCTTCGGCGGTGTACGCATTGTAGTTGGTGAGGCGCTTGAGCCCCGTGCCGTCGCGATTGACCGTGTAGATGTCGAACTGGTCGAGCGGCCACACGTAGCCGGCCGACGGATCGGGCTTGGGCGGGCAGGTCGAATCGTGGGCGTGCGAGCTGCCGAAGAACAGGCGCTTGCCATCGGGGAGGAACCAGCCGCAGGTGACTTTCCCCAATCCGTTCGACACCCGGCGTACATCGGCGCCGTCGGCGCGCATGACGTATTGCTGGTCACACGTACGGCCGTCGCGCGTGGATTGGAAGGTGATCCACTCGCCGTCGCGACTGAAGTACGCCTCGGCGTTCTCGCCGCCGTCGGTGAGCTGGTGGAGGTTCGAGAGGTGCTTCTCGCCAGCGGCGGCGGGGACGGTGGTCGTCGGTGCTGGGGTACGGGCGGTGGCCGGCTGGCCGGGCGCCCCGTTCGTGATGCTGGTGCCCCGGGAGCAAGCAATCGCCGCCACGAGGGTCGTGGCGGCGAGGAGAGTCTGGAGGGATTTCATGCGAGGCGAATGTATGGACTGGCAGGCCAAGCGTCGACAGCCATTGCCTGACGACGCTCGGCGCCGACCCTACTTGCGTGAGAACTGAGGCGCGAGGGCGAAGAGGTCCTTCTGGCTCTGCCCCCGCTTGAGGATCTCCAGCGCCTTCTGCAGCTGGACGTCGTCATCGAGCGAGCGACGGCGCGCGGTGGAATCGCCGAAGGCGAGGCGGGCGACGCGCTGTTCGAGCATGCGATCGATCTGCGCCTGCGCGCCGTCGAAGAGCTTGCGATCCAGGGTGACGCCCTTCTTGGCAAGGCGCGTGTAGAGCTCATCGCGCCAGGTGGGTGCGACGGCGAAGTTGGGATTCCCCTTCACCTGGTCCTTGAGCTCCATCGCGTAGTCGTAGGTCGCGACGTAGATGTCCTGCGACTTGGGAGCCGTGGCCTTGAGGAAGGCCAGTTCGGCGCTCGTGAAGGTGTCGGGACGCACGATCACGTCCGGGGTGATGGCACCGCCACCGTAGACCACGCGACCAGCGTCGGACTTGTACGTCGGACGCGCCTTGCGCGCGGAGTCGCTCTCCATCGAGTCGGGGTGCACCTCGACGAACTGGCCATCGGGGAGCAGCTTGCGCTCCTTCTGGATGGTACGGCCGCTCGGGGTGAACCACTTGCCGGTGGTGATCTTGAGGGCGTAGCCGCCATCCAGATTGAACAGGGTCTGCACGAGCCCCTTTCCAAACGACGTGGTGCCGAGAATGAGGGCGCGATCGTGGTCCTGCAGCGCGCCGGCGACGATTTCCGACGCCGAGGCGGTGTACTGGTCGGTGAGGATCACCATGGGGACGTCGGGCGCGATGGGCTTCTCGCGCGCCGTGTACGTCTGGTTCTCCTGGTTGCGTCCTCGCACCGAGGCCAGCTCCGTCCCCTGCGGGAGGAAGAGGTTGGAGATGGCGAGCGACTGATCGAGGAAGCCGCCGCCGTTGCCGCGCAGGTCGAGCACGAGCGCCTTGGCGCCGTCCTGCGTCACCAGCTTGCGCACCGCCGCGGCCACTTCCTGCGTGGAGGTCTCGTTGAAGCCCTGCAGCGGGATGTAGCCGATCTTGTCGAAGGTGATGGCGTACGGCACGGCCGGAATGCGAATCACGGCGCGCGTGAAGAGCGACTTGATCGGTTCGTTGACGCTGGGGCGTGCGAAGGAGACCGACACCTTGGAACCGGGGACGCCGCGCAGCGAGTCGGCGACGCGCGCCGAGGACCAGCCTCGCGTGGTGATCGTGTCGATGGCGATGAAGACGTCGCCTTCGCGCACGCCAGCGGCTTCGGCGGGGGTGTGCGGGAAGACCTTGGAGACGACCACGCCCTTGCCGGGCTGCTCCTCGATCTGCATCCCGAGCCCGCCGTAACGTCCAGCGGTGGTGGTGTTGAACTGCGTGAGCTGCCGGGGCGAGAAGAGCTCCGAGTAGGGATCCTGCAGCTGCGAGACGAGCCCGCGCGCCGCCTTCTCGTAGAGCATGGCGGTGTCGACCGAGTCGACGTAGCGGCTCTCGACCAGATCGAGGACCTGTCCGAAGAGACGGCCGCCGTCGAGCGTCGCGCGCTCCTGCACCACAAACGCTCCAGCCACGAGCGGGACGAGCACAGCGCCGGCGATGGCGAGCTTCCGATTCATGAGAAGACGGGAAAATGCGAACGAAGTGTGCACCCCAGCGATCGCTGAGGCCCGGCCCTGTATGCAACCACGAGCGAACGGCTCTCTCTATCTACCAACAACTGGCCCGGTTGGGTTCCTGCCGGGGACGTTCACACCCCGTTCCCGCGCGGAACGCGTCAGGGGCGGATCCACGAACGGCTCCGAGGACCCTCTACGGACGGGTCCAACCTATACGCGTCACTGGTCCCGCTCGCTCGACCTGCGATGAGGGGCACCTCAGCTGGGACGAACCGCGAGGACGTAGTCCACGAACCACTGCTTCCGGATCTGGTGGACCTTGGCGTCGCGCACGATGCCGGCGGTCTGCAGCATCTCGTGCGCCGGCTGCAGCACGCGCTGCAGGTGCGACGGATAACGTTGTACGAGCGGCACCTGTTCTGCCAGCGCCTCGAGCTCGATGCGCCAGGTGACGGTGTCGTCGGCACGCGCGACCTCGAGCAGGCGGTAGAGGCGGCGTGCGACGGGCGATGAGAGCCCTTGATAGAGCTGCGGCGAGACGGTGGTGGTGTGCCCACCGCCGATGTTGGCGCGCAGCAGGGGCGAGAGGGTGACGCGGGCGTCGCCGGGTTCCGAGGCGGTGAAGGTCGGGAAGAGGGCGAGCTGCTCGCGATCGGCGGTGCGCCGCCGGTCGATGGAGACGGCCGACAGGACGGAGAACCGTCCCTCGAGCGCGGCGCCGGTTGTCGCGCTCCAGTAGGCACCATAGGACTCGAGTGAGGTGCGTTCGAGTCGGTTGAGGGCGGCGCGGAGCTGCTCGTAGGTCCGGCCGTCGGCCCGGCGACCGATGGAGCGCAGGAAGGCGTGCAGCGTGAACGAGACCGCGCCGTCGGCGGGGGAGCCGGCGTCCATGTATCGGCGGCAGATCTCGACGTAGACGTCCTGATCGAAGGTGCCGGGGAGGCGGTCGCCGGGGGCGGGGAGGACGCGCCAGCGTCCGCCGGCGGGCGGCGTGTACAGAATGGTCGTCTCTTCGGCCGAGTCGCTGAGGCGAAAGAGGGGGAGCGCCTCGAGCGCGCGATCGAGGAAGATGGCGCGACCAGGGGGGCGTCGCGGATGCGACGGGCGCGGGTTGTGGTGGAAGGCGGGGTCCCCTGGCACGGCGATCCTAACGAGTGGCGGTGGTCATCCGAGCTGGACGAGTTGCCCGGAGACCGGGCCGCTCACGGGAGAGCAGAGAAAGGTCACCCATTCGGCCACCGTCTCCCGCTCGACGTATGTGGCGGTCGCACCCATGGCGGCCACGTTGGTGTCGGTGCGAATGGCGGTGGGGGCGAGGGCGTTGGCGCGCACGCCGTTCAGGCGTTCCTCGGCGGCGACGGCGTGCATGAGGGCGACCACGCCGGCCTTGGCGGCGGCGTAAGCGGCGATGCCCTCGCCGGTACCGCCTGGCATGACGGCGGCGGAGGCGAAGTAGACGATGCTCCCGCGCGCGGTGCGCAGGGCAGGGAGAAAGGCGCGCGTGGTGGCGTAGGCGGTGGCCAGGTTGATCGCCAGCATCCGGTCCCAGCCCTCGGGGATGCTCTCCCTCACGGGGCCGAGCGCGGCGAAGCCTCCGGCCAGGCAGACCAGGGCGTCCGCGCCGGCGGGGTGACGCGCGGCGACCTGCGCGGCCACCGCACCTAACGAGGCATGGTCGGTGAGGTCGCAGGGCCACGCCGTGGCGTCGATCCCCGCGTCGCGCAGCTCGGCCGCACGGGCCCCGGCCTCGGTGCCGTCGCGATCGAGGAGGGCGAGCGTGGCGCCGCGTTCGCCGAGGGCCCGCGCCACGGCCTCGCCGACCTGCCCACGGCGCGCGACCCCCGTGAGGATGGCCAGGCGGCCATCCCACCGGTCGTCGCGTCGCGCGGGGCGCGGCGGGGTCACCGGGCCTCCACCCTGCCTAACGCAGTGCGCACCGCCTCGCGCAGGGCGACGATCGACTCCTCGCGCGCGAGCGACGAATCGTCGCGCAGGTGCAACTCCACGCCGTCGGCGACCGGGACGCGCCGCCAGCTGACGATGGGGTCGGCGTCATGGCGCACCGCCTGGTGGACGCCGGCCATGAGGACGGTGGCCAGCGATTGTGCCACACGGCGCTCGAGGGCATCGCCGGTGACCTCGCGCATGTCCTTGCGGATGGTGTCGAGCGACATCCCCTCGCGCTGGCGCATCTTGATGGCCAGCAGCTGCAAGAAGTGGCGGTAGTTGTACGTGGCCGACGTCCCGAGCCCCTCGGGGCGATCCATCAGCTTGTTGGCCACGTAGAACCGCACCGCGCGCGCCGACGGTGCCGCGCGCGCGGAGGCATTGGTGGGACGCACGCCAGCTGCATCGACGAGTGATGCGACGTGCGAAGCAAGGCCGCGTGCATTCCACGGGGCATGACGCGCGTGAGCGCGCAGTAACGCGACAGGAGACTCCGCCATGGCCGAAGATTACCCCGCGTCCGGGCGTCGGCGCCAGCACGACGACACTTGTTGCCTGCGATCACGAGTGCGCTGGTGACGCACGTCCACGGAGCGGATCGCGTCCCTTGGCGCCTCTACGACGAAGGCTCGCGCCGGGAGGGCGCGAGCCGTGGGGTGCAATGCGTGCGAGGCGCCGACGTGCCGCGGGCGGGACGTCAGGTCAAGCGGTGCCGTTGGTCGTCTCGTCCGCGGCGGCGACGGCTGCGTGCGGGAAGAGCGACGACGGGACGCCGTGTTTGGCGGCGACCGAGGCGATGGTCTCGAGGCCCACCGGCTTTTCCAGGAAGTACGTCGCGCCGAGTCGCTTGGAGGCGAGGCGGTTGTCCTGGTCGGGGAAGGCAGTGAGGGCGATGACGACCGCTTCGGGGGAGAGCAGTCCGGCGGCGGCCATGACCTGCAGGCCGCCGTCGCGTTTTCCGCCGAGGCGGATGTCGCTGAGGATCAGCTGGTACGGCTCGGCCGCGAGCGCCTTCTTGGCCTCGTCGAGCGTCGCCACCCGTGTCACACGCGTCCCGTCGACCTCGAAGAGTTCGGCGAGCGTGTCGCGAATGGAGAGCTCATCTTCGACGATCAGGACGTTGCAGGACATTCGAGAGAAGACGAGAGGACGAAAGGGCGGGCTGGCGAGCGGCGCGCTCGCCTTCGGTTAACTGCGGTCGATGGGTGAGGGTTCCGGTCTGGCCCCTCCTTCGACGAGCTAGGCGACCACGCCGGGGAGCGTGATCGTCACCGTCGTGCCGTGCTCCGGGGTCGAGTCCAAGCTAATCTCGCCGTCGTGCTCCTCGACGATGCGCTGGCAGAGGGCGAGTCCGATGCCGGTGCCACCCGGCTTGTTGGAATAGAAGATCTCGAAGACCCGGGCGAGGACGTCGGCGGGGACGGCGGGGCCGGCGTTGGTGAGGCGGAAGCGCCAGGCGCCGTTCGCGACCAGCGACGAATGCATGACCAAGTCGCTTCCCTCTGGCGCATGATCGACCGCGTTGACCAGCACGTTCAGGAAGACTTGGGCCAGCTGTTCCGGGTCGATGCGGCAGGCGACGGCGGGGGCGGGGCGTACGCGGGTGAGCGAGAGCGCCCGCGATTCCAGAAGACCGCGCTGCCCGTCCAGGAGATCGTCCCAGACGGCGTCGGGGTCGCCGGGGGTGAGGACGATGGGCTTGGGGCGTCCGTACTCAAGCAGCGAGGTGACCATCCGGTTGAGGCGTTCGACCTCGCGGAGGATGCGTCCCACGTTCTTCTCGACGACGGGGTCGTCCTTGGCGCGAAAGCGCAGGAGCTGGGCGGCCGACGAGATGCCGAAGAGCGGGTTCCGCAGCTCGTGAGCGACGCCGGTGGCGACTTCCCCGATGGCCTCCAGGCGACGCTTGTGTCCGACGCGCTGCACGAGGCGGGCGCGTTCGATGGCGACCGCGGTCTGCGCGGCGAGGGTGGCGAGGACGCGCTGGGCCTCCTCGATCTCGTGGCGCGTGGGCTCGCCCTCGATCCAGACGGTCATGGCCCCGATGGTACGTTCCCCGCCGGCCATGGGGGCAGCGAGTTCGACGCCGCCGTGGGTGGCGTGCGCGACCACGTCGACCTTCTCGATCGCCGCGTGCGCGAGCGGCGTGAGGCGGAGATCGAGTGCCGGGCCGGTCTCCTCGTACCCCACGCCGTAGCTGCGCTCCAGCGCGCCGTCGTGCTCGCGGACCAGGAGGACGGCGAAGGCTTCACCCCTCACGGCGCGCCGCAGTTGATGGCCGACCTCGTAGAACACGCGATCGAGGTCGATGGTGCGCGAGAGGGCGAGTCCGGTGTCGATCAGCGCTTCACGGGACCGATGACTGGGGGTGATGTCGACGGTGGAAAAGACATAGCCGGTCACTCGGTGGCCGACGTCGCGCAGCGGCGTGATCTGCATGAGGAAGACCCGCTCTTCCTCAGGCGAGCTGCACGGAAACTCCCAACTCACACGTGGCGCCTTGCCGGTTCGCAGGAGCTCCATCGCCTGCTGCAATTGGTCGCGATAGGACGCATCGGCGATCGAGCTCCAGAGCGACTGCCCGCAGACGGAGGCTTCGGTGGCGAGTGCAGGGGCGCCGTTATCTCGAGCGAACTGGGACCACGAGCGATTGGCACTCGTGATGCGCCCCTCCAGATCGATGGTGTAGACGGTGAGAGGGAGGGCGTCGAGGACCTGGCGTGCGAAGTCCGGCATGCGATCGATTCGTGTGCTGGGGACAGACGACCCGCGGGGCGCATCGAGGATCGACGCGCCCCGCGGGGACTGGGCTACCGATGGGAACGGCGACTAGCGCTTCTTGGCGCCCTTCTTGGCCACCTTCTTCGGCGCAGACTTCTTGGCGGGCGCCGCCTTCTTGGGTGCCGCCTTCTTGGCCGGCGCCGGCTTCTTGGGCGCCGCCTTCTTCACGCTGACCACCTTCTTGGCGCCCCCCTTCTTGGCGGCGGCCTTGGCGGGGGCGGCCTTCTTGGCCGGTGCCGCCTTCTTCACAACCTTGGTGGCCCTGGCCGGGGCGGCTTTCTTGGCCGGAGCGGCCTTCTTTGGCGGCGTCGCTGCCTTGGCGGGGGCCTTGGCTGCGCTCTTCGCCGGCGCCTTGGCGGGAGCCTTTGCCGGGGCCTTGGCCGGTGCTGCCGCCTTTGCCGGCGCTGGCGCCTTTGCGGGCGCCGCCGCCTTGGCGGGCTTCGCCGGAGCTGGGGCCGCAGCGGGGGCAGCCGGTGCGGCCTTCTTGCGGCTCGCGGCGGCGGGGGCCTCAGCCTTGGCTGGTTCCGGGGCCGGCGGTGGCGGCTCGGCGGCGACCGGGGGCGGGGCCGGGGGCTTGGGCTTCGGCGGGCGGCCGCGACGTGCCGGCGCCCCGAAGACGACCTCCTCCTCCTCCTCGACCTCTACCTCGTCCTCGGCGTCGTCATCGGCGACGATTTCCGTGTCCTCCTCGTCCTCCAGCGCGGCCTCTTCGGGCTCATCCCACAGCCCGCCGTCGCGAGACGACCCGCCGCCCCAGCCATCATCATCATCATCGTCATCATCAAACGACGACGAGCCACCGTATCCGATATCGTCCTCGTCGTCGTCCGAAAACTTCAGCGTCTCGTCCCACGCCTCGCCACGCGGCATGAATGCCTCCTGCATGTAGTGATCGACGGTCCATGTACCTGCTGCGGAGCCGAGCGCGCGTCCCGAGCACACCGGCGCGCCGCGGCCACGGAGCGACCGCCTGCGATCGCTCTTCTGGGGAACTTCCTTTTACAATCGAGGGCTTTCCCCGTCAAGCGGGAAAACAGCGCCCCGCCGACGTGCCCAGCGCACGTTCGCGTCGCCTCGACCGCACGTGGCGACGATTCGCGCGCTCAATCCGCGGTGAGCCCCAGCACCCGACGCTCGCTGACCACCGTCTGCAACGCGGCATAGACCGTGGGGTCGAGCAACCCGCCCGCATGCGCCGCGAGATAGTCGACCGTGTCCTCGAGCGACATGGCGGGGCGGTAGGCCCGCCGCGAGGTCAGGGCGATGAAGGCGTCGGCGCAACAGAGGATGCGCCCACCTAACGAAATCTGCTCGCCCATCACGCCCCGGGGATATCCGGTGCCATCCCAGTGCTCGTGGTGGTCGCGCACATACTCCAGCGCCTCCCGCAACTGGATGAGGGGCGACAGGATTTCCAGCCCGATGCGCACGTGGTCCTTCACGTGTTCGTACTCCTCGGGACTGAGCGCGCCCGGCTTGTTCTGCACCGATTCACGCAGCGCGATCTTCCCCACGTCGTGCAGACGCGCGGCGATGGCAACTTGTTCCACCTGCACCTCACCCAGCTGCATGGCCTCGGCGATGGCCCGGCTGAGCGCCGTCACGCGCAACGAGGTCCCGGACAGGAACGGGTCCTTGGCTTCGTGCATCGCCACGAGATGGGCGATCGAATCCACCACGGAGGCCACGACCGCCGACCGTTCGCGCTCCAGATCCGTGGTGCGACGGGAGACCTCGCTCGCGATCAGTCGTTCGACGTTGCGCTGCTCCACGGCCAGATCGCGCCGGTTGGCGACGCGTTCGATCGCGGCCAGGAGGTCCTGCAGGTCGACCGGTTTGGTGAGGTACTCCATCGCCCCCACGGCGATGGACTCGGTGGCCGTGGGGACATCGTTGACCGCGCTCAGCATGATGACGGCGAGGTCGGGGTGGAGCGCGCGCGCCTGCGGCACCAGATCGAGCCCCGACATCCCGGGCATCCGGATGTCGCAGAGCATGAGGGAGTAGTGCCCCTGCCGGAGCAGTTCGAGCGCTGCCTGGCCGGCGTCGGCCATTTCGGCGTCGAAGCCGCGCGAGCGCAGGAACTTGGAGAGCGCGAGGCGAATCGTCTCCTCGTCGTCGACGACGAGGATCCGCTTGGTCTCCGGGCCGCCGATCACCCGGTTACTCAGTGCGCCGCCGCGGGCGGAATCAGTCATGACGAGAGGGAGGAGGGAGCGGGCGCCCCCGATGCCGGGAGATAGATGCGGAAGAGGGAGCCCGACCCGAGTTGGCTCTCAACGGAAATGCTCCCGCCGTGTGCTTGCACGATACCATAGGACACACTGAGGCCAAGGCCCGTCCCTTGTCCAGCCGGCTTGGTGGTGAAGAAGGGTTCAAAGATGCGCTGCCGGGTTTCTTCTGCCATACCCGAACCAGTATCGGCGATTGTCAGGAGAACCCCCTGATCCAGCGGTTCGGTCCGGATGCCGAGCTGCTTGATGCTCGATCGCTGCATGGCGTACTCCGCGTTGACGATCAGGTTCAGCAGCACCTGCTGCAGCCGTTGATCGTCTCCGCGGACACGCGGGAGCCCGGGCGCCAGGTCCACCTGCACCTCCACATCGGCGCTGCGTAACGAGTAGTTGCGGAGGCGTAGGGTCAGCTCGATGATCTCGTTGAGGTCGATGGGCGATCGGGTCGGCCCCGGCTTGCGCGAGAAGATCAGGAGGTCGCGAATGACCCCGACGGCGCGGTCGGCCTCGCGCTTGATGAGCCGCACCGATTCCCGCTGCTCGTCGGTGATCTTCTCCTCCAGGAGCAGCTGGGCAAAGGCCGAGATGCCGGCGAGCGGGTTGTTGAGTTCGTGGGCCACGCCGGCCACCAGTTCGCCTAACGCGGCGAGTTTCTCGCTCTGCCGCAGCTGCTCCTCGATGCGCCGCTCGTCGGTGAGGTTGCGGACGTTCATCACCTGCCCCACCGGGGCCCCGGCATCGTCGCGGATGTAGCTCAGCATGACCGACGCCGGAAACTCCGACCCGTCGCGCCGCCGGTGCACGTGCTCGGCCATCCACACGCTCGACGTCGACAGGTTGCCGTTCCCCAACCGTCGCGCGGGGACGGCCGACGCCACGAGGGTGTCGAAGGTGATGGCGCCGATCTCCTCGCCGCTGTAGCCGTACTCGCGCCCCGCCGCCGCGTTGGCGTACCACACGCGACGGTCGAGACCGAGGATGAACACTGGCTGATCCATCGTGGCCAGCGCGGTGGCGAGCATGCGCTCGCGCTCGCGCCGCTTCCGCTCCTCCTCGCCGAGCAACAGCACGTCGGCCGCCAGCGCCACGTGCGCCGCCAGCCGCCCCAGCGACTCGCCCTGCTCACGCCGCACCCGCGCCCCCGCGACCGGGACGCTCCACAGCACGCCGAGGAGCTGGTCCTTGGCGATGAGCGGGACGACCGACGCCCCGGCCGGCACCACGTCGCGCTCCTGAATAGACGCGAGCACGTCGAGGGGAGGGGTGAGCACGGCGCCACGCGTCCCGACGAGGCGCGCCGCACTCTCGCGCCCCGGGATGACGCGATCCTGCAGTGGGGCGAGTGTCCCGATGGCGCTGACGTAGGTGATGGTCTCGCCGCTGTCCCCCATGAGACCCAACGCCTTGCCGGTCGACGGGACGACCGAGTCGACCGCGGCGAGAATCAGCCGCCCCGACTCCTGCGCCGAGTTGGAGAACAGGGCGGCGCGCGCGATGGAAGCGGCCGCCTCGGCGACCGATCGGGCCTGCCGTTCTGCCTCGAAGAGGCGCGCATTCTCGATCGCGGCGCCAGCCTGCCGGGCGATGAGCGACAGGACCGCGGCGTCGTCGTCGTCGAAGACTCTCGCCTCATCGCCCTGCACCACGAGGACACCGAGAATCTCCTCGCCGTGCAGGATGGGGACCGCGATCTCCGCGTGCACCGGTGGGCGTCCCGAACGGCCGGCGACCGGATCGGACCACGGCCGCGCGGGGGCGTCGCTCATGTGCGTCCCGCCATCGCGCAGCGCGAGCGAGGCACCACAATCGCCCACCGGCACGCTGGGGAGCGCCGAAGCCCCCGTGCTGACCCCGTCGACGACGATGAGTTGCGGGAGGAACTGCGTGTGTTCGGCGTTGGCGAGCAGGAGGGCGA
>Ga0075156_10002003_pt1 | contig 11202 bp, 11 predicted proteins | sample JI81AbrownDNA_FD_70966 | JGI IMG/M metagenome (GOLD analysis project Ga0075156, IMG submission 70966) | Wastewater effluent complex algal communities from Wisconsin, to seasonally profile nutrient transformation and Carbon sequestration -... | ecosystem: Engineered > WWTP > Effluent > Algae...
GCATGCGGCATGCGACCCCGACAACCATGCCTCGGCCCGCTTGTTACGCCGCGTAGGCATGCGCCAGGAAGGCCACTTCAAACGTAGCCTGTGGCTCAAGGGACAATGGGTGGATGACCTGGTATTCGGCCTGCTGCGAGAGGAATGGCAGGCTCAGCGATAACGGGCGGCAAACCCGGCTGCGGTACCATCCTGCAATACCGATTGCACGGCACCATCCAGCTTCTGGAACAGGGCATCCGGCATACCCGAGTTACATGCCAGCCACATCTGGGTATCGCCGGGGTTGCCCATGGTAATCACTACCCGTACCTCGCCCTGGTAGCCTTCGCGATTGGCCTTGTACGCACCACTGATCACCCCGGCCACCCACAGGTCTATGCGCCCCCCCATCAGCTTGGGCAGGTTGTGCCTATCGGCTGGCGCCCGGTCCAGGGGCACGCCCTGACGCTCCACATAGTCGCCATAGGCATCGGCCAGATAGCCACCCACTTTGTATTGTTTGGCATCAACCACGCTATCGAGCCGTATGGCGCTGCCAGTACGTGCAAACAGGGCTATCTTGTCATCCACCAACGGCCCTATCCATTTGAACTGCGATTCTCGTTTGGCGCTACGCACGGCAGAATAAACACAGGTATCACTGCGGCTGGCCGCCAAGGCCAGCGACCGCGCCCATGGCAGCAGATCAAACTGGGCAGACAAGCCCGCCCGGTTCACCGCCTCCCGCAATATCTGGGTTGAGATGCCACTGACCCGCCCGTCCTCCAGCATATTGAACGGTGGATAGTCCTCAGTCAGCAGCACCAGCGCGTTGGCACAGGGCATGGCCAGCAACAGGCAGAACAAGGGCAGGCAACGCATGCTGCTGCTCCCACACCGCCGGGCACCCCACCACACAGGCGGGGGCCCGGCTGCACGGCTATTTGTATTTGGTACCCAGCTTGGCGGCCGTGCCATCCTTGGCAATGGACTGGATCGCGTCGTTGAGCTTCTTCACCGTGTCATCCGGCACGCCCGGATTACACGCCAGATACATCTGGCTGTCCTTGGGATCGCCCACCGCCAGCACCGGCTTGATCGCGCCCTTCAGGCCTTCGCGTGCCGCCTTGTAAGGGCCGCTGTTGGCACCCGCCACCCACAGATCTATGCGGCCCGAACTGAGCTTGGGCAGGTTCTGGGTATCGGTCACCACCCGCTCCAGTTTCACCCCCTGCTTTTCTACAAAATCGCCATAGGCGTCGCCGTTGTAGGCGCCTACCTTGTACTTCTTGGCGTCATTGATGCTAGCCAGCGTGATATTGCTCTTGCTGGCGGCAAACAGCGTGATCTGGTCAGCGGTCAACGGCCCCACCCACTTGAACAACTTTTCCCGTTCGGGTGTGCGTACCGCCGAATAGACGCAGGTATCCGGCTTGGTCTTGGCCATGTTGAGCGCACGCTCCCATGGCAACAGCTCAAAGCTGGCCGTCAACCCCGCACGCTTCAACGCCTCCTGCAGCATCTCGGTGGAGATCCCGACCACCTTCTTTTCCTCGTACATATTGAACGGTGGATAGTCTTCAGTGGTGAAGGTCAGTGCCTGCGCCTGCAAGGCGGCAAAGCCTGTCAGGGTGGCACACAGAAGGCTGCGGCGTAGCATCATGGTGGTCTCCGAAGAACAAGGAAGGACATCGCGATGGCAGGCGATGCTGCCTTGACCTTAGACCACCCGCCCCACTCTGCGCCAGCCAGCTACGATATGCGGCTTGCCGGGGTAGAATCGTCGCCTGTCCCTCTGGAATCACCATGCCTACCATCAAGCTCGATCAAGCAGGTTTTCGCGGGCTAGGGCCGGATTTCTACAGCGAAGTCCATGCCACGCCCCTGCCTCAGCCCCGGCTGGCCGCCTACAACCCCAGCCTGGCTGCCGAACTGGGCCTGCCCGCCAGCGCGGATGAGTGGCCCGATGCCGCCGCCATGCTGGCCGGCAACCTGCCCGCTGCCGATAACGCCGCCATGGCCACGGTCTATTCCGGCCACCAGTTCGGTGTCTGGGCCGGCCAGTTGGGGGATGGCCGCGCCCTGCTGCTGGGTGAGGCCTGCGGCCAGGAGATACAACTCAAGGGAGCCGGGCTCACACCCTATTCACGCATGGGTGATGGACGGGCTGTGCTGCGTTCCAGCGTACGCGAATACCTCTGCTCCGAGGCCATGCACGGCCTGGGGATACCAACTACCCGGGCGCTGGCCCTGGTAGCATCGCCCGAGACGGTCTGGCGCGAGACGCCAGAAACCGCTGCTGTCCTGACCCGGGTGGCGCCCAGCTTTCTGCGTTTTGGCCATTTCGAGCATTTCTTCTACCGTGATCAGCAGCCCCAGCTAGGGCAGTTGGTGGAATACGCTGTCCGCCGCTACTTTCCCCATTGCAAAGAGGCAACGCGGCCGGCTCAGGCCATGTTGCAGGAAGTCATACACCGCACCGCCGCCCTGATTGCCGATTGGCAAGCCGTGGGCTTCTGTCATGGCGTGATGAACTCGGACAATATGTCGCTATTGGGCCTGACCATAGACTACGGCCCCTTCGGCTTTCTGGACGGCTTTGACGCAGGCCATATCTGCAACCACTCCGATCACAGCGGCCGCTACGCCTATGGCGCCCAGCCCGAAATCGGCCTATGGAACCTGCACTGTTTGGCCCAGTCCTTGCTGCCCTTGCTGGATCGCGATGAGGCCATCGCCGCCCTCAAGCAATACCAGCCATTGTTCGAAGCCGAGCTGACCAAGCGCTTCAGCCGCAAACTGGGCCTGACCACCCAGGAAGAGGATGACTGGAACCTGCTGGTACGGCTGTTCGACCTGATGCAGGCCAGTCGCACCGACTGGACCCTGTTCTGGCGCCAACTCAGCCATTTCGACAGCAGCCCGGACGCGCTCAACCCCGATGTGCGCGACATGGTGCTGGACCGCGAGGCATTTGACGGCTGGGCCCGAGACTACAAAACCAGGCTGGCACGCGAAGCCAGTGTGGATGCGGCACGCCACGCCGGCATGCTGGCCACCAACCCGAAATATGTGTTGCGCAACCATCTGGCCGAGCAGGCCATACGGCAGGCCCAGGCAGGAGACGACAGCGAGATAGCCCGCCTGCAGCAATTGCTGGCAAAGCCGTTTGACGAGCAACCGGCTTTCGAGGCCTATGCTGGCCTGCCGCCCGACTGGGCCAAGCAGCTGTCGGTAAGCTGTTCGTCGTAAGAGGATGGCATTCCTGCACCTATAAGCTAAGACCCTTAGTAGAAGACAGAGCATCGACAGCGGTATTTTGCTGCTAGCCGGGCCTACTCAACTATGAAAAGGGCGAATGATGAAACTGTTTATCCTGAGTGCCGTCATGGCATGCAGCGCTGCTGCCTGGGCCGAAACCGTGACCATAGGCGCCGAAGATGATTGGGCGCCGTACTGCTCCAAGGTGGGCAATGACGCCAAGGGCTTTGCTGTTGACCTGGTGCGCGAGGCCTACAAGGCAGCAGGGGTGGAGGTGAAGTTCGCCGTGGTGCCCTACGCACGCTGCATGAGCGAAGCCAAGGAAGGCAAGCTGGTGGGCTGCTTCAATGCCGCCCGTAACAGCCTGCTGGAGAACGACTACCTGTGGCACGCCAAGCCCATGTTCAATGCCCGCATCAATATCTACGCCCCGGCCGACAGCAGCGAAAGCGGGCTGACGCCCAAGAGCCTGGACGGCAAGGATGTAGCGGTCACCAATAACTATGAATACGGCGACGACTTTGATCGCAACACCAAGATCAAGCGCAGCGTCAGCAACCAGGATGAGCAGGGGTTCCGCAAATTGCTGGCCAAGCGGGTGCAATACATGGTGGCCTACGAAAAAGTGGCCAATGCCATCTTCAGCAAGAACAAAGCCGAATTCACCGGCAAGTTCAAGGCCGTGGGCATGACTGCCGAGCCTGGCCTGTATATCGCCTTCTCCAAGAAGCACCCGGACAGTGCCAAGTTCGTGGAAAAGTTCAACCAGGGCATGGAAGCAATACGCAAGAACGGCAAGTACAAGTCGCTGGAGGCCGCCTGGCCTTGAGAGCCAGTATGGACTCAAGGCATGGATGGATGTTACGGACAGCGCAGGCGCCAGGGAAACCCTGGCGCTGGACGTCCACGCAGCCTGAACCAGCAGGCTCTCCCTTGATTGAGCCCACTCCCCCCGCCCTCGCCGCCGCGCGGGAGCTTCGCTGGCGCTCATCATCATCTGAATGGGCTTCAGCGCCGGTATGGACCCAAGGCATGGATGGGTGTTACGGACAGCGCAGGCGCCAGGGATACCCTGGCGCTAGGCTTCAGCACCACCTGAACCCATAGGCTCTCCCTTTATTGAGCCCACTCCCCCGCCCTAGCCGCCGCGCACCGACATGGTCTCGCGCCCGGTGCCTGTCAGGCATGGGTCAAGCGCCACCGCCTGGGCGATACACCCGTCCAGCGTCTGAATGCCCGATTGAAGGCGCTCTGTTCCGAGTAGCCCAGCAGCAGTGCCACCTCGGGCAACGCCAGGCGACGGTCGCGCAGATAGCTTTCTGCCAGGCAGCGGCGGCTATCCTCCAGCAGTGCGCGGTAGTTCCAGCCCAGCGCTTGCAAACGCCGACGCAGGGTACGGTCCGACAGGTTCAGCGCCTCGGCGCAGGCCTGCAGGGCAGGCTCGCCCTGCACAAGGTGCTGCGAGATGAAGCCGCGCACCGACTGCAGCAGCACCTCACGGTCCGGCATGGCGGCGAACAGCGCAGCAACCTGTTGCTCCAGCATCGCCGCCAGGGCCGGATCGGGCTGGCGCAAAGGCAGGGCCAGAACATCGGCCGGCAAGAGGACGCGGGCCGCCGTCTGGCCGAACAGCACGGGGCAGCCGAACAGCTCGGCATAGGGGCGCATATCGGCCGGCGCGGCCTCCACGAAATGCACCACCAAGGGCCGCAGTGTCTGCCCAGTGATGCAGAGGGCGAAATGAACCAGGGCCGCCAGCCCGCACTGATTGGCCAGCAGACCGATGGCGCGGGCATCGTCACCCCACTCCAGCACCGCGGCGCCGTCTGCCGGATAGTGCCGCACCGGGCTGACATCATGCACCAGCCGCTGGTAGCGCAGATAGCGCTCCAGCGCCGTGGCAGATGAACCCGAGAGCTGCAGCACATAGCCTAGCGGCCCCAGGTGAGCCGGTGTAATCGTTGCCCCCAGGCGCAGGCCCAAGGCAGGGTCGCCCAGATGCAGCGCAGCCTGGGTCAGCAACTGGCGCCAGTGGGCTGCGGTAACCGTGCCATCCGGCCCAGGTGGTAAGGCAGCCTCGCCCAGCACGCGGCCAACGTCCTGCCCCTGCGCTGCCAGGTAATCGAACAGCAGCCGCACATAGGTGCCAGGCACACTGCCAGATACCGGCAGCGGCGGGTTAGCACGTTTGATTTCCAGCTTGATCATGGCCTGAAGTGTCAAAAAGCTGGCCCGGCAAGTCAAGCCCCACTACGCACCAGGCCCTAGCATGGCTTCCCTACTTCAAGACGGAGCCTTGCAATGATTGCCCCATCTGCAGCCCAGGCGCAGGCGCTGCTGCGCGACCCCAGCCACTTCCAGTGGTACGTCATTCCCCTCCTGCTGCTGGTCATACATGCTTATGGTGAGCAGGCAGCCGAGAAGCGCTGGAGCGTGGTACTGGGCGGTATCGCTTTCTGGCTGATGGACTGGATCAATGAAATCTGGAACGGCCTGCTGTTGCACTTCTCCGGCTATGCCCCCGCCTGGGCCACCCCAGGCGGCTCGGCCTACGTGATCCTGGTGGGGCTCAACATCGAAATCTGCCTGATGTTCGCCATCATGGGCTTGTATGCCGTACGCACACTGCCAGCCGACCGCACGCTCAAACTGCTGGGCATCAACAACCGCTGGTTGCTCGCCGTGGTGAGCTCGGTGCTGTGCGTGCTGGTCGAATATGGCCTCAACCATATCGGCGCGCTGACCTGGGAATGGCGCGGCTGGAATACCAATGCGCCATGGCTGATCTGGTTGATAGGCTATCTGCCCTTCTTCCTGGTGGCCTACTGGGTGCACGACATGCCCTCCCGCAAACACCAGTTGGCCGTGGTGGGCGGTCTCGCCACCATCGTGCTGTGCGCCCTGTTTGTGTTTATCGGGGTATTGGGCTGGATCTGATCCCCATATCACGCAGAACCTGGGCCAGCCTGACGGCTGCCAGCGTCAGGCTGGCATCGTCCACACCGGCATAGCCCAGCACCAGTCCAGGGAACGGTGGCTCGCCCGCACAGTAGGCTGATAGGGGTGGCGCAGCGATACCTTGCTGCGCCAGGCGGGTGCTGACCATGGCATCGTCCCAGCCTGCGGGCAGCCGCGCCGTCACATGCATGCCAGCCTCTCCCCCCAGCAGGGGCAAGGCATCTCCCAGCTCATCCTCCAACACCTTGCGCAGCTTGGCCTGGCGGCGGGCATAGACACCCCGCATGCGGCGCAGATGGCTGCCAAAATGACCCTCTTGGATAAAGCGGGCCAAGGCCGCCTGGGTTGTATAGTCTCCCTCGCGATACAGGCGTGCCTGCAGTTGCCGCAATGGCGCTGCCAGCGCCGCCGGCACCACCAAGTAGGCCAGCCGCAAGGCGGGAAACATGACCTTGCTGAAGGTGCCCAGGTAAATCACCCTGCCGCTGCTGTCCAGCCCCTGCATGGCCGCCAGGGGCCGGCCAGCATGGCGGAACTCGCCATCGTAATCGTCCTCCACCACCCAGGCCCCCTGCCGTGCGGCTTCGGCCAGCAAGGCCTGCCGACGCGCCAGGCTCATGACACTGCCCAGCGGATACTGGTGCGACGGGGTCACATAGACCAGCCGTGGCGCCGGTAGCGCCCGCCCCTGCCAGTCCAGGCCCTCCTCATCCACCGGTACAGGACAAACCGCCAGACCGGTGGCCATCCAAGCCATGCGCGCCCCCCGATAACCGGGCTCCTCCATCCAGACGGTATCACCCGCGTCAGCCAGCGCGCGTCCCAGCAAGTCCAACGCCTGCTGCATGCCGCTGCAGACCAGCACCTGCGCCGGCCCGCACACCACGCCGCGAGATAACTGCAGATAGCCCGCCAAGGCCTGCTTGAGCGCCGGGTGGCCACCCTCCTCGCGGTAGTCAAAGTCACCCGCCTGCGCCCCGCGCTGCTGTGCCTGCAGCAAACGCCACCAGACCGGCCAGGGAAAGGCCGCCAGGTCAGGCCGCCCCGGTGCAAATGCAGCGGCAGCCGATTCCACCCGCTCGCCCATCACGTCCAACCAGGCAGCAGCCCGCCGCGATAGCGGCAGTGGCTCGCCGATCGCTGTCTGGCGGGCCGGCCAAGCCACGGGCTCGGGCAGATGTGCTGCCACGAACGTGCCTGCACCCGCCCTGGCCTGGCAAAAACCTTCGGCGCAAAGCTGCTCGTAGGCATGCAGCACCGTATTGCGTGCCACCACCAAGGCCTGGGCCAATACACGGCTGGCCGGCAAAGCGGTATCGCCCGGCAGCAGCCCCAGCTGTATTGCCTGCCTTAAGGCACGGTAGAGATGGCGATGGATGGGTTCCGCCACCTGGCGATCCAGCCTGGCCGCCAGGTAGTCCAGCAAGGCCGGCAGATTGGTTCCATTTAACATTGCTTAATCGGCACCTTTAAAGGAACCAATATAGCTTTACGCTTTGCTGCTATCCCGTCAACACCTCCAAAGCCAGCAAGGATTCTTCATGCGCATTACCCTGAACCAGCCCGTACGCCCCGACCAACTGTCCGATCTTTATCGCCGCGCCGGCCTGGCACGCCCCGTCGACGATCAGGCCCGCCTGGCGCGCATGCTGGAGCATGCCAATTTGCTGGTCACCGCCTGGGAAGGCGAGCGGCTGATCGGTGCTGCACGCTGCTTCTGCGACTACGGCTGGGTTTGCTATCTATCCGACCTGGCCGTAGATGCCAGCCTGCAGCACCAGGGCCTGGGCCGCGCGCTGGTGGCCGCCGTGCAGGCAGAGATAGGTAGCGAATGCCAATTGGTGCTGCTGTCGGCACCGACGGCCATGGATTACTACCCCAGGCTGGGATTTCAGCAAGCCGGCCATGCTTTCTATATCCCCCGCCCCGCCCACTGAAACCGACACGTGCTACGGAGCAAGGCATGAGCCATTTCACGCCAACCGACCTGACCCGCGTACGCCGCATTGCCCAGCGGGCCAACTATGACCAAGCCACCGTGCATGCCATTGTGGACCAAGCCTGGATCTGTCACATCGCATTCAGCCTGGATGGTCAGTCGCACTGCATTCCTACCGCTCACTGGCGGGTGGGCGAGGCCATCCATATCCATGGCAGCAATGGCAGCCGCCTATTGCGGGCGCTGGCCACCGGCATCCCAGCCTGCGTCTGCATCACCCACCTGGACGGCCTGGTGCTGGCACGCTCGGCATTCAACCATTCCATGAACTATCGCTCCGCCATGGTGTATGGTCGATTTGCGCCCCTGACGGCAACAGAGCGTAGCGCTTCGCTGGATGCCTTCATGGACAAAGTGGAACCCGGTCGCCGCGCCCAAGTACGCATGCCCGACGCCAACGAGCTGGCCGCCACCACGGTACTGGCCCTGCCCATCATCGAGGCCGTAGCCAAGATACGGCAAGGGCCGCCCGAAGACGATGAAGCGGATCTGGCGCTGCCAGTCTGGGCCGGAGTGTGGCCGCTCGAGACTTGCTTTGGCGAACCCATCACCCACCATGCCAGTACAGCACTGGCCTGATACAAACACTGCAGGGAAGTCCACCATGTACCAACCCAAGCACTTCCGCGAAACACGGGCCGAACCGTTGCAGTCGTTGATCGCCAGCTACCCGCTGGCCACCGTGATCGTCAACCAGGAATCAGGCCTGGAAATCAACCTGCTGCCCATGTTGCTGGACGCCGCAGCAGGCCAGCACGGCACCTTGCTGGGCCATGTCGCCAGCGGCAACCCGCTGGCGCAACTGGATGGACTCCCGGCCACCGTGCTGTTCCATGGCCCTGACGGCTATATCTCGCCCAACTGGTATCCCAGCAAGCAGCAGCATGGCAAAGCCGTACCCACCTGGAACTTTGCCGTGGTGCAGGCACGCGGGCGTATACGGACCTATCGCGACCCAGCCCGTCTCACCGCCCTGCTGACACGCCTGACCGATCAATTCGAGTCCAGCCAAGCCACGCCCTGGCAGGTCAGCGATGCACCGGCCGACTTCCTGGCACAGATGCACAAGGCCATCGTGGGTATAGACATCGTGCTTGACAGCCTGGAGGGTAAGTTCAAGCTCAGCCAGAACCGCTCGCCGGCTGATTTTGCCGGCACCCTGCAGGGCCTGCGCGCCACCGGCAAGGCCGGCGATGCCCCCCTGGCCGACTGGATGGCGGAAGCAGATCCAGCCCGCAGCGCCGGACAGTAAGCGCCGCTCAGCACAACCAGCATCGTCTGGCACAGCGGGTACCTCCCCGGCAGTCCCGCACAACGATGCAGACGGCGCCGTGTTAGCCGCGCCCAGCCCTGGCCGGCATGCAATCAAGCGGTTCCACCAAGCACTTGCTATGCTCCACGGCAACAATAAGGGAGACATACCTATGGCCTTACCCCTCACCGGCCTGACCGTGCTGGATTTTTCGCCGCTGTTGCCCGGCCCCTTTGCCACCCGCATGTTGGCCGACCTGGGCGCCCAGGTCACCCGCATCGAATCCCCCAGCCGACCCGATCTGGTCAGGCATACACCGCCCTTTGTGCAAGGTGTGTCCACCGCCCATGCCTACCTCAATCGGCACAAGCAGAGCCTGAGCCTGGATCTGAAATCGCCCGCCGCGCTGGCTCAGGTGCTGGCGCTGGTCGCCACCGCCGATGTCTTGGTCGAGCAGTTCCGCCCCGGTGTCATGAGCCGCCTGGGGCTGGGCTATGAGGCGCTGGCCACAGTGAACCCACGGCTGGTGTACTGCTCCATTACCGGCTACGGCCAGACTGGACCACTACGTGACCGGGCGGGCCACGATATCAACTACCTTGCCCTGGCGGGCATTGCCGCAGGCTCTGGCCGCCAAGCCGATGGCCCTCCGCCGCTGGGCATACAGGTGGCCGACGTCGCCGGTGGCTCACTGCATGCCGTGATCGGCATCCTGGCATCCTTGCACCAGCGCGAACGCGATGGCCTGGGCCAGCATGTCGATATCGCCATGACCGACTGTGCCTTTCACCTCAACGCCCTGGCCGCTGCCGGCCAGCTGGGGGCGGGCGAGGACACGCCGGCCGAAGCTGGGCTGCTGAACGGTGGCAGCCACTACGACTACTACCGTTGCCGCGATGGCCGCTGGCTGGCTGTGGGCAGCCTGGAACCCGTCTTTCTGGAAGCCTTGTGCCAAGCGCTGGGAGAGCCGGACTTGCTGGCGCGATTCCGCCAGGCACCCGTGGCCGCCAAGCAGGCTTTGGCACAGCATATTGCGGCACAGGACTTTGCCCACTGGCGGGCCGTGTTTGCTGCGGTGGACGCCTGCGTGGAACCCGTACTGACCCTGCCCGAAGCCCTGGCCAGCGAACTGGCCCAGGCGAGAGGCTGGACCGTGACCGTGGAGACCGAAGCCGGCCCCATCAGGCAACCCGCCATGCCCATCCGCTTTTCACGTAGCGACAGGCGCTAGGCACCTGCACAGCCCTCCCCATGCATGACTTGGCTTCCTAACGGAAGCCCAAAAAAACGGGCAGCCTGCGCCACCCGTTTTCACCAGCCCAGTTGCCTGGGTAGCCACCTAGGGTTTAGTTACCGCAGCCCTTGTTGTTGATGCGATCGTAAGCTGCCTTGGCTTGCACCAGGCCATGGCCATACTTGTCATCGCGGCCTGCCGTGCCCAGGTCCAGTGCACTACGCTCGAGCGAGCTACGCACCTTGGCAGCGGTACAGTGGGGGAAGTAGCTCCACACCAAGGCCGCTACGGCCGCCACATGCGGCGTTGCCATGGAGGTACCGCTCATGGTGCCGTAGTTGGTGACCGCCACGCCTACAGTGGTGCTTTGACCCAACTTCGCCTTCAGTGCCGCACCGTCCACATCGGTGGTCGATACCGAAGGAATGGTGGTGACCGCCCCGCCCAGGGTGCCGTTGAAGCTACCCGGCGCGTTGTTGTACACAATGGCGCCCAAGCCGCCGCTGGTCTGGCAGT
>Ga0075156_10002010_pt1 | contig 11189 bp, 7 predicted proteins | sample JI81AbrownDNA_FD_70966 | JGI IMG/M metagenome (GOLD analysis project Ga0075156, IMG submission 70966) | Wastewater effluent complex algal communities from Wisconsin, to seasonally profile nutrient transformation and Carbon sequestration -... | ecosystem: Engineered > WWTP > Effluent > Algae...
TAACTTTATTTGCTACTGCTAGTTCGGCTGCAAATAAATCTCATCTTTCATTAAGAGCAGCTTATGCTATTATTGCAAGGGTTGCACTTACTCAGCAATATTATACTAGAGCAGCACAATTTGCTCAGCAAGTTATAAGTTTGGGAGGTAGTTCATTAATGAGTAATAGCGAATATCAATCAGGGTTTAATAATATTAGTAATCCTGAGTGGATTTGGGGAGCTTTTATACAAGATGATCAAGGAGACACTTTTGGTTCTTACATGGCTCAAATAGCTATGGATGCTAATACCACTTACATGAGAGGTGTACCAAAGAGAATAAATCAGGTTTTATATGATTGGATACCATCAACAGATATTAGAAAGTCAATGTGGGAGCCTAGTCCTACAACTGTTAATTTTCCACTGCCAACGACTGCATTTGTACGTACACCATATATGAGTAGGAAGTTTAAAATTAGAGTATTACCTACAATTGGAGATGTGCCTTATATAAGGCTTGCAGAAATGTATTTAATTTTAGCTGAAGCAAATGCTAAACTAGGTAGAGAACTTCAAGCTCAACAAGCTTTATTTACATTAGTTAGAAATAGGAATGCTGCATATACAATGAGTACTAATACGGGGCAAGCATTGTTAACCGAAATTTATAGAAATAGAAGAGTTGAGTTTTGGGCAGAGGGGCATCGGTTTTTTGATTTAAAACGTTTAAATTTGCCTTTAGATAGAACTGTGGTTACAAATTATGTTGCTGCATCAGCGGGTGGGATACTACAAATTCCAGCAGGAAGTAATATGTGGCAATTCTCAATTCCAATCTCTGAGATACAAGCAAATCCAAATTCTGTGCCCAATCCATAATTAAAGCAATTATTTGGTAATTTAATTCTTTAAAGGCTGCCCTAAAAAGCAGCCTTTTTTCGATTTTAAAAAAAGCTAGATTTATATTAGTTTATACAAATACCTTTGTAAAAATTTTAAAATTATGGCATTTACACTTGCACCTTTACCTTATAATCATGATGCTTTAGAGCCTCATATTGATACTTTAACCATGCAAATTCACCATGGGAAACACCATCAAGCTTATGTAGATAATTTAAACAAAGCTATTGCTGGTACAGAACATGAAAACAAATCAATTGAAGAACTAGTTGCAAATGCTGGAAGCATTTCTCCTGCTGTAAGAAATAATGGTGGTGGCCATTGGAATCATACTTTTTTTTGGGAATCGTTGAGTGCAAATGCTGGCGGAAACCCAACAGGTAAACTTGCAAATGCAATTAATGCTGCCTTTGGAAGCTTTGAAGAATTTAAAACTAAATTTGCAACAGCTGGAACTACTCGTTTTGGAAGTGGTTGGGCTTGGTTAATTGTTAAAGATGGAAAATTAGAAATTTCTAGTACTCCTAACCAAGATAACCCCTTAATGGATGTTGCTGATGTTAAAGGAACTCCAATTTTGGGTGTAGATGTTTGGGAACATGCTTATTATTTAAAATATCAAAACAAACGTCCTGATTATTTAGCAGCTATTTGGAATGTAATTAATTGGTCTAAAGTAGCAGAAAGATTCGAAAAAGCTTAGTAGTATTAAAAAACTATTATATATAAACAAGGCTGCAATAATATTGCAGCCTTGTTCGTTTTAAGTCAAATTTTAATGACAAATAGCATAATTTAAAATGACACTTAAAGAAATTAGACTACTCTCAGCTTCTGATATGGCAGTTTTAAGCCAATGTTATTCTCAAATTCGTCAATTAATACCTTCACTTGCTGAATTGAAATCTACAGAAAAAAGATCGATTTTTAAATTAAGTGCTAATAGATTGCCTTTTGTAGAGAAAGCAATTTCTAGAATGAAAAGTAGTCCATCTTTATTGCCAAATTATGTTTCACCTAACGATGCAATCAAAGCTTTACATTTATATACACAATTGGTTGAAGCGGAAATGGAGCTTAAAAAATTGTTGGCAAAGGTTGAAAATTCAAAACATCAGGCGGGTAATCAGGCATTAATGATTGCTAAATTATTTTATCATCAGAATGTAAATGCAGCAAAATTAGGTTTTAAAGAAGCAAAAGATATTACTTCGGAACTCTCTAGTTTATATGTAGCTGGAAGAGGTGCTAAGAATAAAAAGCAAAGTACTAAATAATGTAGAATAAAACAATAAAGAAATAGAAAATATCTAATTAAAATTAACACTCTGCCAAACCTAAAGGAATATGCAAGGCTAAACCTCCATCAGCTGTTTCTTTATATTTACTATTCATATCCAAAGCAGTATGCCACATGGTTGTTATAACTTTGTCTAAACTAACCTTAGCAAATTCTGGTGTGCTTTGTAAAGCAAGTTGTGATGCTGTAATCGCTTTAATTGCTCCCATTGTATTTCTTTCAATACAAGGTACCTGAACCAAACCACCAATTGGGTCGCAGGTTAATCCAAGATGATGTTCCATAGCAATTTCAGCTGCCATTAGTGTTTGTTTTTGTGTGCCTCCTAAACACTCTGTAAGTGCTGCTGCTGCCATAGCACTACTTACACCAATTTCTGCTTGGCAACCTCCCATTGCTGCACTTATAGTAGCCCCTTTCTTAAAAATACTACCAACTTCAGATGCAGTTAGTAAAAATTTTATAATCTTGTCTTCATTATTTCCATCGCAAAAAGCAATATAGTATTGCAACACAGCAGGTATTACTCCAGCTGCTCCATTAGTTGGAGCTGTAACTACTCGTCCAAAGCTTGCATTTTCTTCATTTACTGCAAGTGCAAAACAACTTACCCAATCTAAAATATAATTAAATCCATTGCCTCCATTTTTTATAGCTTGCAACCAATCTGTGTAATTATTATACACCTGTTGCTGAATTAATTTTTTATTTAAATCTGCAGCTCTTCGTTTTACTTCTAAGCCACCAGGTAAAATACCCTTTGTATGACAACCTCTATAAATACAAGCCTGCATGGTATGCCATATTTTTAAAATACCAGCCTTCGTTACCTCTTCATTTCGCCAAGCGGTCTCATTTTCAAGTACTACTTCGCTGATATTTAAACCAGTTTTAATGCACCAATGCAATAAATCTTCTGCCTTGTTTATTGGAAAGGGTAAGTCAATTGGTTTATTTATAATGGTATTTGTTGCACCTTGCTCTTGCTCAATAAATCCACCTCCAATGCTATAGTAGGTTTCACTATGTTGTTTTCCATCAATAGTATCAACCAAAAAACTTACACCGTTTGGATGGTAGGGCAAATTTTCAGTGAATAAAAACTGTAAGTGGTGTTCATTAAATTCAATTTCTTTTTTGCCAGCTAGTAAAATTTTTTTGTTGTTATAAATTTCTTTGGTTTTGGGCATTACCAAATTTATGTCTATTGTTTCAGGATCTTCTCCACACAGGCCAAGTAAAATGGCAATATCAGTACCATGACCCTTGCCTGTTTTTGCTAATGAGCCATATAATAAAACAGTTACATTTTTTATATTTTCGATTCCAAATAAACTGTCAATTTTTTGAACAAATGTTTGAGCAGCTCTCCAAGGGCCTAAGGTGTGAGAACTACTTGGTCCAACACCTATTTTAAACATATCAAAAACAGAAATTGCTTCGTGTGGCATAGAATAAATGATTAAGTGATAGTTTCAGCAATATCTTGCTTTTTATCCATTTTTTTAGATTTCTTAAAAAAGTAACTTCGCCATTTACCGAAAACTCTAAAATAGTATTCATTATTAAAAAGCTGTGAATCTTTCATAGCTTTTACTAATAAAAATGTGGCAATGGGAATTAAAACGTAGATACTAAGCCATATCCCAAAAATTGGTTTCATCACTTCTTCTTTAGAAAAACGCTCTCCAAAAGTGTTGAGTAAATGAAAAAGTACAAAAAATGCAATAGCAAATATTAAAGGTGTGCCTAAGCCTCCTTTTCTAATAATGCTCCCCAATGGGGCACCAATTAAGAACATTACAAAGCAGGCTAGGCTTAGTGTAAAGCGTTTTTGCCACTCTATTTTATAAGAAAGCAAATAGTTGTTTCGCATTTTGTAGTCGCCCAAAATTGTGTTTTGTAAACTTCTAGCAATAGATAAATTATTGGCAGCTTTTTCGTAGGAATTTCTTTTTACAGAATCGGGTATAACAAATGCTTTTGCTGATTTTTTTAATGGAATAGTTGTCCAGCCAGTATCTCTATATTTTAGAAAATTTAAATAAGGCAATAAATCTGTTTTCGACCTTGCTTCGTAAATATTTCCTTGTTTGTTTACACTATCTAAATTTTTATCAATTTGCCTAATGCTAAGCATTCGAGCATTTTTTTGAAAAACTTCTTCTTTGGTTTTATTCATTTGTAAACTACTTAGGTCGAGTAGTTTTTTGTATTCTTTAAAACCCATTCTTATAAAATCTGTCTTTTCGGCACCTTTATACCCTTTTTCTTGCACTCGCCACCCATTAAATAAAGTAAATTCTAAGAATTTTTTATTTGGGCTTACTCGCATTACTCCTCTTTCGGCTGTGATTATATGATCTTGTAAAGTATTGTTTTTTTCAAAAATCACAATGTTTTTAATAATACTGTCGTTTTCTTTTTTTCCAACTCTTACAACATAGCCATTTAATTTATTATAAAAAACACCCTCTTTTATATCTAAAGCTGGTTGAGCTACAATAATATCATGCTTTAAAGCTTCGAGTTTTAGCTCAGCAACTGGAATAAAATAATTTAAACATAAAAAGGTAAATATTGTAATGATAACTGCCACATACAATAATGGCTTCATAAACCTTAAAAGAGAAATTCCTGCCGACTTTATGGCTACAATTTCAAATGTTTCGCCTAAGTTGCCAAAAGTCATAATGCTAGACAATAACATAGCTATAGGCATGGCCAATGGAAAACCATGCAAAACAACTAAACCAATAAGCTTAATGAATGTAGTAAAATTTAAGCCTTTACCCACCATATCATCAATATACAACCAAAAAAACTGTAAGGTAAGTATAAAAATAGCCAATAAAAAGGTGGCTAAAAAAGGACCTATAAATGCACGAATTACTAATATATCTAATTTCTTCAACAATTTTTATTAACTAAGGAAACAAAAGTAAAGGTTTACAAAAGCAAAAAGCAATGGCTTTTTATACCAAGTATAAAATTAACTTGTATTTATAACTTTATTTTATTCTTTTTGTAAGAATTGATTATGGAAGAAGGCCAATTTAAAACATACGATTACATAATTGCTGGAGCTGGATGTGCTGGTTTAAGCTTGCTTTATGCCATATTAAATGAGCCAACTCTCCAACAAAAGAAAATTTTGGTAATTGATAAAGAAATAAAAAATAAAAATGATAGAACTTGGTGCTTTTGGCAAAAAGAGCAAAGCACTTTTGAAAATATTGTTTGCCACAAGTGGGAAAACTTAAAGTTTGAATCGAATTATTATAACGCACAATTTAACATACTTCCTTATGAATATAAAATGATAAGGGGTATAGATTTTTATAATTGTGTTTTGAAGTTGGCTGAAAAATTTTCAAACGTAGTTTTTGAGAACGAAGCAATAGAAAAAATAGAAGTTTACCAAGCAAAAGGAATAGTAAAAACTCGGAATTTTACTTATAAAGCAAACTACGTTTTTAATAGCACAAATTTGTTTTATACTTTGCAAAAACCTATGCTTTTGCAACATTTTATGGGTTGGGAAATTGAAGTAAACAGTCCAATTTTTGATGACAAAATGGCTACGTTTATGGACTTTACTGTACCACAAACACATGGCACTACTTTTATGTATGTGCTACCCACTAGCCCTACAAAAGCTTTGGTAGAGTATACTTTGTTTACAGAAAATGTTTTAGCAAAACAAGCATATACACAAGCATTAGAAAACTATATAAAATCAAAATTGGCTTTTGATGAATACAGCATTACACACGAAGAGTTTGGCATTATTCCAATGACTAAACAACAATTTGCTACACATCATCAACAAAAAATAATCCATATTGGCACAGCTGCAGGTTGTGTAAAGGCAAGCAGTGGTTATACCTTTTCATTTATTCAAAAACACACAAAAGCCATTGTACAAAGGCTTGTTGCAAATGAACCCCCAATAGTTGAAAAATCTTTTTTTCAAAAAAGATTTCACTTGTACGACAAAACTTTGCTACAAGTTTTGTTACAGAAAAAAATGCAAGGGGATGAAATTTTTGCTAAAATTTTTAAAGGAAATACACCACAAGAGGTATTAGCTTTTTTAGATAATGATTCTACACTTTTAAATGAAATAAAAATAATGAACAGTGTACCCACCACTACATTTTTGCCAATAGCGTTAAAAGAAATGTTTAGCTAAATATTAGCTCAGTTTGTTTTCTTTGTTTTGTTGTTCTCTAAACTTATTGTAAAATTCTTGGGCGTGTTTTTTCATGTCGCCAACTAGTTCTTGATTGTGTGTAGCTCTATTAAAAGTATCGGCCATACCCATTAAAGTTTGATAAAAAAAGTCGGCCATTTCATCTACCATCATGTCTTTTGTCCACAAATCAATTCTTAATGCACTTTTATCAGCACCGTCCCAAAAAGCCAACATCATAGCTTTTGCAGCTTGGGTTGTATTGGCAGTACTATCTGCAGCTTGCCAATTTATTTGTTGAGGAACTTTATCGTTATCTAATGTAATATCAATACTAATATTTGATGTGTGCATGCTATTATTTTTATGGCAAAAGTATTAGAAAATGTAAAAAGCAATTAATGAAATTGGGTAATTGATAAATGTTTTTATCCAATTTTTTCTATAGTACTCCACAACAAGTTGCTAGTTCGTTGCCAAGTAAATTTGTTTGCTTGCTCTACACCTTTAGTTACAAGTTGTTGCTTTAAGTTTTCATCTTTGTACAAAGTAATCATTTGCTTGGCAATGTCTTCGTGTTCGTTGGGGTTGCAATACAAGGCAGCATCGCCTGCAATTTCTGGCATGCTACTTACATTGCTAGTGATAATAGGGGTTTTGCATTGCATAGCTTCAATAATTGGCACACCAAAACCTTCAAAAAAAGATGGATATACTATTGCATAGGCACTTGCTACTAGCCTTGCTAATTGTTTTTCTTCAACATAATCTAGTAATACCAAATCGTCTTTGTATTTGTATGTTTTTAACTTTTCTACTACATCATTAAATTGCCAAGCTAATCTTCCTGCAATTAGCAATTTAAAATTGCTTTGCTGCCATTTTTTAAAGATGGAAAATGCTTTTAGCAAACCCATTACATTTTTTCGAGGATGCACCCCTCCTACAAATAAAAAATATTGAAAACCATTGGCGTAACTATCTTGAGTTTGCTGCTTTTCTTCCCACGAAAGTGGAACAAACACTGGCTTAGCGGCACTGTAAATGACGTTTATTTTATTTGCTTTGATTTTATACTGTGTAATTATATCTTGCTTAGAAAATTCACTAACTGTAGCTATGGCTGTTGCTTTTTTTAAGAATAGTGGTGTAAACAATGTATAAAAATACAAATGATGCTTTGGAATGAATTTTGGATAATGAATAAATGCTAAATCGTGAATTACCAAAATTTGCTTTACTGTAGTAAACAAGCTACAATAACCAAAAGGTTGAATTATTATTTGTGGTTTATACTTTTTTAAAGCCAAAGGAACAGCAATATTATACCAATACAAAAAACTTAGAGCATGCCTAGCAACTGGCTTTACTACAATAGCTTTTACATTTTTTGGGATGTAAATATTTGTAGGAATTGATTTATCGAAAACCCAAATAAAATTATGAGAGGGCTGTTGCATAGCCATGTTGCTAAAAACTTGTTGAGCAAAATAGCCGTAGCCTTCTAAAACATCATCTTGCCAAAATCTTGTATTTACTGCAATTGTCATATTTATAACTCGGCAAAGAAAACAAAAAAGCCCTACAACTGGGCAGGGCTTTTTAATTAAGGAGGCATCAAATATTTTAACTAGCTACAACCTAAGCTATTACCACAGTTTAAACATTTGTAGCAAGTACCACTACGAACAGTTATATGTCCACAAACATTACAACTAGGAGCATCACTTTGCATGCTTTTGCTTGCTGCATTTACCATATCTAAACCTGCTTCTGCACGTACAATAGTTTTTGTTGCTTTTTCGCTGGCAGTAACTTTACTTATAGCAGGGGTAACTAAAATATTGCTAAGAGTAGAGCTTCCAATGTATTCCAATCCATCTTCTTCGCCAGTATTGCCAATTTCTGGTTTATCAATTACATGAACTAAATCTGTTCTGTTTAAATATTCATAAGCTAAACATCTAAATACAAAGTCAACTAAACTGGTGGTAGTTTTAATATTTGGATGATCTACCATACCTGCTGGTTCAAACTTAGTAAAGATGAATTTTTCTACATATTCTTCTAGCGGCACACCATATTGTAAACCAACAGAAATTGCTATAGCAAAACTGTTAATTAAACTGCGTAAGGTGCTACCTTCTTTTGCTAAATCGATAAATATTTCACCTAAAGTGCCATCAGCGTATTCACCAGTTCTTAAAAATAATACCTGGCCGTTAATTTTTGCTTTTTGGGTAAATCCTCTACGTTTTGCAGGTAAAGCTTTACGTTCTACGATTTTGCTTAATTCACGTTTAAGTTTTGTGTCTTTACTAGCGGTCATTCTTTTGGTTAACTCGGCTAATAATTCTGCTTCGCTTAAATCACTAAGGCTAAATGCAACTTCTGGGGCTTTTGTTTCCTCTAAAGTTTCGCTCTCAGCAGAAGCTTCTTGAGTAGAATCTTTTGCTTTTTTCTTATCAGCTTTGTTGCTTAATGGTTGGCTAAGTTTACTACCATCTCTATACAATGCACAAGCTTTTAATCCCAATTCCCAACTTAGTTTGTAAGAATCTGCAATTTCATCAACACTAGCTTCGTTTGGAAGATTGATGGTTTTTGAAATCGCTCCACTTAAGAATGGCTGACAAGCTGCCATCATTTTTATATGGCCATGTGCGTGAATATATCTTTCGCCTTTTGTACCACATTTGTTGGCACAGTCAAATACAGAATAATGTTCTTCTTTTAAGAAAGGTGCACCTTCAACCGTCATTGTGCCACATATATAATCTCCAGCAGCTACAATTTCTTCGTCGGTAAATCCTAATTCTTCTAAGATGTTTAATCCAAAATCGTTGATTTGATCATCTGTAAAACCTAATCTTTTTAAACAATCGTCGCCTAAAACAAATCTATTGAATACAAAGTTGATGGCGAAAGCTGATTTTAAACCTGATTCTAGTTTTGCAATTTCTTCAGCAGTAAATCCTTTTGCAGCTAAAGTTTCAGCATTAATGTAAGGAGCACCATTAAATGTTGCTGCACCTACAGCATACTGTTCAATCGCTTTAATTTCGCTTTGATTGTAGCCTAATGTTTCTAAAGCATTTGGCACAGCACCGTTAATAATTTTAAAGTATCCACCACCGCTTAGTTTTTTAAATTTCACTAAAGCAAAATCTGGCTCAACACCTGTAGTATCGCAATCCATTACAAGTCCAATAGTACCTGTTGGGGCAATTACAGTGGTTTGTGCATTTCTATAGCCAAATTGTTCACCCATTTGTACAGCATCGTCCCATGCTTTTGTAGCAGCTTTTAGTAAAATATCTGGGCAATGTTGGGCTTTTATGCCAACAGGTTTTATGCTTAAGCCATCATATGCACCATCAGCATCATAAGCTGCTGCACGGTGGTTACGCATTACACGTAACATGTCGTTTTTATTGTCTTCGTATTTAGCAAATGTACCTAAGAAGCTCGCCATTTCAGCACTGGTTTTGTATGCAATACCAGTCATTATAGCACTTATTGCACCTGCAATTCCTCTAGCTTCTTCACTATCATAAGCAATACCACTAATCATTAAAATTGTACCCAAATTAGCAAAACCAAGCCCTAATGTTCTGTAGTCGTAACTTAGTTGTGCAACTTCTTGGCTAGGAAATTGTGCCATTAATACACTAATTTCCAGTACAACTGTCCATAAACGAGAGATATACTCTAATCCTTCAACATCAATACTATTGGTTTCTTCATTAAAGAATTTTCTTAGGTTGATTGATGCTAAATTACAAGCAGTATTGTCTAAAAACATGTACTCGCTGCAAGGGTTGCTTGCATTAATTCTTCCTCCTTGAGGGCAAGTATGCCATTCGTTTATAGTAGTATCGTATTGAGTTCCTGGGTCTGCACTTCTCCAAGCTGCATAACTTATTTTTTCCCAAACATCACGTGCAGGAATTTTTTTCATTGTTCTGCCATCGGTTCTAGCTTTTAACTCCCAATCTTCTCCTTTTTCTAAGGCTTCAAAGAAACTGTTTGGAATACGTACTGAGTTGTTGCTGTTTTGGCCAGCAACGGTGCTATAAGCCTCTCCTTCGTAATGGCTATCATAACCAGCAGCGATTAGTGCCCCTACTTTATCTTCTTCTTTAACTTTCCAATCAATAAATTCCATCACCTCTGGATGGTCTAAATCTAAACAAACCATTTTAGCAGCACGGCGTGTTGTGCCACCACTTTTAATTGCACCTGCACTTCTATCACCAATTTTAAGGAAGCTCATTAAACCACTACTTGTACCACCACCACTTAATTTTTCGCCACTACCTCTTATTTGACTAAAGTTTGTACCAACACCACTACCATATTTAAATATACGGGCTTCGCGAACCCATAAATCCATTATACCACCTTCGTTAACTAAATCATCGTTTACACTTAATATAAAGCAAGCATGAGGCTGAGGACGCTCGTAAGCATTTTGAGATTTTTTTAGTTGATTATCAGCAGGATCTACGTAAAAATGACCTTGGGGCTTTCCTGTAATGCCATAACTTTCGTGTAAACCTGTATTAAACCATTGAGGACTATTAGGCACACAACTTTGATTAAGTATGCTGTACACTAACTCTTCATAAAACACTTGAGCGTCTTGAGTAGTTTCGAAGTAATTATATCGTTCTCCCCAAACTCGCCAACAATTTGCCATACGATGTGCTACTTGCTTGGCACTAGTTTCTCTGCCTAATGTACCATCTGCTTGTGGTACACCAGCTTTTCTAAAATATTTTTGAGCAAGAATATCTGTAGCAAT
>Ga0075156_10002011_pt1 | contig 11189 bp, 6 predicted proteins | sample JI81AbrownDNA_FD_70966 | JGI IMG/M metagenome (GOLD analysis project Ga0075156, IMG submission 70966) | Wastewater effluent complex algal communities from Wisconsin, to seasonally profile nutrient transformation and Carbon sequestration -... | ecosystem: Engineered > WWTP > Effluent > Algae...
GGCGATGCTGACAGTAGGCACAGCAAGAGGGATTTTATGTGCAAAAACAGAAGGCACGCTCTTCTCAACGTTTATCTTACCTACACTAAATGTCGATGAAATAATGAACGAGGATGCAAAATTTCCACTTGAAGCGAATGATAAATAAACTTACAGCACTTGTTTTCAATGCTTCGTAATTTCTGTCTGCATATCTGTCTCGTAATATGTTATATTTGTACGCACGAACAACACCGTGGATAGTATCCGCGGTTCGACGCCTCAAGCAATTGAGGCGTTTCTTTTTTCAGTACGTTACCATTTTTTTCTCTATTTCACTTCATCCAAGAAAATGTTGGTGTCGGCGATAAAAATATTCATTTCTTCCTACAGTAGTGTTTGTAATTCTTCCCGAAATTCTCCCACTGATTTCCCCATGTAATACGCGGCTTCGTTCAGTGTAATTGCTTCATTTGCAAGAGCTTGATAGAGTAGTAACACAAAGCGATTCGGTCTTTCATCGGCAGGGTATATTCCCGGCTCATTGAGGTGTAAGCGGCGCGCTCGATACCCGATAGTGAGCCGTTTATAGACTGCTTCCGTAATAATTCCAAGCCTCAGTGCGCGTGAGAAAATGGCAGGGAATGAAATCCCCCTGTGGAAGTTAATGGTAATGTGCCTTCCGGTGCCTATTACTGCATGCTGAGCGTGGGCGGTGAGGTGCGCACAGTGCCGTTTGTCATCATCCGATAGCAATTCCCCCGAGAATCGTTAATTTTGCAGATAAATATGCAATTTACAACAACGACGGCGCGGCTTTCCCCCCGAAATTATGATGAAAATCCTCGAAGCTATCTATCTAATCAGTACAACATCCGAAGCGCAATTCCCCATCAGTACCTTGCCCGAAGTGGCCTTTATCGGACGCTCCAATGTCGGTAAATCCTCGCTACTTAATAGTATTGTCTCCCGCAAAAACCTCGCCCGTATCAGCTCCACTCCCGGCAAAACACAGCAAATCAACTTCTTCGGTATCGAACAAAAATGGGTCTTTGCCGATCTTCCCGGCTTCGGCTATGCAGTCATCAGCAAGCAAAAACGCAATGAATGGGCGAATTTTAATTACACCTATCTCGAGAAACGTCCGCAACTTGCCCTCGTCTGCATGCTCATCGACAGCCGGCACGACCCAATGGACAGCGACCTTTCCCTCATCGAATGGCTCGAAAATCAAGGCCGGAAGTTTGTGATTATTCTCACCAAAACCGATAAAATTTCCCCAAAACTACGCGACGAACGCCGCAAGCAATTACAGGGTGTGGTGCAGTATTGCGACTTCTGTGTTGATGTGCTGCCCTATTCGGCGGTCAGCGGCGAAGGACGCGAATCGCTGTGGGGTATCATCAAGCGTGAAGCTGTGGTGAGCTGATATAATGGGTCGATGGGATGTTCAGCACTCTCCTAGAGCAGAACTACCTTTATATGGGGAATCGTAGTGGTTTGGTCATTCCATCGTAGGGGCGAATTGCATTCGCCCAACTCTAGCATGACCGGTGCGAATGCAATTCGCCCCTACGGTATTGAATTATATGTCCCACAACAATTGTCAGGGGATTTATCTTGGTTATGAATACTACAAACAAAACACAATTCTCGCTCTCACGGTGGACGCGCACTACCTTTTGGGGTTGGATGCTTGGCGTCGTGCTCATCCTCATGCTGTCCTCGTTTTTAGACTCCATCGGTATCGAACACATGCAGTTTTATCTCGGTATCGGCATGGGCGCAGGCGTTGGACTCGCGCAGTGGCTGTCTCTCCGCAGGTGGCATCCGGTATCGCTGAGTTGGATATGGTTCTCGATTATCGGCATGGGTATCCCCTTTATTATCATGGACTACCTCTTGCCTAACCTCCTCGAATACAAGATTCCGATAGCCATGGCAAGTGGTTCGCTCTGTGTAGGATTGCTCCAATCACGCCTTCTCACATCACCATCATCGACCACACGATGGACAATCGCATCATTTCTCGGATGGACCGCCGGCGGTCTGACGGTGCTTTTGATTAATTACACCATGCGCTTACAGCCGAATGCCTCGCGTATCATCATCCTTCTCCTCGCTGTTGTCAATCTTGTGCTCATTCTCTCCGGCGGTATCGTCCTCGGGGTGATAACGGGGAAGGCATGGAAAAAAATCCTACCGGCAGAAGAGGAATACCGCAACGCCTGATGAGGAGACAGAAAATTCGAGCTGGTATCCTTTATCGTAATTATTTACCGGACAAGAGGTTGAAAATTTCCTGCGAATACTTTTTAAGAGACAATTCCTATGCAAGACAACGCAGTGTTTGATGACCTGCTAAGCGCGCTCCAAGAAGGTCGTCATGACGATGCCGATCGTTTGATGCCGCAGCTTCAGGCGCTCGACTGCTACCGTCAGTCTGTTTCTCCGGCAGGCAATGCACCCGCCGATGAGCTCGTGCGATGTGCCGGCATTATCCGCTTGTATTCGCATTCTCTTGTTCAGCGCGGGCGCACGCACGAAGCGCTTGCCATGGCCGAAGATTCGCTCCGCATCGCCAAGAGTATTGAAGGCGTTTCGGGGAAAGAATTGACGGCGAAAATTTACAGCACGCTTGGGATTATTTCCCGGAATCTGTCCCGCTACAACCGCGCATTAGAGTATTATTCTCAAGCACTTCCGTTGAATGAAGAGCTTGGCTTATTGGTCGATATCGCGCGCCTGCACAGTAACTGCGGGAATGTCTATGCCGACCTTTCGGACTATGATCAGGCATTGGAACAGTATTTCAAAGCGCTTGCCATCCATGAAGAATGCAATGATACAATGGGTGTGGCAAGTGTCTGCGGGAACATAGGGTTAATTTACAAAAACCTCTCCGACAAGACCCGCGCGCTCGAGTATTTGCACCAATCTCTCGGGCTCTATGAGTCGCTTGGAAATTCATCGGGAATTGCGCTCACGACGGGGAATATCGGGAACTTGTACGAACATTTCGGCGAGCATACAGCGGCGCTCGAGTATTTGCTGCGCGCGCTTGCCATGCATGAGCAATTCGAAGAATATCATGAAGCAGCACGAACGACGGGGAATATCGGGCTCGTCTATTACAGCATATCAGACTACAGCGCCGCGCTCGAGTATTTACTCAAAGCACTCGCGCTGCATACGGCAGGTGGTTCTTCGGCTTCGGCAGCGATTGCGCTAGGGCATATCGGCGAACTCTACGCCGAACACGATTTTGACGGTTATGACCCCGAGCGAGCGGAGGAATACCTGCTCCGCGCCTACGCTCTGAGCAATGACATCGGCGCAAAACATCATCTTTCCGCTGTGTGTCTCTCGCTTGCCGAGTTCTATGAACGCACCCTGCAATGGGAGAAATTTGCCGTCTATTACAAGCAGTATCATGAGTTGAAAGAAGAAGTTCTCTCGGAAAAAACGCGGCAGCAGGCCGAGGAAATTGCCTGGGAACGCAAGGAAGCCGAACGTGAAAAATCACTTGCCATTGAGCGTGCCCGCGCGCAGGCGACCGATGAAATTCTGGCAAATATCCTGCCACGGTCTATCACCGAACGCTTGATCGGTGGAGAGAAAAAAATAGCCGACACGCATCATGATGTGAGCGTGCTGTTTGTTGATATTGTTGGATTTACAAAATTATCGTCCTTACTCCCGGCAGAAGAATTAATCGACCTTCTCGACATCGTTTTTACACGTTTTGACACAATCTGCAATCGACATGGTCTTGAGAAAATTAAGACCATTGGCGACGCCTATATGGCAGCGTGCGGCGCGCCGGTGAGGTATGATAATCATGCAGAACGCGCAGCAAACGCAGCGATCGAAATGCTGGAAAATTTCACTATTGACCATGAATTTTCGGTTCCGGTCAACCTTCGTTTCAGGATTGGTCTCCACTCGGGAAGCGTCGTCGCCGGAATTATCGGTGAGAATAAATATTCCTATGATTTATGGGGAGATGCGGTCAATACCGCAAGTAGAATGGAGTCGCACGGCGAAGCCGGGAAAATACATGTGAGCGAGGAATTTAGGCAGGCATTTGTAGGGTCGAGTTCCGACCTGTCCCCATCGTCCCTCCGATTTGTCGATCGCGGTGAAATGGAAATTAAAGGCAAAGGCATGATGAAGACCTATTTTTTGGAATAGGAATGTCGGCAAACGAGAAAAATTGGCATAATGAACGTTGGCAATATGTGCTCTTGTAATTGACGGCGCAGGCAAGAAGTACAACAGAATCTTATACTTCAACAAACTCTAGTATCATTCAACAAGGTCAACTCTTTATGACCCATGAACAACGTGAAAAATTCCTCAAAGAAGCCGAATCATTGATTCTGACCGGCAATTTCGCTAAAGCAGAAGTAATTTGCAGGCAAGCACTTATGGAAAATCCTGCGCCGATGTTACATGACAGTGAAGTGAGCGCGGAGCCAATGGAATATATCCTCCATGCGCGTACCCTGCGACTCCTGACGGCAGCACTCATCTATAGTGGCAAAGCAGCCGAGGCACGCATGTATGCCGAAGAAGCAATCGCTTATGCTGCACAATCCAACGACGAGGTCGAAATGGCAAAAGCTGCCGCCGGCTGTGGAGCAGTGTGCCTCGTGCTTGCAGAGAATACGCTCGCTCTTGAGTATTTGGGCAAAGCATTGCCGACGTTTGAAGCACTTGGTATGAAGCTCGAAGTAGCCAAAGTCACCGGAAATATCGGCAGCGTCTATTCCGTAATCGCCGATTATGGTCGCTCACTCGAATATTTTTCAAAGTCTCTGGCTGCACTTGAAGAGCTCGGCATGGAGACTGAAGCAGCTAAAGTCGTTGGTAATATCGGGATAATCCACATGTACATGTCGGACTACTCCCGCGCGATCCATTACATGAGTACAGCACTTGCCATCCATGAAAAATTCGACATGAAAGCCGATATCGCAAGAATCATGGCAAATATCGCCACCGTCTATTGGAATCTCTCCGACTATACCCTTGCCTTGCAATACAACTCCAAAGCACTCGCCGCCTATGAAGCCCTCGGTAATCTCTTCGGCGTGGCACAAGTCACCGGAAATATTGGCAATGTCTATTGGAATCTCTCCGACTATCCCCGCGCGCTTGAGTATTATGTCCAAGCACTTGCTCTTAATGAAGAACTCGGTACCGAAGCCGAATCAGCGCACATCACTCTCAATATCGGGAATGTCTATCATGCCCTCAACGACTATGCGCGCGCAATGAAATACTATGAGCGGGCACTCGCATTCTACGAAAAAGCCGACATGAAAGCAGATATTGCTCTGGCGACCGGGAATATCGGCGAACTCTATTTCTATGAAAAATATGAACGATACGACTCCGCTAAAGCCGAAGAATATATACTCAGAGCTATCGAAATCAACACTGACCTCGGCGCAAAACAAAGTTTGTACGAAAATCATCGCATGCTAGCAGCTCTCTACAAAGCCGAGAAAAAATGGGAAGATTTCGCCGTACATTTTGAAAAATACCATACTCTCAAGCAGGAAGTATTAAGCGAGGAAGCCACACGGCATGCGCAGCGCTTTGCTACCGAACGTGAAGTGGCGCTCATTCAGCGGGAACAGGAAATTCTTCGTGAGAAAAATGCCGAACTCGAAGCGCTTAACGCGCAGCTCCGGGAACTCAATGCCGAAAAAAATGAATTCCTGGGAATTGCCTCGCATGACCTCAAGAACCCGCTCAGTTCTATTGCCATTCTCGCGAACCTGCTCGAAAATGAAACTTCTACGCTGAGTCAGGAGGAAATCAAGGAATTCGCCGGTGATATCCGCATATCGTCGAAACGGATGTTTGACCTGATTAAAGACCTGCTCGATATCAACCGTATCGAACAGGGGATCGCGCTCTCGGATACAACCAGCTTCGCAAGTAATGATTTTATTCAAAGTAGCGTCGAACATCACCGAACGGCAGCACAAGCCAAAAGTATCAGGATTATCAGTGAGTTGGAAATAGTTGAAATTCAATCGAGTCCCTCGACGTTCCTACAGGTGCTCGACAATTTACTCTCGAATGCTATCAAATTCTCACCCGCGAATACTGTTATTTCCGTGCGCTCGGAAGTGACCAATACCATGCTCCGTATCAGTGTGCAGGATCAGGGTCCGGGTCTCACACCCGAAGATCTAGGGAAACTATTCGGCAAATTTATGCGCCTGTCAGCACGTCCAACCGGCGGTGAACATTCCACCGGACTCGGACTCTCGATTGTCAAAAAACTCGTCGAAGCCATGCATGGTACGATTAGATGCGAGAGTGAAGCAGGCAAAGGCGCGACTTTTATTATTGAGCTGCCGCTGCTTACAGCATGATTTTCCAGTCCGGTCGGTATTTGTTGACGGTCAGTTGTAGTAACGGACTGCTCTAGCAAATAACGACCCCAGCGGGGTCAAATGTTTGTAGCAAGATACACCAAAGCGCGGATAACGACCCCAGCGGGGTCAAATGTTTGTAGCAAGATGCACAAAAGCACAGACACGACCCCATTAGGGGTCGAATGTTGGTCATAGCCACACATTTTTCTACAACCATACAATCACGCTGTGATTGAAGAAATGCTTGCCAAGCGGACTGTTGTTTTGGTTTACTTGTTGACTCCGCTAATAGTTGCGGCTAGGGAATTAGAAGAACTCCTCGGGTCAGGAAATCTTCTATTTTGTAATCCCCGCTACCATAAAGAAGTACTGAATCCTAATTATCATTATGAAAGGTAATATCAATGAGTCTCAATAATCTAACCCGTGAAGAGCTTATAAAGCTAGTAACAAGTATATTCGAATCGCCAGAAGTGACAGAGGAAGAAGGGAGTAAACTTATGTATATATTTATACAAAGTGTTCCACATCCTGAACCTCTTGAATTTTTCACAAATCCTAAATACAACGACTATACCTATGAACAAAAAGTAGATTTAGCATTGAGCTATACGCCGATACAATTACCGGCGAGCTCATCTTGATTTTCTCAGAGTTTTAATTCAACTCCAGTCCGGTCGGTTCCTACAACCGACCGTCAACACATACCGCTGAAACGTCTGTATGGTAGCGTTTCAATCAAAAGAAGATGATCAGTTGTATTAACTGAGCGGACTGGAACTAGGTATATTTGCAAAGCATAGACAAGCAGTACGTTTCATACGTATTTGTTGACGGTCAGTTGTAGCAACTGACCGGACTATACACGACCCCAGCCGGGGTCAAACGTTTATAGCAAGATGCACCAAAACGCAGACACGACCCCATTCGGGGTCGAATGTTTATAGCAAGATGCACCAAAACCCGGACACGACCCCATTCGGGGTCGAATGTTTGTAGCAAGATGCACCAATGTGCGGATACGACCCCACCACCCATCCCAAAATATTCCCTTCTATTTGCCAACCACCAAATTACACGCTATTTTTGCACGCGGTGGATGGTGCCGATGTGCACTTCCCGTTTGGCTTCTCCCAACATCTTTCGATTGGAAATAGTATGCTGAAATTTCTACGCCCTTCCTGCCTTGCAATTCTCATTCTCTCTGCTCTGGTGACCCTTGCTCCTTCTGCCTCCGCGCAAAAGAAAAAACAGGCCGCGGCATCAACTCCCTCTGCCGTCAATCCCAAACTCTATTCTGCTATGAAATGGCGGAATATCGGACCGTTTCGCGGAGGACGCTCGCTTGCGGCGTGCGGAGTGGCGAGTGAACCCAACACGTATTACTTCGGTGCAACCGGCGGCGGTATCTGGAAAACCACCGATGGCGGCGACTCGTGGGTAAATGTCTCCGACGGCTTTCTCACAAGCAGTTCGGTCGGAGCCATCAAAGTCGCTCCGAGCGACCCGAATGTGATTTACGCCGGTATGGGTGAATGTGATATTCGCGGTAATGCAGCCGGAGGCGATGGCATGGTACGTTCGCTTGACGCAGGTAAGACATGGGAATACATCGGTTTACAGGAGACCTTCGCTATCGGGAAAATAGCCGTGCATCCGCAGAATTCTGACCTTGTCTATGCAGCCGCAATGGGTAGATTCTTCGGCGCCAATGCCGAACGCGGGGTGTTCCGCTCGAAAAACGGCGGCACCACCTGGGAGAAAATTCTCTATAAAAATGACAGTACCGGCGCCATCGATGTGCAAATCGACCCCCACAACCCGCGTACTATCTATGCAGCACTCTGGCAGACCCATCGCAATGCGTATCAAATGGAAAGCGGCGGCACGGGAAGTGGGCTCTACAAATCCACCGACGGCGGTGATACCTGGACGGAAATCACCCGCAATCCCGGACTCCCAACCGGACTCGTCGGGAAAATCCGCATCGCGCCTTCACCCGTAAAACAAGGCAGACTATGGATTATGCTCGAAAATGAACGTGGCGGTGTGTTCCGGTCGGACGACGGCGGAAAGACATGGACACGCACAAGCGAAGAACGTAATATCCGCCAACGCGCCTGGTATTTCAGTCATATTGTCGCCGATCCGAAGAGTGAAAACACGGTCTATGCGCTCAATGTGGGCTGGTATAAATCGATCGACGGCGGTAAAACATTTCAGGGTTTGGGAACGATGCACGGCGACCATCATGACCTGTGGATCGCGCCGGATAATCCATTACGGATGATTATTGCCGATGACGGCGGCGCTTTTGTGACTACCAATGGCGGGAAAAATTTCACTGATATTGACATTCCCACGTCGCAATTCTACCACGTAACTCTTGATAATCAATTCCCTTACTTCATTTACGGTGCGCAGCAGGATAATTCCAGCGTCGGCATCGCAAGCCGCACGATGGGCTGGTCAATTGATAAAAATGACTGGTTCCCCTCCGCCGGCGGTGAAAGCGGTTATTTGGCTGTCGATCCGCTCAATAATGACATCGTCTATGGGGGAAATTACGGTGGATATCTCACCAAACTCAACCGCCGCACCGGGCAAAGTCAGGAAGTGTCGGTCTATCCCGAAAATCCCGTCGGTAATGCCGCCGAAACCCATAAATACAGATTCCAATGGACGTATCCCATCGTCTTCTCGCCGCATGACGGACACGTTCTCTACGCCTGCGGCAATCACGTTTTCCGGTCGAATGATGAAGGTATGAGTTGGGAAATTATCAGTCCTGACCTCACAACGAACGACAAATCAAAACAAAAAGCATCCGGCGGAATGATTACCAAGGATAATACGGGCGTCGAGACGTATTGCACCATCTTCGCCTTCGCCGAGTCGCCCACCGAACGTGGCGTGTTGTGGGCAGGCAGCGACGACGGCCTCGTGCATATCAGCCGTGATAATGGTAAAAATTGGACGGTAATTACCCCAAAAGACCTGCCGAAAGATGCGTTAATTTCCATCATCGAACCTTCCCATTTTGACCCCGGCACGGCATTTTTGGCGGCCACACGGTACAAATCAGCCGACGACCAAACGCCGTATCTCTATCGTACAAAGGACTTCGGCGCATCGTGGCAACGTATTACGAATGGAATTCCAAGCCACGCCTTTACCCGCGTTATCCGTGAAGATCACTGGAAAAAGGGGCTCCTCTACGCCGGCACGGAATTCGGACTCTATGTATCGTTTAATAATGGCGCCGAGTGGCAGGCATTCCAGCAGAATTTACCGATTACCCCAATTCACGACTTGGCGATCCATCCGCGTGAAAAAGACCTTGTTGCCGCGACACACGGACGCGCGTTCTGGGTGCTCGACGACCTGACACCGCTTCATGAAATTATGGACAAAAAAGCTGAAATTGAGCGTGCGAGTGCGTATCTTTATCAGCCCCGCCACACCTACAGAGTCGATGGCGGCAGTTGGCACGCCGACGGTATGCAGACAGGCGAGAATCCGCCGAATGGAGTGCTCGTGCATTATTATTTACCTGCGCCGCCTTCGAAAGAAGTTCAGCTTCAATTCCTTGATGCACAAGACTCTGTGATTATTACCTATTCCAATAAAAAAGACCGTAAAGGCGAACCGCTGAAAGAATCGAAGGACTTTTATCCCGATACCGAACGTAAAATCCCGGGCACCGCGCCGGCAGACAGCGGGCTTAATCGGTTTGTTTGGAATTTGGAATATCCCGCAGCAACCGAAGCGCCGGGCGTAACTTGGGGCGCCTCGACCGACGGTCCGCGGGCAGTGCCGGGCAAGTACAGTATTCGCCTCAAACTTGGCGACTCGGTGATAATGACCCGCACATTTGAAATCCGCAAAGACCCGCGTCTTTCGACGACGGATACGGACTTCAAAGCGCAATTCGACCTGCTGATGAAGATAAATAAAAAGGTAACCGAGACGCATGAGGCGATTAATTCCTTACGCGATATCCGTACGCAAATCAACGGGTTACTTGGGAAAATTACCGACACGACCAAGGCCAAACCGATCAAAGATATCGCCAAGCCGATCACCGATACGCTCACGGCTGTCGAGGAAGAACTCGTTCAAACCAAGGCAAAAAGCGGTCAGGATTTGCTCAATTTCCCGATGAAATTGAATAATAAACTCGCAGCTCTCACACCGACCGTTGCCTCCGCCGACACACGCCCGACGAAGCAGGCATATCAGGCATACGACGATATTTCAGGCAGAATCGACGTGCAATTAACCCGCATGAAAAAAGCACTCGAACAGCTCCCGGCGCTCAATAAAGCAATTAAAGAAGCGGATATTCCGGCGGTGAAGGAGAGTAGTCGTAAGTAGTAAGTCGGTAAGTCGGTAAGTCGGTAAGTCTGTAAGTCGTAAGTCGGTAAGTCGTAAGTTGGTAAGTTGGTAAGCTGTAAGTCGGTAAGTGGTAAGAATAGTATTAACTTCCGTCATGCTGAGCTTGTCGAAGTGTTCTATTATACACCTATTTTTACCCTCCAATAATAAGAAATTTATGGTTCTCTGACAATTTTTGTGGTACCGAGTAATGAATGCCAAAAATTGTATGTTGCCACAGTCCCATAGGGACGATATAGTGGTAGAAAACGAGATTCTGATATGCCACAAAGTCCCGTAGGGACGATATATCAGTTCTATAAGGTTCCGTCCCTACGGGACTTACTCGTGCATTCGTCCTCATTCTCTACCGATATGTCATCGCTAACGCGATTGAGGAGGACGATGAGTCTGTAGCAATTCAACCACAAAAAT
>Ga0075156_10002014_pt1 | contig 11182 bp, 9 predicted proteins | sample JI81AbrownDNA_FD_70966 | JGI IMG/M metagenome (GOLD analysis project Ga0075156, IMG submission 70966) | Wastewater effluent complex algal communities from Wisconsin, to seasonally profile nutrient transformation and Carbon sequestration -... | ecosystem: Engineered > WWTP > Effluent > Algae...
ACCTCCTCCTCCGCGCCGCTGGTCGCCGCCACCGATCAGGTGGCCGCCGAGGGGTTCGTGCGGGACGCGAAGGCGAGCATCACGGCATACCGCAAGGAAGCGGAGTGGAAGAAGGATGTCGACATGCTGGTCGCGGCCGAGGCCGCGGGCAAGGGGATGATGACGATCACCAAGCTATGGACCTCCGCCACGGCGGCGCAGCAGGACGCGTGGCACGAATACACGCTGGCGACCTTCCTGCTCGGCAGCGGCGGCAAGTCCCTCTTCTATTTCCTGCGTGATCGCACCCCGAACGCCTCCCAGATGGATCACCCCTTCAACCTCATCGACCCCGGCGTGCCCACCGGCGCCTACCGGCTCGAGGGCGGGGTCTACACGCGGGACTACTCCCGCGCGCTGGTGCTGGTGAACCCCACCAAGCTGCCCGCGACGGTCCCCTTGACCCGCAGCTATGTCGGGATGAAGGGTGAGACGGTCGCCACCTCCGTCACGCTCGCCCCGAACACCGCCCGCATCCTGCGCTTCTGAGCGCCGGCGCCGTCCTGGCTCAGGACGCGAGGGTGGCCTCCAGGGCGGCGCGCATGACATCGCGGTCGGGTTCGATCCCGGTCCAGAGGGTGAAGTTCACGGCGGCCTGACCGACCATCATCGCGGTGCCGTCGAGGGCCGTCGCGCCCGCCGCTTGCGCGGCGCGCAGATAGGCGGTCGGTGTCGCGCTGACAACGACATCCGCTGCCACCAGGCCCGGATGCAGTGTGGCCGGGTCCACCGCGACCATCGCCTCGGGGTCGCCGAAGCCGACGCTCGTGGCGTTCACGAGCACATCGGCGGCGGCGGGCACGGCATACGGACCCTCCCACGGGGTGCCCCGGGCGGGCACCCCGGTCGCTTGAGTGACATAGGCGGCGAGGTGATCCGCCTCGCTGGACTTGCGCCCGACGACGGTGACCGAGGCGGCATCCGCGAGCGCCGTCTCCACCGCCACGGCCCGGGCGGCGCCACCGGTCCCGAGGGTGACGACGTGCGCACCGGCGGGATCGCGCACCTCACGCAATGCGGCGACGAACCCCTGGCCGTCGGTGTTGTGCCCGATTAGTTCGCCATCGGTGGCCACGACGCAATTCACCGCACCGATGATCTCGGCCGACGCGGCCAAGCAATCGATGAGTGAGATCACCGAAATCTTGTGCGGCAAAGAGCAATTGAAGCCCGCCCAGTTCATCGCCCTGGCCCCGGCGACGGCCGCCGCGAGGTCTTCACGGGCAATATCGCAGTTCAGATAGCGCGCGTCGAGGCCGTGATGGCGATAGGCGGCCTCCATGACGACGACCGTCGGGTTATCCGCGGCGGGCGTGGAAAAGGAACCGGTGATGACTCCGAGGTAGGTCTGCGGCATACCAGAACTCAAGCAGCCCGGCCGCCCCCTGCCAAGGGGGTGACCAAGGGTGCGGGCCGCCGAACCGCAGGGACCTGCGAGCGGCGGGCCCGGGCGGGCTGGCTCAGCCCTGGCTGGCGGCGTGATAAGCCTCTTGGATCGAGGCGGCGATCCGGCCTCGGTCGGAGACCTGATGGCCGTGGGCGCGTGCCCAGCGCCGCATGGCGTCGAGCTGCGCCTTGTCGGTGCGCGCCGGCGCGGTGCCGCCGGCGACCCGGCGCCGACCGCCGACCCGCTCGCCGTGGCGGATATAGAGCTGGATGGCCTGGTCGAAGTCACTGGCCTCCGCATCGGTCAAGTCGATCCGATAATCGACACCGCGGACCGAGAACTCGATGGTCTGACCGGCGCCGTCCGAGATTTCCTCGCCCGAGATGTCACTGATCAAGATGGTGCGGACTTGCTGCGCCATAAACTGGCCTCTTCCTGGACGGGTGCACAAAGAGTAACGATGGAACAAAAGTGACGACGCGAGGCCGCTGCCCCACAGCCTGCCACTTCCGAGCGTCGAACTGGCAATTCTGAGCGCGCCATCTGCGCGGGCGGGGCGCGGGGACGAGGTGACGGCATACGACCATGTCTGCTACTTTGTTCTAACAAAGTCCTCCGTTGACGAAAGGTCCGAGTCATGAGCCCCTCCCGCATCACCCACCTCATCAATGGCAGCGCGTGGGAGGGCACGGCGCAGCGCACGAGCCCGGTCTTCAACCCGGCCACGGGTGAGCACTCCGGGGACCTCGACCTGGCGTCGGCCGCCCTGGTCGGCGAGGCGGTCGCGACGGCGAAGGCGGCCTGGGAGGAGTCGTGGCGGGACTCCTCGCTGACCAAGCGCACGCAGGTGCTTTTCAAGTTCCGGGAATTGCTCAACGAGCGCAAAGACGAGATCGGCGCGCTCATCACGGCCGAGCACGGCAAGGTGCTCTCCGATGCCGTCGGTGAGGTGACCCGCGGCCTTGAAGTGGCCGAGTTCGCGTGCGGCATCCCGCACCTGCTTAAGGGCGGCTTCTCCGAGAATGTCTCGACCCGCGTCGATGTCTATTCGATCCGCCAGCCCCTCGGGGTCGTCGCGGTCATCAGCCCGTTCAACTTCCCGGCGATGGTGCCGCTGTGGTTCGTGCCGATCGCGATTGCGTGTGGCAACTCGGTCGTCATCAAGCCCTCGGAGAAGGACCCCTCGGCGGTCAATGCCGTGGCCGCGCTTTGGAAGGAGGCCGGGCTGCCCGCTGGCGTCCTCAATGTCGTGCATGGCGACAAGGAAGCCGTCGATGCCCTCCTGACCCACCCCGATGTCAAGGCCGTCTCCTTCGTGGGTTCGACGCCGATCGCGAAGTATGTGTATGAGACCGGCACCGCGCACGGCAAGCGGGTGCAGGCTCTCGGCGGGGCGAAGAACCACATGCTCGTGCTGCCGGATGCCGATCTCGACCTTGCCGCCGATGCGGCCATCAATGCGGGCTTCGGCTCCGCCGGCGAACGCTGCATGGCGATCTCCGCGCTGCTCGCGGTCGAGCCGATCGCCGATGACCTGATCAGCAAGATCACCGACCGGATGGGCAAGCTCGTCACCGGCGATGGCACGCGCGGGGCGGACATGGGCCCGCTGGTGACAAAGGCACACCGCGACAAGGTTGCCGGCTATCTCGACACCGGTGTCGCGGACGGCGCCACCCTGGTCGTCGACGGGCGCGATGGTGATATCGACGCCGATGGCGAGGGCTTCTTCCTGCGCCCGACGCTCTTCGACAATGTCGCGCCGGGCATGTCGGTCTATGACGACGAGATCTTCGGGCCGGTCCTCGGCGTGGTGCGGGTCGCGTCCTATGACGAGGGGCTGAAATTGATCAACGACAACCCCTATGGCAATGGCACGGCGATCTTCACCAATGACGGTGGCGCCGCCCGCCGTTTCCAGCACGAGGTCGAGGTCGGCATGGTCGGCATCAATGTGCCCATCCCCGTCCCCATGGCCTACTTCTCCTTCGGCGGCTGGAAGGCCTCGCTCTTCGGCGACTCCCACGCCCACGGTATGGAGGGTGTCCACTTCTTCACCCGCGGCAAGGTCGTCACCTCCCGGTGGCTTGACCCGAGCCACGGTGGCCTCAACCTGGGATTCCCCCAAAACGACTGAGCCACACCGTGACTGGCGACTCCTTTGTGCTCGCGGCGAGCAGCGAGATGCTCTTTGTGGACCTCCCCAAACCCGAGCGGATCCGGCGCTTGCACGACGCCGGCTTCGCCGTGGAGATCTGGGACTGGCGAGGTCACGACATCGACGTGCTCGAACGCCTGGCCGGCGAGGGTGTCCTCTTCACCTCGATGACCGGCTACACCGAGGGCACCCTCGCCGACCCCGAGGGTGCCGACCGGTTGCTGGCGAGCGCGGCGGAGTCGATCGCTGTGGCCAAGCGAATCGGTGCCAAGGCGTTGAACATCCACGGCACCGGCCTCGATAACCGCGGCCTTCCGGTGGTTGCCGTGGACCCGAATGTCGGTGTGACAGAAGCGATGTGGGCGACCGCACGGCATACATTGCAGCGCGTCGCGGACCTTGCGCAGCAGCATGATGTCGTCTATGTCCTGGAGAATCTCAACACCGCCGTCGATCACCCGGGCACGCCTTTCGCCAGGGCCGCGGACACGCTCGACCTGGTCCGCGGCATCGACTCCCCGCACCTGAAACTCAATCTCGACCTCTATCACGCGCAGATCGGCGAGGGGAATCTCATCGATCTGTGCCGCGAGGCTTTGCCGTGGATCGGTGAGATTCAGGTGGCCGATGTGCCCGGCCGCTGCGAGCCGGGCACGGGCGAAGTCAACTACGCGAATGTCGCAATAGCCTTGCGGGACATGGGGTATGCCGCAGTGGTCGGCCTCGAGGCCTTCGCCTCCGGTGACCCGGACGAGGCCTTGGCTGCCTTCCGCGCTGCCTTCACCCCCTGATCCCGATCCCCCGCCGAAGGAGAATCATGCGCTCCCTGCCGCTCGCCCGCACCCTCGACCCGCGCGAGGCACCGAGCCTGCGCTGGGGCATCCTCGGCACGGGATGGATCGCGGAAAAGTTCACAACAGCTTTGCGCCGCAACACAACTCAGCAGGTGTATGCCGTTGGCTCACGCTCCCAGGAGAGCGCGGCCCGGTTCGCGGCGCTGGTGGGTGCGCCCACGGCATACGGGAGCTATGAGGCGCTGGTCGCCGATCCCGATATCGACATCATCTATGTCGCGACGCCCCACAATCTGCACCACGAGCACGCGCTGCTCGCCATCGCCGCGGGCAAGCATGTGCTGGTCGAGAAGCCGATCGCGATCACGCAGGAGCAGGCGCAGGACATCGCGAATCATGCTGCGGCAGCAGGAGTTTTTTGCATGGAGGCGTTCTGGACGCTCTTCCTGCCGAAGTATGACGTGCTTGCCCAGGTGCTCGCCGATATCGCCGTCGACGCCGTGCTCGCGGACATGGGCGAGTACTTCACACCCGATCACCGGATCTTCGACGCGGCCCTCGCCGGCGGCCCCCTTTTCGACATGGCCACCTATCCGCTCTCGATCGCCATGTGGGCGCTCGGGACACCGGCGAGCCTCAGCGCCGTCGGCGCGCCCGCCCCCAATGGCATCAACGGCCAGCTCGCGATCACGATGCAGAGCGAGCGCGGCGGGGTGGCCGCACTGCATACCTCCATCGTCGGGGAGACCCCGACGACCGCCACCTTCGCCGGCCTCGACCACACGATCGTGATCGACGGCCCCTTCTATCAACCGGGAGGCTTCACCCTCACCACCCGCTCCGGCGACCGGCTTCGGTATGACGAGCCGAAGCTCGCTCACGAGGGTGGGCTGCACTTCCAAGCGGCCGCCGTCGCCCGCAATATCGCTGCGGGAGAATTGAGTTCGACGATTCGCCCGCTGTCTGACTCCATCCGCCTGCTGCGGGTGATGGACGAGATTCGCCATCATGTCGCGATCCCCAACCCCTGAGCGGCTGCCGCTGCCCGTGCGCGCGTACCCGCGCCGCCCTACAGGTCGAACTTCGTCGGCAGCATCACGACATCGCGGATCGTGACGTGGCGAGGGCGGGTGAGCATGAAGAGAATCGCGTCAGCAACATCGGCGGGCTCCATCAACGAACCCTCGTCCCGCGCGGCTCGCAGGCGCTCGGGTTCCCAGTCCGCGAGGAGCGCACTGACCACCGGGCCGGGTGAGACCGAGCCGACGCGAATGCCGTGCTTGAAGACCTGCCGGCGGGTGGTCTGCACGAAGCAGTTGATCGCCCACTTGCTCGACGCATACACCGGCTCCCACGGCGTCGGGTAGTGCGCCGCTAGGGAACTGGTGACGATGATGTCGCCGGTGCCGCGCTCAATCATGTGCGTGAGGATGTCGCGGACATTCTTCATCACGACATTGACATTGAGATTGAGCATCCTGTCGATCGCCTCGCCGCTCGCCTCGACCAGGTCGCCCCCGACATAGATGCCGGCATTGGCGTGGAAGATGTCGACCTGACCCAGCACCTCGAGAACGGCAGGCAGTAGGCGCGCGCAGTCCGCGGCGTCGAGCAGGTCGATCGTGACGGGGGTCACCGCCTCCCCGTGCGCCGCCACCAGAGCGGCCATGGCCGCCTGGTCTCGATCCACGACCGCGACTCGCGCACCCGCCGCCACCAGCGCTTCAACGCTCGCTCGCCCGATGCCGCTCGCCCCGCCCGTGACCACCGCCGTCTTGCCCTGCAATGACCCCATGTCGTCTCAACCCTTCTCGCCACATCCCACATGCCTGGGCTGCCGATCGGCAGCCACTTCCGACTCTACGGATCCCGCGGCGCGCAGGTGCCCGACCGATCACACGTGCCCTCTCGACGGGGTCAGAGTGTCCTCTCGACGGGGTCAGAGTGCCCTCTCGACGCAAACCCCGTCGAAAGGACACTCTGGGGTCGTCGAAAGGACACTCTGGGGTCATCGAAAGGACAATCTCCGGGGTGAGAGTGCCCTTTCCCGCGCTGCGCGCAGGAGCCAGACGGCGGGTGGGGGGCGCACGGCATACCGCCTGCTCGGGGGCGACGTAGGTCACAGGAAACGCCTGGCAACCGGCGCTCAGGGTTGAGCGTCATACTGATAGTGCGCCCATCGCGGGGCGCCTGCCATCCGTGCCCCGAATCCGGAAGCCTTCATGCCCTCCCCTCGTCAGACCGCCACCACCCCTGCCCCCTCGGCGCCGAAGCGCAAGCGGCGCTGGCTGCGCCGCACCCTGTGGACCTTCTTCACCCTGGGCTTGCTCGGGGCTGCCGGGCTCGTCGTGGCCTATGCCCTGACGCCCATTCCGAAGCCGAATCCCAATGTGCTGCAGCAGGAATCGATCATCTATTACAGCGACGGCAAGACGGTCCTGGACCGCTTCGCCGAGGTCGACGGCAACCGGGCGATCGTCCCGATCGATCGGATCCCCAAGGACGTCCAGGAGGCCTTCCTCGCAGCCGAGGACCGCAGCTTCTATGAGAACAATGGCATCTCGCCCAAGGGCATTGCGCGCTCGATCTGGGTGGGCTTGCGAGGCGGACCGCAGCAGGGCGGCTCGACGATCACGCAGCAATACGTCAAGAACTACTACCTGACGCAGGACCGCACCCTGAGCCGCAAGGCCAAGGAGGTGCTGATCTCGATCAAGATCGACAACGAGCTGAGCAAGGACGAGATCCTCGCGAACTACCTCAACACCATCTATTACGGCCGTGGCGCCTCCGGCATCCAGAAGGCCTCGCTGGCCTATTTCGGCACGAGCGTCCAAAACCTCGATGCCTCCCAGGGGGCGCTGCTGGCCAGCGTCATCCGGGGCCCCTCCTACTACGACCCGCGCCTCGGCGCCGAGCAGAAGCGCAATGCGCAGGAGCGCTGGGCCTATGTCCTTGACGGCATGGTCGAGCAGGGCTGGCTGAGTGCGGACGAGCGCGCCAAGGCGAAGTTCCCGACGACGATCAAGGCCACCAAGCCACGCACGGCCACCGGGCCGGAGGGCTTCATCTCCGAGATGGTCCGCGCGGAACTCCAGAGCAAGCTCGACCTGACCGAGGACGACCTCGCGCGTGGTGGCTTCCGCATCACCACGACGATCGACAAGCGCGCCCAGGATTCGGCCAAGGCGGCGGTGGCGGCCCGAATGCCGCAGGGCGTCGACGATCTGCACGTCGGCCTCGCGGCGGTCGCCCCCGGTGATGGCGCGATCCGCGCCCTCTATGGCGGCGCGACCTATGGCTCCGGCGACCTCGGCTACTTCAATGTCGCGACGAAGGCCGGTATGCAGGCCGGCTCCACCTTCAAGATCTGGACCCTCGTCGCGGCCCTCGAACGCGGGCTGCCGTTGTCCACCCGTTTCGATGCGCGCAGCCCGATGTTCTTCGAGCAGTTCAAGAGCAATGAGCCGGGCGCCACGGCGGCCGCGCAGGCCGGCGAGGTCGTCAACTTCGGCAACCATGGGTATGGCGTGCTCGACATGACCCAGGCCACCGGCAAGTCCGCCAACACCTACTACGCGCAACTCAACATTGAGGTCACCCCGGAGCGCACCCGCGAGGCTGCCGAGAAGGCGGGTCTGCACGCCGCCGGGGCGCAGAAGGAACTCGGCACCAACTACGCCAATGTCTTCGGCACCGACCTGGTGACCGTCTTGGACCAGGCCAATGCCTACGCGACGATCGCGGCCGAGGGGAAGCGCGCCACGCCATACCTCATCGCCGGGGTGAAGGCGCGCGGCGAGTTCACCCTCGACTACACGGCCAAGCCGCAGGTCAAGCAGGTCTTCGACCAGGCGGTCATGCGCGACACCATCCATGCCATGAACGCCGCCGTCCAGCCCGGCGGCACCGCGGTCGCCGCGAGCGCCCTCGGGCGGCCGGCCGCGGGCAAGACCGGCACGACGAGCAACAACTACTCGGCGTGGTTCGACGGCTTCACGCCCGGGCAGCTCTCGGCCGCGGTGGGGATCTATAAGGGCGACGGCTCCCTGATCCCGGCGAACCAGATGAACGCAATCCCCGGCGTCGGCGAACTCACCGGCGGCACCGTCCCGGTCAATGTGTGGACCGACTTCATGCGCGGTGCGCTGGAGGGGGCACCCATCGCGGCCCTGCCCCCGCTGGGAAATGTCACCGGCGGGTCCCCGACGAATGTCACCACGGTCCCGCCGTATACACCACCGTCGAGCACCACGACGAGTTCGTCGACCTCGAGCACCGAGTCCAGCAGCACGACGACGGAAGAGTCGTCGAGCACCTCGACGGCGGGCACGAACACGGGGACTGGCACCGGCACGGGGTCGGGCACGGGGACCGGCACGCTGGAACCCAGCACTCCGCCGCCCTCGCAGACCCAGCCCACCGGGCAGGTGTCCAGTTCCTCCGGTCCGATGGCACCGCCGGCGGCGACCTCCACCGATCCGAGCCCCTAGCAGGTCAGTCGGCTACGGCAGACTGAGAGCGTGCGACCCGACATGCTGCCCCGCCGCGCCACCGCACTGATCGGTGGGCCGCCGGGCCGGTATGTCCGAGAGGCCGGGTGGTGGCGCACCATCGCCACCTGGCTGGTGCCGTTGACCGCCATCCCGATGGCGCTCGCGGTGTTGCAGCGCGAGCACTGCGTGCGCTTCGGCTGGAATGGCAGCGACCAGTTCTGGCGGATGTGCTTCTCAGACCTGCCCGCGCAATATGCCTTGGCTCCCCTCGATGGGGGGCTCACGGCATACCTGCGCGGTGATGCGGTGCTGGAGCAGCCGGTGCTCGCCGGGTCGGTGATGAGCCTGCTCGGCGGGCTGGTGCCGGGCGGGCCGGCGCTGGATCAGAGCCGGTTCTATTTCCTTTACTGGGTCGGGCTGATCACGCTGCTGCTGGCGGCCTGCGTATGGTGCACGGTCCAGGTGCTCCCGCACGACCTGCAGGCGGCGGCGCAGGTCGCCCTCTCGCCCGTGATCGTGCTGGCCGCCGTGCTCAACTCCGACGCGCTGGCCGTTGCCCTGGTGGCGGGGGCCATGCTGGCCTGGCATCGGCAGCGGCTCGGTCTGACCGGCATCCTGCTCGGGCTGGGGGTGATGAGCCGCGGCTATGTCCTGGCGGTGGTCGCCGCCTTGATTCTGGCTGCCATCGCCGCCGACCTGGTGGTGCCTTTGAAGCGGGTGCTGGTCTTCACGGGCACCACGGTGCTTGCCGTTGTCACCTTCTTTGCGATCGTGGCGCCGGAGCAATTGCTCGCGCCCTATCAGGCGTGGTGGGCCGCCGATGCCGGCTATGGCTCGCTCTGGCTGATTCCGTCGATCGCCCACCATGCGCTGCCGAGTTGGGCGGTCTCGCTCCTGGCGATCCTCGGCTGGCTCTTGGCGTTGACCCTGGGGTGGGTGCTCACGCGCGACGCCTTCCGCGCGCCGACCTGGCCGCAGGTGGCGCTGGTCGTCGTCGGCATGGGGATGATGCTCGGCAAAGCGGTGCCCGTGCAGGCGGCATTGTGGTTGCTGCCCGTGGCCGCAATGGCCGGAATCCGCTGGCGTGATCATCTGATCTGGGCGGGCTGCGAGGCGCTGCACTTCATCGCCGTCTGGCTCTATGTCGGAGCCCTGACCACCCCAGACCGCGCCCTGCCCGGCGCCTGGTACATCGTCTTCCTGCTGATCCGCACTGCCGGCATCACCTGGTTGGTGACGCGGATCTGGCAGGCCGCTCTCTATCCCCCACCCCGCCACCCCGCGCTCGAGCCCGTCGCCAGGGACCTGGCCACCGAGCCGTAGGAAGCCCGGTCCCCCACGGCATACGGCCCCCGCTCCACGGCGGGCGGGTCGGGCGGGGCACGCCCTGCGAGATGGGGCTGTGGATGACCGATTCGGAGGATGCGGCGCCAGCCGATATCCTTGGCAGGTTGCGTGGGCTGCATACCGGCGGCTCGGCAGCATGACAACCCTCCTGTCACGGATCGACCGTGACCGCTCACAGACCAAAGGAGGCGGGTTATCAGCATGCGTCCATATGAACTCATGGTCATTTTCGACCCGGAGCTCGACGACCGTCAGGTCGGCCCGACGATGGAGAAGTTCCTCGGCGTGGTCAAGACCGATGGTGGCAGTGTCGAGACCGTCGATGTGTGGGGCCGTCGCCGGTTGGCGTACCCCATCAAGAAGAAGGATGAGGGCAGCTATGTCGTCACCAACTTCACCGCCGAGCCGGCCACGGCCAAGGAGCTGGACCGTCAGCTCGGCCTGTCCGAATTGGTGATGCGCACCAAGCTGTTGCGCGCCGACGCCTGATCGATCCTCGAAGGAGAGCTGACATGGCTGGCGAGACCATCATCACCGTCATCGGGAACCTCACCGGTGACCCCGAGCTGCGTTTCACCCCCTCGGGTGCGGCCGTGGCGAACTTCACCGTGGCTTCCACGCCGCGCACGTTCGACCGGCAGAGCAACGAGTTCAAGGATGGGGAGACCCTCTTCCTGCGCTGCTCGGTATGGCGTGAGGTCGCCGAGAATGTGGCCGAGTCCCTGCACCGGGGCACCCGCGTCATCGTGTCCGGCCGACTGAAGTCGCGCTCCTGGGACGACAAGGAGACGGGGCAGAAGCGCACCGTCATCGAGATGGAGGTCGACGAGGTCGGCCCGTCCTTGCGCTATGCCACGACCAAGGTCACCAAGACCCAGCGTGGCGGCGGAGGCGGCGGCTTCGGCGGCAGCCAGGAGGACCCGTGGTCCGGCGGCTCGGGCAACTCCGGCAATGCCGGTGG
>Ga0075156_10002017_pt1 | contig 11170 bp, 11 predicted proteins | sample JI81AbrownDNA_FD_70966 | JGI IMG/M metagenome (GOLD analysis project Ga0075156, IMG submission 70966) | Wastewater effluent complex algal communities from Wisconsin, to seasonally profile nutrient transformation and Carbon sequestration -... | ecosystem: Engineered > WWTP > Effluent > Algae...
TTTTCTAATTCTTGATAATCAATAAGTCCTTCGCTGTCAACAGGTAAGATTGTAATGCGAAAACCCTCTTTTTCCAGCGACTTGCACGTGTCGAGCACCGCTTTATGTTCGGTCGCTGCCGTGATGATATGATTCCCTTTCCCCGAGAGCATTCTCGCCGTTCCTTTAATCGCCAGATTATTCGACTCCGTCGCGCCGGAGGTGAAGATAATCTCTTCCGGTCGTGCATGGATAGCATCTGCAATTGTTTTGCGCGCAGCTTCGACGGCTTTTTTGGCGGTATCACCGAAGGCGTGACCACTGCTGGCTGCATTACCAAAACACTCCATAAAATAGGGTTTCATCGCATCAAACACACGTTCATCGACCGGCGTTGTCGCATTATAATCAAGATAGATAGGGAATTTCATCGGCAATTGAAATTGAAGGTTGAAATAAATACAGCCCGCAGATACATCCACGGGCTGAGATGACTGTTAGGCAAGTGTCTTTTTAATCAAATAGAAATCTACTTTATTTTCCGTAATCGCATCGCGCGCTTCGAGGTCAGCTACTGTTTTCGGTGGCGGCATGATGGCGAGATCGCCTTTGTGCCAGTTCACGGGGAGCGAACACTTATTCGAGTCGGCTGTTTGGAGGGCGGTCAGAACGCGTTTGATTTCTTCCATATTTCGTCCTACATTCAACGGGTAATACATGATGAGGCGAATGGTGCCATTCGGGTCAATAAAAAACACCGCACGCACGGTTTCCGTGGCATGTTCGCCCGGGTGTAACATGCCATATAAATTTGCTACTTTCATGCCGATATCTGCAATCAGCGGGAAGCGCATTGTCACACCTGTATTTGCCCGCACATTATGCACCCAAGCGATATGCGAGTGGATACTGTCGATGCTGAGACCGAGAAGCTTGGTGTTGTGATGGAAGAAGTATTCCTGTTCCCGTGCGAACTCCGTAAGCTCGGTCGTGCACACAGGCGTAAAATCAGCAGGATGGGAGAATAAAATCACCCAACTACCAATATTATAATCCGAAAAGCGGAGCGCGCCCTGCGTGGTATTTGCTTCAAAATCGGGAGCTTTGTCGCCAATGCGGGGCATTGAAGAAGGGGTAAGGGGAGTTTCCATAGAACGTTTTCTTAGGAGAATGAAGAGAAGCCAGAATTGACCGAATAATTTAGCTGCAAATTAACCAAATCTTGGGAAAAACTCAAGAATAGGCAGGAAAACTTGGTGATTGTGGTATCGTTATGGCACGCTGATGACGCTGATTTGTATGATGGTCGCGGGTGGTGAGTGGGTGGCATTGAGAGAACCCGGTATTTGATTCAGTGAATGATTGCTTCTTGAAAATAGGAGAGAGCTGCCGAGAGAACATCGCCGGGCGATTATTGAAAATCCGTATCCCAAATCTTCAAGGATCTGGATTGTACTCTATAGAATAGCTATCTTATCTTTCAATCGATTAACTAATAAGCTGCTTCGAATGTAAAAAATAATAATATTCACACCATATAGCCACATAAAAACACCGAACCCTATCCCCGGACCGGCAACCAGCCCCATAAATGAAGCCATTATCAGAACTATCAATGCCATTCTCATCGTCGAGAAGCGCAGTACAACTTTGTCGGGCAGACATTCTATGGAGCCACTATCGATGGGCGCAAATATATGGTTGCGACCCTGATCGTTGAAAAAGTGATTTTTGAAGCGTGTGATATGGTGATTCCTTTCAAATTCATCAATCTTGAGTTTCTTAAATTCTTCGACTATAATGTCTGTTATTGTATCGACCCGTTCACTGCTCTCACTGTGAAAAAGCTGAATGGTATGTTGTATTTCCAGGGGAAAGATCATAGGTAATACTTGTTTAACGTGGAGGTTCACATGGTGCGATGCACTCTTATTAGTGCAAAAGTAATTGTTTATAATTATATGGTAGTATTTCTGTTTGAAGACAACATCAAAATTAATAGCTCAACTACCGGCGTTTACTTCTGATGTGCAGTGTGGCTGCGCCTCGCGGACAGACTTTCGGTGAGTTTGCGAAGAATCTTGTTTTTTGAATTTTTTACGTTTACTCCCGGCGCACTCGCAGGGTTCGGCGAATCGACCTGTAACGAACATGCAGATGTTTTGAACAAACAATATGTTCGTAGTTGATATATCTCGGAAAAAATGACGGTAAATTAATTGTACAATTCAAACTAATCCCCTATATTTGAAGTGCCTCTTACTAGTCTGAGAGGTGATAGGTAGGAAGGGTGAAAAACCTAAAAAAGCCCAACAGCGTGGTAACTGTTGGGCTTTTGCTTTTTATAATTTGTTCGATCCATACTACAGCATGACATGTAGAGACAGAAAATTTTCTGTCTCTACGGAGAAACCAAACGATGAGGCGAAAAAGGCGATGGAAGTGCCATACGCGAGCACCAAAAGTACCGGATATTCATATTTCTATTTCTGTATTAGCGGTAATCGTGTATTTTTGCAGAAAAACACAGTGACTGATTATTAATTGCGAGGAAAATGAATGATAATAGTACTCTTTGGCGCGCCGGGCGTGGGAAAAGGAACACAGGCGGAATTACTGGCAGCGCGGAAACAGGTGCCGCATTTATCCACCGGTGAGGCATTCCGTCAGGCGATACGTGAGGAAACCGAGCTGGGGAAAATTGCAAAGAACTATGTAGAGTCCGGCAAGCTTGTACCGGATGATATTGTCACAGGAATCGTCCGGGAAGCGATGAATAGACCTGAGTATTCAGGTGGGTGTATTCTCGACGGTTTTCCGAGAACACAGAGTCAGGCAGAATCTCTCGATGCAATTCTTACAAGTGCCGGCTCAGAAATCAGTTGCGTGGTCAATATCGATGTCGCCAACGAAGAAATCATCGGCCGTATGCTCAAGCGCGGACGTAAAGATGATACCGAAGCAGTGATCCGTGACCGTCTGGAAATCTATAACTCACAGACTGCCCCGCTGCTCGAATATTACGGTTCACACGGCAAGCTTATCTCAATCGACGGTAATGCCGATGTGGAAACGGTGTATGCGCGCATTGATGACGTTCTGCCGGCGTAAGTGCATCCCCGACAAATAATTATACGAAAGGCAAGCCACGAATGGTTTGCCTTTCGCTGTTTTGCAGCCGACAAATACTTTTGATTAACCGCTGCAAAACCGCTATTTTGCTGTTATTCTCAAACATTCGAAGGCATGACTCTATGAAAATTTGGCTCCCCCTTCTCTTTCTGCTCTCTTCCATGCATACTCTTAACGCTCAGACTCCATTTAAGCCGCCGGTGACTCCTACAACTCCGGTGACGGAAACCCTTCACGGACGTCAGGTTACCGATAATTTCCGTTGGCTGGAGGATAAGACGAATCCCGACGTCATCGCCTGGACGAAAGCGCAGCATGACTACACGCTTGGCTATATCAATGCGACAATGCCCGAGATTCGCGGCCTACGGGATGAATTTCTGAAATATCTCGACCGCGATTTAAAGGGCGCGCCGTTTTTTCGGGGGAATCGTCAGTTCTTTCAAGCCAAGAAAAAAGGTGACCTTCAATACAAGCTTTATACGATTGAAAATGGCAAGGAGCGCCTGCTGTTTGACCCGCTTTCGATCGACCCCTCCGGCAAGACCTCCATCAGCGGTATGGACTTCAATCGTGATGCTTCGAAGCTTGCGATCGGTACGCAGACCAAGGGTGATGAAATTAACTTCTATCGAATACTCGATGTAGCCACCGGAAAGCAAGAAGGCGAAATTCTCAATACGATTAATGGATTTTCCTGGACGTATGATCAAAAATACGCCTATATCTCTATTCGTACCAAGGAAATAATTAAAAACCAAGAACCTATCAAAAACTATCTCTGGACAGTCGGCACACCCCAAGAATCAGCAGAATTCCTCTCCGCTCCCGATGATGCAAAAGATGTCTCCGGCGTGTGGGATACGGATGAAGAAACGGGTCAGAATTATACTTTTTTTTCGCAAGGCGACTTCTATTCCAACACCCTTAAAATACGTTCCGTCGGCACAAAAGACACTCCGAAACTAGTCTATTCGAGCAAGGAAGCACGTGCCTATCCTGATCTCAAGAACGGCAAATTGTATTTTTATACCAACGATCACGCACCGAATTTCAAGCTCATGGTGACGGACGCTACGACGCCGGAATTCAAGAATTGGAAAGATTTTATCCCCGAAAAAGAGACCGTGCTTGAGAGCTATGCCATGACGTCGGACTATGTGCTCATTCAGGATAAAAAAGATGTGCTGAGCCGGATATTTGCGTATGATTACAATGGCAAGCTTGTTAAACAGCTCGACTTACCCGAACTCGGCAACGTCAGCAGCATGAGCTATCACCGTGAGTCGAATACGGTATTTGTGGGGCTCGCAACGTTCAATTCCCCCGGAAAACTCTACAAGCTCGACGGCAAGACGCTCGCGTGGACATTCTTTTACCAAGATACGAGTGTGATCAATACGCAGGATATTGAGTCGAAAATAGTCTTTTATCCATCGAAAGACGGCACGCGTATTCCCATGTTCATCAGTTACAAAAAAGGTCTGAAACTTGATGGAAATAATCCAACCATGCTGCATGCGTATGGTGGATTTAATTCCGGAATAGCACCGCATTATATCTCCATTGTTGCATCATTCATTAATCGCGGGGGAGTCTATGCCGAGGCAGGACTCCGCGGTGGTGATGAGTATGGCGAAAAGTGGCATCAGGATGGTATGCTGGCAAAGAAGCAAAACTGTTTTGACGATTTTATCGCCGCTGCCGAGTATTTAATCAAGGAGAAATACACGAATTCTCAAAAGCTTGCTGCCGACGGCCGAAGCAATGGCGGCTTGCTGATGGGCGCGATTACGACGCAGCGTCCCGATTTATTCAAGGCGGTCGTCTGTGGAGTGCCGCTCTTGGACATGATACGGTATCACAAGTTCCTGATAGCCAGATTTTGGATACCTGAATATGGCGATCCCGATAAAAAAGAAGACTTTGAATTTCTCATGAAATACTCTCCCTATCAGAATATCCGGCAAGAGGTGAATTACCCGACGATGTTTGTCTTTGCCGGTGAGAATGACAGTCGTGTCGATCCGCTGCATGCCAAGAAGTTCGTCGCTGCAATGCAGAGTCGCCCTGCGCAGAAGAATCCTATCATGCTGTTTATGGAATTCGACAGTGGTCACGGCAGTGGCAAGTCTGTTGCTAAGCAGGCCGAGGATATGGCGATACAGTGGAGATTTGTGATGAATCAATTGGGGATGAAGTAGTCTTATATTCTATATGTATAAGGAATAAGAATTATGAAAATTACTTTTAGAATCGGTATTATGTGTGTGCTCTGCATTGTGCTGGCTTCATGTAGAAGTGCCGATGCTACGATGGATAGTATGATGAAGCTCAGAAAAGGCGAAACTCCCGACAAGGTGCAGGCGATGCTCGATAGGGAGCCATCATACGACTTTTCGGTTTCGTATCAGGGCAAAGAGCATCCGGTGAAAGTTTATCCGATTGTCATTGGGAAGGTCTCGACCTCAAGTTCGGGGCCGGGTGGTCAGACCTATTCGAGCACGAGTAATATTTCCTCAAACTATATCTTTCTTTTTGGCCCTGATCAAAAGCTGATTTATTGGGGATTTTTACAAGAGTTTAGTAAAGATGAAGACCCATTTGTTGCAGGAATTGCTCCTGTATTACAAGATAAATACTTTGCTCATTTACGAGAGAAAGGCGGATATTGGTATGAATAACTGTTCGTATGAACTTCTTTCTTTGACTCCATACACTATCCCTTTTGATTCTAACCTACTTGAAATAATGCCTTACTGATGTGATGCATTCAACTGCAAATTATACATGAAGAATATACACGTACATCTATGAAAACATTACGTTACTCTACGACAGCATTTGTCATCGGCGCAGGTATCTGGCTGTGCTCGTGTTCGCATTTCACACCCGCAACGCTCGACAGATATAAAAAAGGTATGTCAATCGAGAAGGTGACCGAGCTGTCGCCGGTTTTGCCGGAAACAGAATTTGAGATTACATTCAGCAATCCTACGGTGAAGGTCAAGGTACTTGTTTTTGAGCTCGCCCTCGGTAGCTACAACTCTGTTTATTTCTTAGCATTTAAAGATGACAAGCTCCTTTATTGGGGGTATCCGCATGAGTTTGCCCGTGTGTCGGATCCATTTTTAAATCAAATCGGCAGAGTTGCAGTCGAGGAGTATGAGAGGTAGCATGTGGAATCAATTATCCCAAAGAATTATAAGCCGAAGAAGAGATTCACGGTTACATTTCCGGAGCCCCAAAACACCATCGTTGAAATATTGGTCGATGACATTTATATGGGTAGAATTGCAAATGACTATTGTGGAGCGTGTCAGAATGACAAGCTATTCTTCTGGGGCTATCCGAATAAATTCGCCCGATTGTATAACCCATATATTAATCAAGTCGGAAAAGCAGCGGTAGCCGAATATTTGAAAATCAAGTAAACTCATGAAAACCATCCGTGTTCTCATAGCCGACGAGTCCGTTTTTATCCGGCAGCAGCTCTCAAAGATGCTTGCAGGGCGGGAGGGAATTACCGTCATAGGCGGAGCGGGCAATGGCAGTGAGGCGGTGGTCAAGACTGTCGAACTTTACCCGAGCATCGTCCTTATGGGGTGTCAGATGCCTCTCGTGAGTGGATTCGAAGCACTGGAAAAAATACGCGAACTCACCGGAATTCCGGTGATTATGATGCTCATTAATCGTAAAAATCCCGAAGCCGACCGTAGAGAAGCTCTCGAAAAGGGGGCAGCCGACTGTATCGTTCACCGGGCTGCTTTGCTGTCGAAGGACATTCTCGAGCTTACACACGAAGTTGTGTCCATGATACGCCGGATCGCGGCTCACCATGAAGAAAAAAAGCTCGCCCGCCCACAGCCGAAGACTGTCAATACGCCGATACCCGCTGTTCCGAAAGTATCTCCCGAGAAACCAATGACCAAAAAACCGTACGCCCGACGGCATCTCCCGCCCGGAGTATTGGAAATTGTCGTCATCGGTATTTCTACCGGCGGTCCTCCTGCTTTACAAGAATTAATTGCGCGACTGCCTGCCGGCTTGCCGGTGCCAATTGTCGTCGTACAGCATATTCCCGCAGAATTTACGCAGTCTTTAGCACGGAGATTGGATGTGGTGTCGCACCTTGAAGTCAAGGAAGCAAAACATGGAATGCGGCTCTCCGGCGGAATGGTTTATCTTGCTCCCGGCGGTACGCAAGTGCTCATTGCAGCAGATAGAACGGTGATTATCTCCGATGAGGAGTATGAAGTACCCTACGCACCGTCGGTGGATGTGCTGACCTCATCGGTCGTCGAAGTCTATGGCGGCAGGGCATTAGGCGTAATGATGACCGGCATGGGGAATGACGGCTTGCTCGGTTTTCGCGCACTGCATCAGGCAGGCGGCTATATCATTGCGCAGGATGAAGAGTCCAGTGTGATCTACGGAATGCCGAAAGCAGTAATCGACGATGCCATTGTTCATGAAATACACAGTCTGAGCGACTTGCCCGAGGCGATTGCCTCCTGCTTCAAGCTCCATGCCTGCGCGCCGGCAGTGGAAAAACGCCTGAGGCAACATTCTTAAACTAACTACAATGTACTATGGAAACAGAAGAATATAATCTTGAAGACTTTGGTCGTGATAAATCTGAGGAACGCCGCAGAAAGGAATTTCGAGATTTCTTGGTGGTGAGAGAAATTGCCGGCACTGTCAAAGGTATCCCGCACAGCAGTCGTATCCCGGCTGAATTACTTGTCGATACAGGAGGTAAGGTCGAAATTTCCAAGCCACTTGCCGACGAAGAAGACGACCATAATCCAACCGTCGTACTCCACCGCTCAGATGACAACGAAATCGAAAGTATCGAAGTCATCTGCACCTGCGGCAAGAAAGTCTTTGTAAAATTCGATTATGAATAAACGGGCAGGACGAAAGAACATTCTCTTGACCGGAGAGTAGGTAACTACTCTGGATATATGACGAAACCCATCTTCCGCCCGGCGTAGAAACCGGGCTCACATCTGCGCCGACACCAAGCCACCCGGACAGGCAAGTACCATGATTCAACATACAATCTGCGTGTGGAGTTCGATTTCTTCAAGAATCGCACTCACGCGGATACAATCGGTGATTTCACCATCATAGACGATGGCTTTGCCTTGGGTATCTACTTCAATGGTAAGGATTTCTGCTTTTTGGAGCGAACACCGCGTCGCCTTCCGGATCTGGGTAATTACTTCGTCGTAGGTATGAATTTCATCATTGTATAAAATAACGCGTGAAGCGAGTCCGATTTCGGTCGTTTCGTAAAGTTCGGTTTCGCCGTATTCCGACGGAAAGAGAGAAGGAGACATGATCTGTAAGAGTAAAACTGTGTAAAAATAGAAACTTCTGTACGTTATGATTCGACTGCAAAAATATGACTTTACTCAAAAAAAATCAGCGAATATTATCTAATGCCCACCGAAACACCTCGATATACTCCTTCCCCGAGCGCAAGGCCGAATAATCGCATTCCATCGCATTGGTACGAAGGGCATCCCAATACGGCTTCACCGAATAGACGGAGAGCGCACGCCGGAGTGCAGCCGAGAATTCACGGCGCTGATAATTTGCAAAGAGAAACCCATTGCCTTTTAAGGTGGTTGGGTTGAACTCCTGTACAGTGTCTGCGAGTCCACCCGTCGCCCGTACAATCGGAATAGTACCGTATTTTAATGCATACATCTGCGTCAAGCCACACGGCTCAAAGCGTGACGGAACCACCAGATAATCGGAAGCAGCGATAATTCGATGCGACTGTTCGGTATTATAGCCAATCTGCACAAGCGCACGCCGTGGGAATTTTCGCGACAGATACCGCAGGAAATCCTCGTATTTACGCTCACCGCTGCCAATAATACAGAATCGCATCATACCATAACTGAGGAAATTTTCAAGCGTTTGCTCCAACAGTTCAATCCCTTTCTGATCCGTTAAGCGCGTGACCATACCCACGAGCGGGATATTTTGCGCAAGCTCAGACTCAGGCACACCGCATTCGTAGAGGTACTTTCGTTTGTTGGTTTCTTTACCGGTAAGTGTTTGTTTGGTATAGGTGTTGTAAATTGTGGCGTCCGTCTCGGGGTCCCACTCTGTATAGTCCACTCCATTGAGCACACCTACTAAATCACCGCCACGTTCATTGAGGAATTGCTGCAAACCCTCACCATTTTTAGCCCAGCGGATTTCCTGCGCGTAGGTCGGACTGACGGTCGTGATTTTATCGGCGAACATTATCCCCGTTTTCATCGAATTGACCGCGCCATACTGCTCAAACCAGCTCCCCGTGTAAAAGCTTTTCATCCCGAAGCCCGTGAATTCCATCGCCCGTTTGGCATCATACATGCCCTGATACGCCATGTTGTGGATAGTAAAGACGCCGGCAGCTTTGGTAAAATAGGGGTCAAAACGGTACTGCGACTTGAGCAAAGCCATCGCAAATGCCGTGTGATTGTCATGCGCATGCACGATATCGGGCTTGAAATTAAGCGCTTTCGCTGCTTCAAATACCGCTCGGGTAAAGAATAAAAAACGGCGGTCATTATCCGTAAATCCATCCGGATTCCCATAAATTCCCTGACGGTCGAAATAGTCTTGATTTTGAATAAAATACACCGGTACGTTCGAGTCAGGAAGCGTTCCGCGCCAGAGGCGACCATATTCCACCCATGAGCTGATTGGCACGGAGAACACGATATTCGTCGGCTCTATTCCGTATTTTTTGGTATCAATATTCCCGTATTTCGGCACAAAGACAATCGGTGTATGCCCGAGCTCTTCCCACGCTTTCGGCAGGGAAGCAGCGACATCGCCAAGACCGCCTGCCTTGGCAAAAGGGGTGACTTCAGCAGAAAGAAGCAAAATGTTCATAGGCGTATTGTTTTAATAAATAAAGAAGTTGTTGTATTCACTAAAAGTAATGTTGTTCTGTATCATTGTTCCATTCCACAAATTCCGCGCCATCGTTTATCATTTCCTACATACGTATTTTTAGGGTAATTCTATGCCACCTGCTGCCTGCATACAAATGTCTGATAATCAGGAAAGCGCTCTGCTGCCTGCCTCGCCATTTCATCGCTTTCAAAGAATCCTATCATGCTCGAGCCGCTGCCGCTCATGAGCGAAAATACGGCACCATTACCGTAGAGATTGTTTTTAATTTCAAGGAGTTCGGGATGTCGCTTAAACGCTGATTCCTCGAATGAATTGACAATTCCCGTTCGGAGAATATCCGGTGTAATGTCTCCCGCAAAAAGACGATGATAGTCCGTCGCTTCCTCGCTCAACTGCACATTTGCGTATGCTTCAGCCGTCGAGATATGAATATTGGGATAGACGATAAGCAGTGTGTGCGGCAATTGAATCGAAAGCGGGTGGAGAATTTCACCGCGGCCGCTGCCGATTGCCGGAGTATCCAATAAAAAAAAGGGAACATCGCTGCCAAGCTGAGCGGCAATGGCATGAAGCGCATCCTCATCCGGTGATATATTCCACAGTTCACACAGCCCGCGAAGCGTTGCGGCTGCGTCCGAACTTCCCCCGCCGAGACCCGCGCCTGTTGGTATTTTCTTGTGAAGTTGTATTTTTGCACCACGTGAAATCGCACACTGCTTTTGAAGCAGACGCGCCGCCTTGAAAACTAAATTATCTTCTTGTGGAATAGGAATTTCAGCGCATTCGACACTCAACGTGTGCGCCGGCTCAATCGTGAGCTCGTCGGCAAGAGTAATGGGCAGAAAAACAGTGTTGATGTCGTGGTAGCCATCTGCCCGTTTTCGGAGAATTTCCAAACCCAAATTTATTTTAGCATAAGGCGTAAGTCGTAGCATCATTTAGGTTTAAATAAGACTTTTAAACGTCGGACAGAGCAAAAACACACACTTTTTACCCCAAAAATACGGCAAAAAATGCACAAAACAGAGGAAATACCCTATACACAGGAAATTTTGCGGAAGCTGATCCATATTTCTTCGCTTGCTATTCCTATTATTTATTCGTTTGTCAGCCGCGAGGTTGGGATCATGAT
>Ga0075156_10002018_pt1 | contig 11168 bp, 10 predicted proteins | sample JI81AbrownDNA_FD_70966 | JGI IMG/M metagenome (GOLD analysis project Ga0075156, IMG submission 70966) | Wastewater effluent complex algal communities from Wisconsin, to seasonally profile nutrient transformation and Carbon sequestration -... | ecosystem: Engineered > WWTP > Effluent > Algae...
CGGAACTCGGCGCGGCTGGTGAACATGCGGTACGGCTCGGACACGCCCTGCGTCACCAGGTCGTCCACCAGCACGCCCAGGTAGGCCTGGTCGCGGCGCGGCGTCCAGGCCGGCTCGCCCTTCACCTGCAGCGCGGCGTTCACCCCGGCATACAGGCCCTGGGCCGCCGCTTCCTCGTACCCGGTGGTGCCGTTGATCTGGCCGGCGAAGAACAGGCCGCGGATCGACTTCGTCTCGAAGCTCGGCCGCAGCTCGCGCGGGTCGAAGTAGTCGTACTCGATGGCGTAGCCCGGCCGCAGGATGTGCGCCTGCTCCAGCCCCACCATCGAGCGCACGGCCGCCAGCTGCACGTCGAACGGCAGCGACGTGGAGATGCCGTTCGGATAGAACTCGTGCGTCGTCAGGCCCTCGGGCTCCAGGAAGATCTGGTGGCTGGTCTTGTCGGCGAAGCGGTTGACCTTGTCCTCGATGCTCGGGCAGTAGCGCGGGCCCACGCCCTCGATCACGCCGGTGAACATCGGGCTGCGGTCGAAGCCGGCGCGGATGATGTCGTGCGTGCGCTCGCTGGTGTGGGTGATCCAGCACGGCACCTGGCGCGGGTGCATCGCGGCGTCGCCGACGAAGCTGAACACCGGCACCGGGTCCAGGTCGCCCGGCTGCTCCTGAAGGCGGGCGAAGTCGATGCTGCGGCCGTCCAGCCGCGGCGGCGTGCCGGTCTTGAGCCGCCCCTGGGGCAGCTTCAGCTCCTTCAGCCGCGCCGACAGGCTCACCGCCGGCGGATCGCCGGCGCGGCCGGCGCTGTAGTTCTGCAGGCCCACGTGGATGCGCCCGTCGAGGAAGGTGCCGGCCGTCAGCACCACCGCCCGGCCGCGGAATCGCAGGCCCACCTGGGTGACGGCGCCCACCACGCGGTCGCCTTCCACCATCAGGTCGTCCACCGCCTGCTGGAACAGCCAGAGGTTCGGCTGGTTCTCCAGCCGGCGCCGGACCGCGGCCTTGTACAGCACCCGGTCGGCCTGGGCCCGGGTGGCGCGCACCGCCGGCCCCTTGCTGGAATTGAGGATGCGGAACTGGATGCCGGCCTCGTCGGTGGCCAGGGCCATCGCACCGCCGAGTGCGTCCACCTCCTTCACGAGGTGGCCCTTGCCGATGCCGCCGATGCTGGGGTTGCAGCTCATCTGCCCGAGCGTCTCGATGTTGTGCGTCAGCAGCAGCGTGGCGCAGCCCATGCGGGCAGCGGCCAGCGCCGCCTCGGTACCGGCATGGCCGCCACCGACGACGATGACATCGAACTCCTGGGGATGCAGCACGGCACGGGCCTCGGTAAACCACTGGGGCGACACCGCCGCGCGCTGCGGCTTCGGGGCGCTCGCGCGGCGTCAGGCGGCGGAGCGCCTGGGCATGGGATGCCCAAATTTTAAGCGGGCCGACTGCCATGCCGCGACCGCCTTGGGATGGCCCCACCAGCGATCGAAGAAGTAATGCGCGACGGTGTTCACCAGCGGCTCCACCAGCGTGATCGCGCCGGCGATCGCGACGCTGCCGGTCAGCGCGTAGCTCACGCCGAAAGCGATGCACAGGTGGAGTACGCCGAAGGCTGCAGACTTGGCCACAATGAGGCTCCTGGGGTGGTGCTGAAGGATGGGCTCGATGGATAGTCTGAAGCAATCGAATGCCATGCGCCAATTGCCTATGACCATGGGCGCGATCGCCCCCCGTTGAGCCGTCCCCATCCCATGGCCCACCCCCTCGCCGCCACGCTCGCCGCCGCCTACCCGGCGCTGGCGTCGATGCCCGCCGACCTGCGCGACGGCGTGCTGGCCGGGCACACCCAGACCTTCGACGTGCCCGCCGGCACGACCCTGTTCGACGAAGGCTCGCCCTGTCGCGGCTTCCCGCTGGTGCTGTCGGGCGAAGTGCGGGTGGCGCGCGGCTCGGCCCAGGGGCGCGCGCTGGAGCTGTACCGGGTGACGCCTGGCGAGGTGTGCGTGGTGTCCACGTCCTGTCTTTTCGGGCATCGCGCAATGGCCGCGCACGGCACCACGGCCGCGCCGACCCAACTCGTACTGCTGGATCCACAAGGCTTCGAGAGATGGTGTGCGCACGCTCCGTTTCGCAGCTTCGTGTTCGGCGTGTTCGCCGAGCGGCTGGCCGACCTGATGGCGCTGGTGGAGGCGGTGGCCTTCCAGCGCCTTGACCGGCGCCTGGCCGACGCCCTGCTCGGCCACGGTCAGGTGGTCCACGCCACCCACCAGACCCTGGCCGACGAGCTGGGCACCGTGCGCGAGATCGTCACCCGGCTGCTGCGCCGCTTCGAGCGCGCCGGCTGGCTGCGGCTGGCGCGCGAGCGCATCGACATCCTCGACGCCGGCGCGCTGCGGGCGGTGGCCGAAGGCAGCGGCACGGACGCCCACCGCCCCGGCACTTGATGTCGCGCAAGGCCTCGGTGACCGCGGTCACCGACCGCGCCGACCCCCCGGCGCACACTGCGGACACCGCGGCGGGTTCGCCGCATTCGTCGCAGGAGACACTCATGAAGACCAATGTCGGTTCCATCGATCGCATCGCCCGTGTCGTGATCGGCCTCGTGCTGCTCGGCCTGGCCTTCACCGGCACCATCGGCGCCTGGGGCTGGATCGGCGTCGTGCCGCTGATCACCGCGGCCATCGGCAACTGCCCGCTGTACAGCGTGCTCGGCTTCTCGACCTGCCCGGTCAAGAACGCCTGACCCGCCGCCGCCCCCTGGGGGCGGTCAGACGCGGCCTGCGCCGGGCACCGAGCGCAGGTCCTGCGACACGCGCCCGTCCTGCAGCACCACCACGCGCGACGCGCTGGCGATGGTCTCGGGGCGGTGCGCCACGATCACCCGCGTGAGTTCCAGGCGCCGGATGTTCTGGTTCACCTGCCGCTCGCGCTCGACGTCCAGCGAGCTGGTGGCCTCGTCCAGCAGCAGCACGCGCGGCCGCTTGTAGAGCGCGCGCGCCAGCAACAGGCGCTGCTGCTGGCCGCCCGACAGGCTGGCGCCGGACTCGCCCACCAGCGTGTGGTAGCCCATCGGCATCGCCTCGATCTCGTCGTGCACCGCCGCCATGCGCGCGCACTCGACCATCCAGTCCAGGTCGGGCACGGCGTCGAAGAAGCAGATGTTGTCGGCCACCGACCCCGTGAGCAGCGTGTCGTCCTGCATCACCGTGCCCACCATCGACCGCCACTGCGACAGCCCGAGCTGAGACAGTGGCAGCCCGCCCACGCGCACATCGCCACCCTGCGGCGCGTGGATGCCCAGGATCATCTTGAGCAGCGTGGTCTTGCCGCAGCCCGACGGGCCGACGATGGCCACCGCCTCGCCCGGCTCGATCAGCAGGCTCACGCCACGCAGCACGTCGGCCTCGTTGTCGGCGTAGCGGAACGACACGCCGCGCAGCTCGATGCCGGCTTCCAGCGGCCGCTCGGACAGGCGCGGCACGCCCATGTCCTCGGGCGCGGCGGTCACGATGTCGGCCAGGCGCTCGCCCTGCAGGCGCAGCATGCGCAGTTCCACGCCCTTGTCGATGAGCGCGCTCACGCGCTGCGCGAACTGCTCCTTGAAGGCGACGAACGCGAACAGCATGCCCACCGAGAAGCGCTGGTCCATCACCATCAGCGCGCCCACCCACACCACCGCCACGCGCTCCACGCCGAACAGCAGCCGGTGCAGCACCGAGAACAGGATCTCCAGCTTGCGCGTGGCCAGCCCGGCGTTCATCGCGTCGACCACGCGGTTCATGAAGCGCGCCTGGCGGTCGGCCTGGCGGTTGAACAGCTTGATCGCCTGGATCGCCCGCAGCGACTCCAGGAAGTGGCTGGCCTGCTGCGCCTCGTGCACCAGCGTCTCCTCCGTGGCCTGACGCAGCGGGCGGAAGAAGGCCCAGCGCAGCAGCGCGTAGGCCGTCACCGCCGCCAGCACGATGGCCGTCAGCGTGACGCTGTAAAACGCCATCATCGCCAGCGTGGCCACCATCAGCAGGCCGTCGATCAGCGCCTCGACGAAATGCGTCGACAGCGTCTTCTGGATCTGCTGCACCGACGCGAAGCGCGACCACACGTCGCCCGCGTGGCGCTTGTCGAACCAGGCCACCGGCAGGCGCATCAGGTGCGCGAACACGTTGCCCAGCCATTGCAGGTTGAGCGTGGCCGACAGGTGCAGCACGGCCCACGAGCGCAGCGCCGCGGTGCCGGTCTGCAGCAGCACCAGCAGCACGAAGCCCACGCCCAGCGTCAGCAGCAGGTCGCGGTCGGCGCTGACCACCACGTCGTCCACCACCCACTGCAGCAGGAACGGGCTGCCGAGCACGAACGCCTCCAGCGCCAGCGCCAGCAGCACGATCTGCGCGAGCGAGCGCTTCAGGCCCTGCACCGGCCCGATCAGGTCGGCCAGCCGCACCGACTGGCGCTCGATGCGCGGCGAGAAGTCCGCCGCCGGCGTCAGCTCCAGCGCCACGCCCGTGAAGTGGCGCGACAGCTCGGCCAGCGACATCCGGCGCACGCCGCGCGCCGGGTCGTGCAATGTGGCCACGCCGCCGCGCAGGTCGGCCAGCACGACGAAGTGGTTCAGGTCCCAGTGCAGCACGCAGGGCAGCGCGAGCTGCTCCAGCTGCTCCGGCTCCACGCGCAGCGCGCGCGAGTTGAACTGCAGCTCGCCGGCCATGCGCACCAGGTCGGCCATCGTGGCGCCCTTGAGCGACAGCGAGAAGCGCTGGCGCAGCGTCGCGAGGTCGGTGCGGTGGCCATGCGCGCCGGCCACCATCGCCAGGCAGGCCAGCGCGCATTCGGCGGCCTCGGTCTGCAGCAGCAGCGGCACGCGCCGCGACGCGAACGGCGACAGCTCGAGCGCGTCCACCGACATGGCGGCCCCTACACCCGGCCGGCCACGCCGAGCACCGGCGCGAACAGCCATTCCACGAGGCGGCGGCGCTCCACCGGCACGTCGGCCTCGAGCTGCATGCCCGGCACCAGCGGCCGCGCCTCGGGGCCGGCCTGCACGTCCTGCCGCTCCAGCGTCACCGCGATGCGGTACATCGGCTCGCGCGGCGCACCCGACAGGCCGTTCATCTCGGCCGGCGACACCGGTGCCAGCGACACCTGCTCGATCCGGCCGTGCTGCTGGCCGTACTTCTGGTACGGGAACGCGTCGTAGCGCAGCAGCACCGGCTGGGCCGTGCGCAGGAAGCCCACCGCGCTGGAAGGCGCGTACAGGTGCGCCTGCAACCGCGCGCCGGCCGGCACCAGGCTGGCCAGCGCCACCGCCGGCGTCACGGTCTGACCCGGCTGCGCGTTCAGGCCGCTGACCACGCCGTCCTGCGGGGCGCGCACCACGAGGCTGCGCCGTCCTTCGGACTCGGCGCCGGCCTGCGCCAGCTCGGCGCGCTCGCGCACGATCTCGCCCTGGCGCCGCGCGTGCTCCAGCGGCAGGTCGCGGCGCTGCGCCTCCAGCGCCGCCATCTCGCGGGCATGCAGACCGCGCTGGCGCTCCAGCGCCTGGGCCTGCGCCTGCAGGCCCAGCAGCTCCTCGGACTTGGCCTGCACCTGGGCCGGCGACACGAAGTTCTCGGCGCGCAGGGACTCCAGGCGCGCGCGGGACTCCTCGGCCAGGCGCACGCGCCGCGCCGCCAGCGCCGCCTCCGCGTCGAGCGCTTCGCGCTCGCGCAGCATGTCGGCCCATCGCCGCGCCAGCGCAGCGGACTGGCTCTGGTACAGGGAATCCTGCTGGGTAGCCGCCGACGCCAGGCTCGCTTCGCGCGCCGCCAGCGAGCGCAGCACGGCGGCCTGCGTGTCGCCGGAGGCTGCGGCCCGCTCCATCGACAGCACGAACAGCACGTCGCCCGCGCGGACCTGCTGGCCGTCGGCGACGCGCCGCTCCAGCAGCACCGCGTCCTGCGGCGCCACGAGGCGGATCACGCCGCGGTCGGGCACGAGCACTCCGGCCACGCGCACCTTGCGCGTGTACTCGCCCAGCGCCAGGAAGGCGCCGAGTGCCAGCGCGACACCCACGGCCGCACCCGTCAGCCAGGCCAGAGGCACCGGCCGCACGAGCTGGATCTCACCGACCCAGGAGGTGCGGCGTGACTGCAGCACCTCCGGGCGGAAGAGGCTCACCACCCCTTGTTCGGGCCCTGCGCGTTGCCCCCGGTACCGCCGCTGACCTGGCGCAGCTGCTCGGCGTCGAGCGTGCGCAGCGACTCGGCACGGGTGCCGCGGGCTTGGCCGCGCTGCGGCGCCGCCAGCTTGGCGACCCAGCGAAGGATGGTGCTTTGTGCAACTTTCATACGCGCTCCTGAAGGAATGGGGCGGTTCCGTTCCGCCGACACCATTCAAACAGCGCGAGCGCGCGCGCGATATCGTCAACTCTTACGAGGGACGGGGGCCAATCGCTAGTGGATCAGCCCCAATCGCAAGGCCTTCAGCACCGCCTGGTGCTTGGAATTGCACTGCAGCTTCTTCATCGCGTTCTGCAGATGCTGCACCGTGGTGCGCTCCGCAATATTCAGTAACTGGCCGACCTCCCAGGCGGTCTTGCCGTCCATCGTCCAGCGCAGCACGTCGAGCTCGCGCGGGGTCAGCGCCGGCCGCTCCGGCTGAAGCGCTTCGGAAATCAGCACGCGCATCGCAGTGTCCTGCGCATGCACGGCAAACAGCTGCAGGTCGGCGACCAGCCGGGTCAGCTCGATGCGGTCGGCCGGCAACGGCTGCGCACGGTCCACGCCGAGGAAGAAGTGGCGGCCTTCGGGCAGGTGCAGCGCCATCGCGATGCCGTTGCGGTAGCCGTACTGCGCCTGCGCGTCCCACAGGTCGATCGAGCCCTGGTCGAGGTAGGTCTTCTGGCCCCAGACGATGGGCACGGTCTGCCGCTTGCAGTGCTGCATCACCGGGTCGCGCCGGCCGATGTTCAGGTTCTCGAAGGTCTGCTCGAAGGCCGCCGGCGTGTTGTGCACCGCCACGAACTCGGAGCCGGTGTCGGGCCGGTCGACGATGGCCGACGCCGACACGGTGTCGAACCCGAGCTGCTGCGCAAAGCGCACGACCACCGACCGGAACTGGGCCTGGTCCCTCGCCTCGAGCACCGACAGGTAGTCGCCTTGCAGCATTTCTTAACGGTTTGACCCGGTCACCTCGGCAGTTCTTACGCCTAGCGCGGCTGCGTCGCCTTCATCAAACTTCGCGGCGCGCGGGCCCTTCGAGTCCGCAGCAACTCAAAGGAGTCGCCATGAACACATCTTGGACCATCCGCGCCTGGCCGCCCCTATTGTGGCAGGCAGAGGGCGCTTCGCGCCTGCAGTTCGACCATCTGGAGACCCAAGTCTTTCCGGCTTCGGACAGCGACAGCGCGCTTTCGGGGCAGACCGTCTGGCGCTCCACCGGCGGCGACGGCGAGGCCGGCGTGGCCTGGGACTGGGTCATGCTCTCGCGCGACGTGGTCGCGATGGCCGACCCGATGTGCGTGGTGACCAACCTGCGCCTGCTCGGCCGCAAGGGCGAGGTGCTCACGTCCTGGGAGGCGGCGCGGCACCTGAGCCAGATCGTCTACGGCCTGCCCTGGCAGGGCGAGGTGCAGCGCGCGGTCAGCCGGCAGCTCAACGATTGAGCCGGCGGCCGGGCGCAGCCCGGTCGCGGCGTCTGTCGGGAGCGGCCCGGCCGCCTCAGCGCAATGCGGCGGTGCGGAGCTGGCGTGCGACGAAGGCGACGCAGGCGGCGGTGATGACCGCGCACACCAGCAGCGGCACGCCGACGTCGAGCGCAGCCACGGCCTCGCCCTTGAGCACGCGGTTCATCAGCGTGATCTGGCCGAGCCCGGGCACCCACAGGTGCCAGGGCGACTCGCCGCCCAGGTTGAACAGCGTCACCATCGGCAGCAGCGACACGCCCAGGATCACCACCGTGTTGTTGGCCTGCGCCTCCTTGAAGGTCTTGCAGCGGATCGCGATGGCCATCATCACCGCGGCCAGCGCGGCGGCCAGCGGCGCCAGCAGCAACAGGAACAGGCCGGCTTCGCGGGCGCCGAACTGGAACATTGCCGCCAGGGTCTCGCTCCGCAGCAGGCTTTGCGCCGGCAGGAACGACAGGCACGACAGCACCGCGATCATCATGCCCACGGCGGCCACCGCGCCCCATTTGCCCAGCACCAGCGACACGCGCGAGGCCGGCGTCATCAGCAGCGGCTCGAGCGACCCGCGCTCGCGCTCGCCGGCCGTGGTGTCCAGCGCGGCATTGAGCGCGCCGTACAGCACCGCCATCAGCACGAAGAACGGCAGCATGCCGGTGAAGCGCGCCGCGCGCGACTGCGGGTTGGCGAGATCGCGCTCCTGCACGTCCACCACTTCCATCGTGGCCGGCGCCACGCCGCGCAATGCCAGCCGCAGCGTGGACTGCTCGCTGGAAAAGCCGCGCAGCAGTCGCGTCAGGCGGCCCACGGCCGCGCCCGCGCGCTGGTTGGCCGACGACGACACCAGCTCCACCAGCGGCGGCTGTCCGGCGGCCAGCTCGGCCTCGAACTCGCGGCCGATCACCAGCACCGGATCGCCGAGCTTCTGCGACACGAGCTGCGCCTCGTAGTCGGGCGGGGCGGCGTCGATGCGGTAGGTCTGGCGCTCGAAGTAGTTGCGCAGCGTCGGCGCGTGCTCCATGCCCGCCACCAGCAGCGTGCGCTCCTCGGCGCGCTTTTCCAGGCCGCTGACCAGGGCGGACAGCGCCACCAGCACGATCGGCCCGATGGCCACCGACGACAGCAGCACCATGAACAGCGTGCGGCGGTCGCGCAGCGCGTCCAGCAGTTCCTTGCGGAAAACGACGAAGGCGTCCGTCATGCGCGGGCCCTTTCCTCGGCCGGGAAGGCCAGCTTCACGAAGGTCTCCTCGAAGTCGCTCTCGCCGCAGCGGGCGTTGAGCGCGCTCACGGTGCCGTCAGCCACCGTGCGGCCGTGCGACACCACCACCACACGGTCGCACAGGCGTTCCACCTCCTGCATGATGTGCGTGGAAAAGACGATGCACTTGCCGGTCTCGTCGCGCAGGCGCCGCAGCGCGTCGCGCAGGGCGCGCGTGGCCAGCACGTCCAGGCCGTTGGTCGGTTCGTCCAGGATCAGGTTCGGCGGGTCGTGGATCACCGCGCGCGCCAGCGCGGTCTTCATGCGCTCGCCCTGGCTGAAGCCCTCGGTGCGCCGGTCCAGCAGCGGCCGCATGTCGAACATGTCGGCCAGCAGCTCGGCGCGCGCCACGGCGGCAGCGTCGGTCATGCCGTGCAGCCGACCGTAGTAGACGATGTTCTCGCGCGCGGTCAGGCGCGGGTACAGGCCGCGCGCGTCGGACAGCACGCCCATGCGCGCCAGCGCCTCGCGCGGCCGGGTCGCCACGTCGATGCCGTCCACCAGCACGCTGCCCGCGTCGGGCGGAATCAGCGCGGCCACCATGCGCAGCGTGGTCGTCTTGCCTGCGCCGTTGGGCCCGAGCAGGCCGGTGATGCGGCCGTCCTCGGCCACCAGGCTCACGCCGTCCACCGCCTGCACCACGCGCGCCTTGCGCCCGCGGCCCTGCTCGAAGCGCTTGGCCAGCTTGTCGATGACGATCATTTCGATCCCCCCTGCGGCACTGCGGCCGGGACGGGCAGCGCGAACATCGGCGGCCGCGGGATGGCGGTGACGCAGGCCGCGTCCACCGCCAGCGCGTCGGCGTCGGTGGCCGCGTCGACAAAGCGGTAGAGCACGTCGCGCATGCAGCCGATGCCCATCACGCCGTGCCCGGCGCTCGGCACTTCCACGTGGCGCGCCAGGGCGCCCAGCGCCCTGGCGGCGCGCTGGCCATGGCGCGGCGGCGTCACCGGGTCGATGCCGCCGGACAGCACCAGCGTGGCCTGCGTCGCCGGCACCATCGAATAGAACGCCGGCGGCACCTCGGCGCGCGGCAGCGCGGCGCAGGCGTCGCGGTAGATGTCGGCGAAGGCGTCGCCGAAGTCGGCGCCGGGCCGGTCGGCGGCGGCGGCCAGGCGCGGAAAGTCTTCCGCGCACACGACGGCGAAATGCATGCCCGCGGCCAGCTGCCCGCTGCGGCGCGAGCCCGACAGCCCCACCGCCAGCGCGGCCAGCGGCTCGAACCGGCCGCGCGTGGCCTCGCCCATCGCGGCCGGCAGCGCCGACGCCAGCGCCGGCACGTACAGCGGAGCGCGCAGCAGACCCGCCAGCATCGGCGCGCTCATCTCGACGGTCTCGGGCCGGCCGGTCACCGGATGCGCCAGCGTCACCTTGCGCGGCAGCGACGCGCGCAGCGCGGCCCAGCGCGCGGCCAGGCCGGGTTCGCGCGCGTTGCAGGCGGCGTCGGCCGCGCAGGCCGCCAGCAGCGCGTCCAGCGCCGCCTGGTTGTCGGTGGAGAAGGACGCGGGCAGCACCATGTCCGGTGGCGCCACGCCGTCGATCACCGCGCGCCGCACGCGCTGCGGAAACTGGCGCTGGTACTCCAGCACCGCCCGCGTGCCGTACGAGCCGCCGACGGCATTGATGCGCTCGGCGCCGAGCGCGGCGCGCACCGCGTCCGCGTCCGCCATGGCAATCGGCGTGGTGAAAAAGCGCAGGTCACCGTGCGGCAGCGCCTGCAGTCGCTGCAGGCACTGCGCCAGGCGGGCGCGCGCGCGCTGCAGGTCGAACTGATCGGCCAGCGGCAGTGCCGGGTCTTCGGCCTCGCACTGCAGCGGCGCGCTGCGGCCGGTGCCGCGCTGGTCCACCAGCACGATGTCGCGCCGGTTGCCGAAGCGGCCCAGCAGCACCGCGATCTGCGGCGCCAGGTCGATCGCGCTCTGGCCCGGGCCGCCAGCAAAGAAGAACACCGGGTCGGGCTTCTTGTTGCGCGCCAGCGCGGGCAGCACGGCGTAGTGGACGTCGATCTGCGGGCCCGCGGGCCGGGCCGGATCGAGCGCGCGGCGCACCGTGCCGCACAGCGCCTCGTGCTCGACGCCACGCAGGCGGCAGGGGGCGGGCGATGCGTCGGCGGCGGCGGCGGCGGCACCGAGGGGCCAGGCCAGCAGCGCCGCCGCGAGCGCGGCTGCCGGAAGGAGTGGTTTGGGCATGGCGTCCATTGTCGGGGCGGCACCGGCCCGGCGCACCGCGCCGCGGGCGAACGGCAAGAGCAGGCGCTCCAACGGTCGGC
>Ga0075156_10002019_pt1 | contig 11166 bp, 5 predicted proteins | sample JI81AbrownDNA_FD_70966 | JGI IMG/M metagenome (GOLD analysis project Ga0075156, IMG submission 70966) | Wastewater effluent complex algal communities from Wisconsin, to seasonally profile nutrient transformation and Carbon sequestration -... | ecosystem: Engineered > WWTP > Effluent > Algae...
CAATTGCTTTTCAAAGCTCATATACTAGAATCACTCTTCGCTTTGAATCCTGATGCTGTTCTGAAAGGGTTTGTCTGGCAGCTTGTGAGCTATTCCTTTTTACATGGAGATATCATGCATCTACTGATGAATATGCTCACATTATGGATGTTTGGTTCAGAGGTGGAGGCCCATTACGGAAATCGAGCGTTTTTAAAATTCTATTTCTTCTGTGCCTTTATGGGCGGAGTTGTCACAATGATTGCATCCCTTTTGGGGTTCCCTCAAGGTATTGTTTTGGGTGCCAGTGGAGCCACCTTTGGACTTCTAGCCGCATATGCATTTCTTTGGCCGAATCGAGAAATCATTTTTATGCTCATCTTTCCCTTAAAAGCAAAATTTTTTGTGATGATTTTGATGCTCATGATCGTTTTTTCTCAAGGCGGTCATATTGCGCATATGGCACACTTGGGCGGCGTGATCGGAGCTTTCCTTTTGATTAAACTTTATCACGGATGGCAGTCAAGCATCACCTCTTCTGGATGGTCCTTATCTAGATATTTACAAAAGAGAAGATTCCAGAGATACCAAGAGGAAATGTACAGTAGAGAAAATGCAAAGAAGAGAGTGGATGAATTATTGGAAAAAATTTCAAAAGACGGAATGAACAGTTTATCGCGCAGTGAAAAAAAGTTTTTAAATGATGCTTCACAAAAATACTTTAACGAGTGAGAGGAAATACTTTTTATTTTCCGGAGTGTAAAGTAAGATCGCCATACTCAAATTTGGCGATCGAGGAAAGTATTTCTCTTTTGATAACGAAATATGATCTATTAGGTGGCATTCGGTTATGGAGAAATCCTTCCACGATCGTACTTGGATTATCTGAAAAGCCCGAACAAACGATTCAACCAAAAGTCATTGAATCTTTTACAAAGAATCTAAATCATATAGGCTTTCAGAAATACCCAAGGGAAAATTCAATTTTTATAGCAAGACGTGCGAGCGGAGGTGGGACTGTTTACCAAAACGCCACTGGAAATATTAATTATTCTATCTATGTAAATCTCGAGATGAGAAAGGAACTTTTTTCAGTTAGAGACTCTTATCAAATACTCCTTGGACTCGTGACAAAATCGCTCAGCAAACAATTAGTTCACGCAGATTCAAATGGCAAATCGGATATCACCATTTTTGAAAATGGTATATTAAAAAAAATTTCAGGCAATGCTCAATTTCGTAAAAAAAATTGTATCGTCCAACATGGAACCCTCATCTTAAACGAAGCTCTCATTGACTCTGTAACCGGACTCTTACTCCATCCACCAGAAGAGCCTGAATACAGAAAATCCAGAAAACATCGCGATTTCCTAACTGCACTTCCTGATACCTTTGATACCGATCGATTCGGAACGTCACTTTTTGAAGAATTCCAATCCTACCTGCAAATCGAAGAGCCGAGCAGAAAGGAGAATTTTTCCTTCTTTTCCAGGGGGTTTTCTTCTTTTCGTAGATCCGTGCTCAAAGAATCTGAAATTATTCGTAAATCCAAATACGAAAGATTATCTTATATTCTAAATAGAGAAATTCCCACATGAGCATATTGCAAAACCAAGACCCAGAAGTTTTTAAAGCACTCAAACACGAAGACCAAAGACAAGAAAATTCATTGGAAATGATTGCAAGTGAGAACTTTGTATCACAAGCAGTATTGGAAGCTTATCATTCCACACTAACGAATAAGTATGCGGAAGGTTACCCCGGAAAAAGGTATTATAATGGATGCGAGAATGCAGATACCATTGAGACACTCGCTATCGAACGCGCAAAAAAAATGTTTGGTGCAGAATATGCGAATGTCCAACCACATAGCGGGGCACAGGCGAATATGGCCGTATTTCTCGCAGCTCTGGAACCTGGAGATACATTTCTCGGAATGAACTTAGCGCACGGTGGCCATTTGACTCACGGCTCGGCAGTGAACATCAGTGGAAAATACTATCGACCGATACCTTATGGCGTAAATCAAAACGACGAAAGAATTGACTATAGTGAAGTATCAAAACTTGCCAAAGAACACAAACCAAAGTTAATTGTGGTAGGTGCATCAGCCTATCCAAGAACCATAGATTTCACAAAATTTAAAGAAATTGCTGACTCGATAGGGGCCAAAATCATGGCTGATATTGCGCATATCTCTGGTTTGGTGGTAGCAGGTGAGCACCCAACTCCGATCGGACTCTGTGATTTTGTCACGACTACGACGCATAAAACGCTTCGAGGTCCACGAGGTGGATTGATCCTCTCTCAGATGGAACATGAAAAAATTCTAAATTCAAGAGTTTTCCCAGGTATCCAGGGTGGTCCACTCATGCATGTCATTGCCGCGAAGGCAGTTGCATTTGGCGAAGCTCTACAACCAGAATTTAAATCTTACATCAAACAAGTATTAAAGAATGCAAAAATCCTTGCTGAAATTTTTCAAAAAAGAGGTTACCGAGTGATATCTGGGGGAACGGATAATCACTTGGTGTTACTCGATGTTTCAGTTAAGGGTTTAACCGGCCGTGATGCAGCAGATGGATTAGATGCCGTCGGAATTACCGTAAATAAAAATGCGATTCCTTTTGATAAGAATCCACCTGCGGTTGCCTCTGGCATTCGACTCGGAACACCAGCGCTCACAACTCGTGGTCTTGGTGATACGGAAATTGAAAAGGTGGCTCATCTGATCTGTGACTTTTTAGATCACTTCGGTGATGAAACATGGAAAAATAAAGTCAAAGCTGGAGTAGCAGAAATCACAAAAGGTTTTCCTATGTCCAATTTCCGACTCGATTAAAAAGGGCTCCCACCACCCCATTTTTATTAAAAATTTGGGGTGCATTCATTTCTCTTTGGTATCACGAAATTAGTTATTGAATGGAATAAATTCCCAAAAACCATATTCGCGTTAGTTTTTGAATTGATTGCCAGCTGAACTTGTTATATGGTTGGAAAAGTTAACCAAATACCATGATGCGTAAATTCATTTTCACGATACTTTCTTTTTTAAATCTACTCCTGTTGGACGGTTGCATTTTGGCTCTTGCTAGTCCTGAATCTTGTAAAGTCACTGCGAGTTGCCAGAGTTCGAATTCGATTTCCGACATCATTCCCTTGTTCCTTTCTTCGAATGAGGAAAATGTTTCCGACACTTCGGAGGCCATCGACGGTGCGAACATTAGTTCCTATTTTTTTTATCCCAATTCCGTTTATTTTTTTGCCATCGGAGATCCAGTGGCTATCTCGCCAGAAAGCAACGCCCTGCCTTTTACCAACTGTTCGATTTCACCACCCTTACCGTCGGATCTCCATTTAAACCCAACTAGTTGTGTGATTTACGGAGTACCGGCTTCGGTTACTGGTAATACTTTATATGAAGTCACTGCTTCCAATGTAACGGGCTCGTTTAAAACATTTCTGACAATCTTGATCTATTCGGTTGGATCAGCTCCATCTTTGAGTTATATTGGATCACCCTTCACTTGGAGTCAAAATGCAACGATCTCAACTTTAACACCGACTCTATCGGGGAGTTCTCCGACATCCTGTACCGCTTCTCCCAGTCTCCCAACGGGAATCACGATCCACAATACTAGCTGTGTCATTAGTGGAACTCCGACAGGGACGCAAGTAGCGACCAATCACGTCATCACAGCAACGAATACTTATGGATTAGGTCAGAGGGTAATCAATATACGAGTAAATGCTGCTGGTGTGGCGCCAAGTATCAGTTATACGGGATCACCATATACGTTCACACAAAATACATCAATTTCTAGCCTCACACCTGCTTTAACCGGAAATGCTCCAACATCCTGTACGGCGTCTCCAAGTTTACCAGCCGGTCTATCCATTCACAATACTACATGCATAATCAGTGGCACTCCCACAGGGACTCAAGTCTCTACAAATCACGTTATTTCTGCAACCAATGGATTTGGTACTGGCCAAGCGACTATAAACGTTAGAGTCAATGCAGCTCCTGTCTCACCTACAATTAGTTATTCGGGATCTCCATTTTCTTTTACCCAGAATTCTCCGATCACAACCCTCAGTGCCAGTTTGACGGGAAACACACCGACATCTTGCACGGCATCTCCAACTTTGCCGACTGGGCTTTCGATCCATGCCACCACTTGTGCTATTTCGGGAACACCGACTGGGACACAGATTGCAACATCTCACACGGTTACTGCGACAAATGGAGCAGGAAACGGAACTACGTCGATTCAAATTACAGTTGGAGCGACACCTACTCTCAGTTATGCTGGATCTCCGTTTACATTGACACAAAATTCACCTATTACGACGATCAATGCTAGTTTGACAGGCAATGCACTCACATCCTGTACTTCTTCACCGAGCCTCCCGACAGGACTCAGCATTGACAATACCACATGCGATATTAGCGGAACACCCACAGGGACTCAAACCCCGACCAATCATACAATCACGGCAACGAATGCTTACGGAAATGCCACTGCCATATTAAATATCAGAGTAGATGCACCTACTTCTCCACCTACATTAAGTTATCCGGAATCACCATTTACTCTACCTGTCGGAGCCAATCCAATTCCATCCTGGACTGTGAACTTAACAGGAACCCCATTGACAAGTTGCGTTTCAACTCCTAGTTTACCATCTGGATTTTCTCTGAGTAACTCAACCTGCCAAATCACGGGAACAGCCACAGCTAGTTTTTCGGCCACTAATTTCACGATTCGTGCTACCAATGCCTATGGTTTTGTGGATAGGGTAATTTCCATCACTGCCACTCCTTAAATGCTGTTACGTAGTATTGATCCCACTATTTAAGCTCAAAAAATAATAATCTTACATGACAAGATTTTCCTTTTTTGATAGAATTGGCGCTGGCAAAAAGAATGCGAAGTGTACGTTTTGTAATCTGTTTTTTTTGGGTGATTACTTATGTCCACTCCTCTCCAAATGTCGTTAAAAAAGCTTATTTGCAGGCTTTTTCACCCTTCCAATCCAAACAATCTGCTCCATTGGCGGATTTAATCCAAGAGAAAACAAAAAATGAATTACGAAATTTAGGATATGAGGTAATTCTAATAGATCAAAAAATTACTCTTTCCGAGGTAATGGACCGGGCGAATTCTGAAGACTCGATTTTAATTTCAGGGTTTTACAAAAAAGAATCAAATAATCCTCTCAGCATTTACGGTCAAATTTATTCAACGAAAACGGGTTATGTTGTTGATGCCATCAACATAACGAGTATACTCTCCGATTTTGAGGGACTTAATTTTCCAAAAGAGGAGTTTTCGGAAGAAGATGATAAAATTATCAGTAAATTCGCAAATCGACTGAGCATTCGTATCAAAATGAATCCCAAATCCAAAGCGTATCCAGAAAATATCAATGAATACTTACTTCAAACTCAATTGGCCAAAGAATTTTCATTTCCAATCGAAAAACAGGATATAAAAAAAGAAACCCAGGAAATCTTTAAATTATTAGAAAATACAGAAGTAGTAACAGCTACTCGTACAAAAACAAAGGTGAAAGAGGCACCCGCAGCGATTTATGTAATTACTTCACAACAAATCGCAGAGCGCGGCTATAGAACGTTATCTGATGCACTTCATGATATTCCCGGCATAGATTTTCAGCATAATTACGGTATTTACCCGGACTTAATTCACCAAAGAGGATTAGTTGGCGGAATGCAACGAACCCTACTCTATGTAGATGGAATTCCTGATAACAATCTGAATGAGAATGCAATGTTAGCTGGAAGTGTTAGGTTCCCTTTAAATAATGTAGAAAGGATAGAAGTTATATCAGGACCCGCTTCCGCTCTTTATGGTGCCAATGCCTTTAATGGAATTATCAATATTATAATGAAAGATGGAGCCACAAATCCTGGAAACCAAATTGATACTACAATAGGATCATATGAGGCATCCCGTGCATCCAAGTTTTCGAATCCAGGAACAGCTGCTAGTTTTTCTGCTCGAGGATCCTCGGAAGGCACGAACCCGATTCAATATAGTGTTTTCGGCTATTATTACCAGACCGATGGACCCAATATGGGAGGTATACAGGGACTCGATCCGAAACAAAATGGAGCCTCAAAAGAAAATCCAAATTATAATTATAAATATGATCCCATTTATAAATTTTCCAGGGAACTCTGTGGAAACACAATGTGTAATCCTGATTCGAACTCAGTTGGATATTATTGGTCGCCAGGCTATAACGTTTCAGGAGAGAAAACTTATAATATTACCGCCAAATTTTCGAAAGGTGGTCTCCGCTTTGAAACAGTAAATTGGCAATACCTCCAAGGCCAAGGAACGTTCCCGAATGGAAGCCAACAAATTGACAGCGCCAGACAAGGAGGTTTAGGTCTCCCTGGCTTTAGAGGATCGCGTTGGGATTTTAAGAGCAATTCTATGTTGATCGGTTATAATCATAAAATTAATGATACACTGAGCATTGATACCGAGGGGATAGTTAGAAATTCAGATGTTTTAAATTCCAGTCGTGAAGAATACCCGAATCAAGTGGGACCAGGCGCTTATTACCGTCCAACCGATATATCTTTGTTTAATAACTACTCTCGTCCTGATTTTGGATATTTCGGAGAATCTCGAATCAATTGGAATCCCTCCTCAAAGGTTTCCTTGATACTTGGAGTCTCCGCAAAAAACTTTGTGGTAGGAAAAGATTATGGAAGTAGTGACAGATATCAATATTCCAATTATGCAATGTTTGTTCAACAAGTCTATCGTCCGGTAAGTAAACTATCTTTCACTCTCGGATTTCGACGAGATTATATTACTACTTATGGTTATGCGAGTACTCCCAGAATTAGTGCGATATTTCAAGCAACCAAGGATTTAACTTTTAAATTCCTATTGGGTCGCGCCTTCCGAGAACCATCGGCGATTGAATTGTTTTCTCTTACTCAACAAAGAAAACCAAATCCAAGTTTAACGCCAGAAAAACTTTCCTCCGTTGAGGTCGGAATTGGATATAGGTTCTCTCAAAGTTTTTATTCCTCGGTTCAAGCGTTCTACAATTCTATTTCTGATTTAATTCTACAAGTGCAAACAAACGATTCATCAACCATTGGAAACTTTACTCCTAAATCGACCTGGATTCAAAATCAAAACGTAGGTCGCGCAAATATCCATGGAATCGAATCAGAATCGATTTGGAATTTAAAAAATTATTTAAGCATTCATTTTAATTATACATATACTAAAGGCTATTATTATGATCTACCTACGAGTTTACAGACTTCGCCATCTACATCTGGACGTCAGGGTGAAAACTACCGGGACGACTTAGAAAACCTAATATACAAAGAATTATTAGGAGTGAGTAAGGTGCCAAATAGAGGTGATATACCAAACATTGCCCCTCACAAAGCTTTTCTCGGAGTAACTTATTACATAAAACCTAAAATTTCTATTTATGCTGGGACTAATTATATCGATGTTAGACGAACAATCGCGACAAATCCAACTAGTTCAGTGGCAGGATACCAAATGTTAAAATTAAATATCCGTTGGGAGGATTTTTATACAGAGGGAATGTTTCTCCAGCTTCAGTCAAACAACGTCTTAAATGAGCAGTTTTTTGATCCAGGGATTCGGGTTGCAACCGGAGAATATTTTCCAACACAACATCCATTAGAAAGAAGAAATGTTTGGCTTACGATCGGATATAAATTTTAAGTTTATTAAATTCCTTTTTTCCTTTACTTTACTTTATTTTACGAATCAATGATCGATCGGAATACTAAGGTGGAAATTCAACACTTACATTTACTGGAGAATACAAAACTCAGAACAAAAATGATCCTTTTAGTCACTGGAATCGTTTTGCTTTGTGTCGTACCTCTATCCACGATTGTCTATTACAAAAATAAAGGAATAGTGATAGAAAAAACCTATGAGGTCTGTAAGAACATTGCGACGAATATTGCAAAAATCGCTGATGATGAGCTGCTCGTAGGAGATACTTTTGAAGCCACAACATCGGCCATCACAAAACTAAAAGATTCAGATGTTAGAGCATTAAAAGACACGTATATCCTTAATTTAGATGGGACGATTGTTGCCAGATTAAATAATCAAAAAAAAGAAACTATCGTTTCTAAAGAAACTTTCGCATACTTCAACCAACTCGAATCACTCACGTCTCGAGAAAAAATAGAAAATACTCATTCCATTCTCGAATTCGCTTATCCAATTTACATCAAATACCAAAACAAAAATATTAGGGTCGGTACTGCCGTTTTTGAATTCAATTCGGAGGATATATTTTCACCTATCATAGATCTCCGAAATTCAATTCTCTTATCCTCCGGAATTTTATTCTTTATAGGCATTGGAATAGCTTTTTTTCTTTCGATTTCTCTTTCAAAACCCTTACAGATTTTGAGTGAGGGTGCCCAAAAATTCGGAACTGGTGATTTTAGCCATCGAATCTTGATTCAAGGTACGGATGAGATTGGACAATTAGCAAACGCATTCAACTTGATGGGAGAAAAAATCCAAGACTTCACCCAAAACTTGGAACAAAAGGTTATGGAGCGAACCGATGCACTCAATCATACATTAGAAGAAGTGAAAGCATTAAAAATAGCTCAAGATGGTGATTACTATTTAACCTCTTTACTTCTAGAGCCACTCTCATCTAACAATAATTATTCTTCAAATGTGAAAACTGATTTTATCACCGAGCAGAAAAAAAAATTCTCATTTCGGACTTGGGAGTCCCAGATTGGAGGAGATATTTGTATAACAGATACGATTCGATTACGTGATAAAGACTATACCGTCTTTCTAAATGCAGACGCGATGGGTAAATCGATCCAAGGTGCCGGAGGGGCCCTTGCCCTTGGTGTCGTTTTTAATGCCGGATTGCTTCGATCAAGAGCCTATACACAGTCAAAAATTTTCCCGGAAATTTGGCTCAGAGAACGTTTTTTGGATCTTCAGAATGTTTTTCTCTCCTTTGATGGCACCATGTATATTTCGGTTTGTATTGGTCTTGTCGAAAATGAAACCGGAGTTATGTATTACATAAATGCAGAACATCCATGGACAGTTCTTTACCGAGATGGGAAGGCAAGTTTTTTAGAAAAGAATGTAGATTTATGCAAAATTGGAACTCCCGGCCAAGAAAATCGTTTTTACGTAAAAACATTTCAATTGTTAGCTGGCGATCAGATCATTACTGGATCAGATGGACGAGATGATATTATCATCGGATATGATGGAATTAATGAGATAATAAATGAAGATGGAGATCTTTTTTTAAAAAGAGTTGAGGAAGGAAACGGCGATCCGCTAAAAATTGTCGAGAAAATCAAAGAATTCGGTAGTCTTTACGATGATATATCACTCATACGCTTGTCTTTTAAAGAAATCAATTTAGAGTCTTCGAAAGAAAGCTATCAGCTATTAAATGAAATTCATGATTCTCTGGAACGCGGGAATGCTCTTCTCGAAAAGGGAAAAGCAAAGGATGCAATTTTACATTTAAGTAAACATTTATCAACTCATAAAAATCATCCGGATCTACTTCGCCTCTTAGGACGCGCCTACATGGATACGCAACAATGGGAAAAATCCATTGAATGTTATAAGGAATTGTTGGATATTTTTCCAATAGACAATGATTCTTTATATCAAATATCACTTGCATTCAGAAAATCTAACAAAAATGTAGAAGCAGCAGATTTCAGCGAACGCTTGTTATTAAGGGAACCAAAAAACATAAAAAATCTTATTCATTTGACTGAAATTCATTTAGAACTTGGAATCTATGCTCGAGCGAAATCGTTAATCGAAAGAGTCATTCAATTAGATCCGAATGATATTTTTGCTAAAAAAATAGTAGAAAACTTGTCAAAAGACATGTTATTTCAACTCGATAAGGAAATTCAATTCGGGGAAATATCTAGAATAAGTCCAAATGCTCAACTAACAGAGGCTATTCAAATTGCGGAACGTTTATATAATTTGAAGAGATTTTCTGAGGCATTAAAATATTATCATCGGGCACAAAGTTTAGATTCTAAAAATGCCGATCTCTCTTTCAAGCTAGGTAAAATCTATTATTTAATAGGAAATAAACAGAAGGCAAAAGAATATTGGGAAATTTGCTTAGAAATAGACCCGAAACACAAGGAAGCGAATAAACAATTGAAACTTCTTGAGAAAGAGAGTAAAGGTACTGATTTGTCATGAAAAAGAAATCCTTATTTAACCTTATCCTGCTATTTTTTACGAGTTCGCAACTCCTTTCAGAAGAAAAAAAACCCATCGAAATTTTACTTACTTCGGATAGTTCAATATACGAACAGGCATTATTTGGCATTCAAACTAGCGTTAGCCATAACATTCATATAAGTTATCTAGATATAGTGGAATCTGAATATGAATCGTTGTCTGCTTACTTTCAGGAATTAGAAAACAAAGGCGTACCACTGATTATAACGATTGGAAAAGGTGCCACGCGCGCTGCCCAAGAATACACCCATAAAATCCCGATCTTGTTTTCCATGTTATCATATCCAAAGAGCCTCGAGCTCGAGTCTTCGAATATTTGTGGTGTGACTATGGATGTTCCACTTGAATCTTTCTTTATCGCCTTAAAAGATATTTATCCTGAAGCAAAAACAGTTTATTCCTTTTACTCAAATCCAGAAGGAGAGTTCGCATCTGATGAAGGCGAACATTCCGATTTAAAAAACAAACTACTTTTTCGAAAGAAAAAAACAAGTCCTGATTCATTTCAAAAAGATCTTTCGGACTTACAAAAACATCCGGATGCACTTTTTATCTCTGTCGATCCACTTTATAATTCGGAGAATTTTGAAGCGATTTCAAAATTCAGTAAAGATAATTCAATTATACTAATGAGTTCATTTCCGGCTTTGGTGAGGTCTGGCGCAACTTTTGGAATTAGTGCCGATTATACGAAAATTGGAATTGAAACGGGTGAAATGGCAAATTTGATATTTGAAGGAAAATCCTCTTGCGAAAAAGAAAGAACCCACCTACCTAAACATTTCAATTTTTTGTTGAATGAAGAATACGCAACTGCTTCGAAAATTAAAATTCCCGCAACTATCCACGATAGAGCCAAAAA
>Ga0075156_10002020_pt1 | contig 11165 bp, 10 predicted proteins | sample JI81AbrownDNA_FD_70966 | JGI IMG/M metagenome (GOLD analysis project Ga0075156, IMG submission 70966) | Wastewater effluent complex algal communities from Wisconsin, to seasonally profile nutrient transformation and Carbon sequestration -... | ecosystem: Engineered > WWTP > Effluent > Algae...
GAATCAATGGCAGCACTACTTGTAGTTGCGGGAGAACGGGTGTAATCCACAATGCTTTGTAATTCCTTTGCATTAGGTAATCTCCAGTCCGTATAATTTGCAGTGGTTGCATCTTCACAGGTTTTCACTGCATTGTCCCAATCAGTAGAATCACTGTCCTTCGTTTGCCACACGAGTCCGGTAGAACTATCTGTGATCGTATTATCTCCATTATCCTTAAAACTATTCACTCCATAGCTGGTATTACCACTAACGCATCTTACATAAAATGTATTTGCTGTGCCACTTGCTTTTGTAATTGGATATCCCTTAATTCTACCGTCTATAAAATTAACTCCAAACATTGTGGCATCATTTGCCATAGTCGTTGATACATACTGTGTAGAGGTTGCATATTGACCATCAATCACTCTTTCATTTGCACTTACATCTCCAAATCCAACATCAAAAGCAGTTGTGTCAATGAAGGGCGTAAGAGAAGACGTTACACAACTAGTTGAGCCGGCAATAGAGCAAGCAGCCGTAGAGCTCGCATCTTTTCCGCTAAATAATATCAGCGAGTAAAGAGTTTTTATATCTGGAAGTCTCCATGTGTAGCCGCCGGTTGTCAAGTTAGTGCAATATGTTTTAGCTGTGGCTAACGACATTTTATCCGCAGTTGTAAGGGTTCCGCTGTTATCGGTATCAGCAGTCTTCGTCCACAAAAGTCCTGTGACATTATCAGTGATAATTGTGCCAGCACTATTCTTTGTATAGCTTGGCTGATTTCCGCTGTAGTCAGCATCGTATCCAGTTTTTACACAGGCTGTTGTTACACCGGAGCTAGTGGTATAACATGTAGATTGATTTGTATCTACAATTGTATAAGTCAAGGTTGAAGAAGTCGTTGCCGTTGTTGTCCTAGTTGTAGAAGCATATGCCAGTAGTGCTGCTAAGGAAGAATTATCTTTTTTATCATCCTTGCAATTCATTACTGATATAAATAGAATTAACATAAGTAAAATTAGTCGCGTCATAAACATACCCTCTCATAAAAAAATTATTTTTTCCTATTAAGATACAAGGTAAAGAAAACTCCAATGAAAAAAAAGTATAGTGGCTAATGGATACATTTTTATAGACCTACCTTACCTTTTAGGACTAATTCTACGGATACTGAGTTTAAGTATTAAAACAATAACTATAATAAGACATTGGGTTCAATTATTCTAGTGGTTAATTGGAATGTAATAATTTACAAGAAATCTCTTCATAGTTTACTTGCAAATAATTAGCAGTAGCCTTATGCCTTGCTTTAAATTGAGTTTTTAACTTTTCTGCAACAAAGTATTTGCTTATAGAGTTTAAAAAGAATTCAAATTCGATATGATCGTTTAATACTGAATATCCGCTGACGAAAGAAAAACGATGCTCATGTCTAAAGAAAGTAAATGGTCCTGATTTCTGGATATCTACAAACAATTCATTCTTCTGGTATTCAATATGTCTAGCAATCCATTTTTTTTGAATGCCGGGTAAGATTTTTACATTTAAGATTGCTTCTGCTCCAATTTGAGAAATGGAGGTAGGAGCTTGGATAACTTCCACAGATTTATCCAAAGCCACGAGTGTTTTAAATCCAATATCCTCTTCATGAAACTGAAAAAGTTTTTCGACAGGACAATGGAAAATCGATTTACATTCAAAAATAGCATTCATGTGTCTTAGACTGTTAATTTCTATTTGCAAAACTTTATATGTTAAATTTGATGAGAAACTATGAAATTGATTCAATTCTTAATTCTACTTTTATTTGCTTGTAAGAATCTTACAATCCCTATGATTCCAGATGATTCTCCGAAACCTCATCATACAAAAGAGGGATTTCAAAATCTAGATCCTACAATCAAAGCTAAGGGTCTAGGTCCTGTTATTCTTTGGAAATTAGGTAATCTGTTTAAAACGACTCCTTCAACAGAAGCAGAAGACTATAAAATAGAAACTAGTTCTAACGATGGAGCAAAGGTTAGAGAGAATAAAGATAGAATGAGTTTTACCTGGATTGGTCATGCGAGCGTATTAATACAATTAGACGGAAAAAATATTTTAACCGATCCCATCTGGTCAGAGCGGTGTTCACCTATTAGCTTCATCGGTCCTAAACGTTTTACAAATCCGGGTATCAAGATAGATGATCTTCCACCTATAGACATAATCGTTATTAGCCACAACCATTATGATCATATGGATTTACCTACACTTAAAGAATTGGATAAACGATTTAAGCCTACAATATATGCTGGATTAGGTAATAAAGATTTCTTAATAGGAGAGGGACTTACGAATGTTGTAGAATTAGATTGGTGGGATATTCGTTTAGAGAAAGATTTAAAAATTGTATTTACTCCGACTCAACATTTTTCTGGTCGTGGTTTATTTGATCGAGAAGAAACTCTCTGGGGAAGTTATATCATAGAAGGAAAATCAGAAACGATTTACTTTGCAGGGGATACTGGCTATTTTCCCGAATTCAAAGAAATAGGAAATCGTTTTCCTAAAATTGATGTAGCCATTTTGCCTATTGGCGCTTATGAGCCGCGTTGGTTTATGAAACCTATTCATATGAATCCAGAAGACACTCTACAGGCATTCTCTGATCTTGGCGCAAAATATCTATTACCCATGCACTATCTAACATTCGTATTAACCGATGAAGCACTAGATGAGCCTCTAAAATTTACTAGGTATCTTTTTGAATCAAGGCAAATACCTGTAAGTAATCTCTTAGATTTAAAAATTGGAGAAAGCAAGTTTTATTAGTTTTTTTGTTGCAAAAGATTCTCAGCATTATAGAATACGCGCATTCATTTAAAGGAGATTTTTCAATGAAAAAAATTAGCTTAGTATTAGGTTTAGTGATTGCGATTACATTTGCGGCTTCTAGTCTTTCAGCAAAATGTTATGGATTCAAAGATGCTGACATCAAAGTTTGTGTAAACGGTGATGGATTCAAAGAAAGAAAAAAAGCAAGCGACATTTGTAAAAGCGTTTCTGGAACAGATTGTGGTGGGATTACAGGCAACTCCGGTTCCTGCACAGGACCTAAGTGTTATGACGAAAGTGGAAGCAAAAAGAGCAATATCAAAGTAGATTAATTTTTATTTTTGCATGTAGAGACGCACGTGAACTCAATGTCGCTTCTTTGGGGCGCGACATAAAGTGCGTCTCTACATCTATACATGCATGGTCTCTACATTTAACGATTGAATAAAATCAATAAACGGAACTGAGCCAGCCTGCATACTCTTCGTTATTCGCTGTAACAATTTCGAAAAACAAATCTTGAATTTGCTTTGTGATAGGTCCCATTTTGCCATTGCCTATAACGCGTTTATCAATTTCTTTGACCCAAGCTACTTGCACACCTGTGCCTGAGAAAAATACTTCATCGCAAATATACAATTCACTTCGAGTAACGTCTCTCTCTATTACTTCGATTCCTTTTTTGCGGGCTAATTCAATCACTGACCTTCTTGTAATTCCTTCTAAGATAGAAGAAGTAAGACTTGGCGTAATTAGTTTTCCATCGCGGATAATGAAGATATTCTCCGCTGAGCCTTCCGAAACAAAGCCACGAGAATCAAGAAAGATAGCTTCATCACATCCATTTTGCACAGCTTCCGATTTTGCAAGAGCAGAGTTTACATATCCACCGGAAGCTTTAGACATTGTAGGAATTGTAGTGTCGTCAATTCTTCTCCAGCTAGAAACCATTGTCTTGAGACCTTTTTTTGTATCTAGATAATCATTTAGCGGCAAAATGTAAATAGCCAAATCCGCCTTCACATCATGGAAGCGAGGCGATAGTTGCAATGCCGAAGTATAGATATAAGGGCGAAGATAGATGTTTTCTTTGTATCCACATTCTTTCACTAGTTTCAAAATAATTTTTTCAAATTCAAGTGGATCAATTATGTATTGAAGTTGAACTAATTTCGCAGAGTTTAACAGACGTTTGACGTGATCTTTTAAACGGAAAATATAGACGTTATCTTTTTTTGCATTATAATATCCACGTATTCCACCAAACACTGCAGTCCCGTATTGCAATGCATGGGTTTGAATGCTCACCATTGCTTTTTCAGCAGGAACAATCTTTCCTTCAAAATAAGATAAATTCTTAAACTTTCCCATAAACCCCTCACATCTGAATATATTTTCAGAATTTCAGAAAAGGGTATTTTAACAAGTAAATTTCAGATGGGGTTTTAATCCAAAGAACCTGAATAAGATTAAGAAATCCCGCCTACTTATCCTCTTCTTTTCTTCTCATCCATCTTCTAGAAAGGAAAAATCCAAAGATCCCAACGATGAGTCCACCTAAAACCATCGAATAACTGTTGTTATTCCCTCGATTCAAATAAGCAAGCAAAGCGCTTTCATCTTCGCTGGTTAAGCTAACTGGCATTCCATAAAGAGTATCAGTTTGTTCAAGCGACAACACAGCGTTATCCGTAGAAGTAATATCTGCGTTCGCAGAATCTGAAACTTTAACTAAGATAAATGTCTTAGCAAAACTATAAAAGTCTTTGGTAAATGGATCCCGAATAATTGCATCTTCTTGTGTCACTGTCGTCGTCTTAGTAGAATAATTGGAGTCTACCCAAGTAGGATAAGGAGAAGTTTTATCTCTTTGTAGGTAGAGTTCACATTCATGACTTGGAATATTGTAAGAGCCGAAGACTGCGACTATCTTGTATTTTGCGCCGTCGGTTTGATCTTTGATTTTAAAATAAAAACTTTGTAGACTCTTATGATCCCATCCCACAATGGCAACTTTTCCATATATTGGATCTTGAAAGATATTTTCTTTGATAGTTAGATTAACAGTGTTTCCGTTGTATTGAGAATTGCTCTGAATAGGCACTTTAGAAAAGCTATCCGAAGAATTACAATAATTAGCTACTGAAATGAAAATCTTTTCAGAATACTCTAAACTTGTTTGTTCTTCTTGAAACGAAATTGTATAAACATTATTGAATGAAAGTTTGGTTTCGGGAATGAATCGAATATTTGATTCCTTAGTAATCTCAACGGTCCCTTCTATTTTTGTATTGGTGACAGCATCTGAAAGAGAGAGATTTGCATTTAGCTGATTGTCTTTTAGCATTTGCAATTTTCTTTCAAAACCAATGTCTAGACTGCCAGAATTTAGCTGAATCTCAATAAACCCTTCTTTCACGAGTATGTTTGAGTTTGTAGATATTCCCTTGTAAGATTCATGAGGAGTAATCCCGGTCTTATCAATTTTATTAGCAGAAGAAGTATAAGAATGGCTAACATTTGTTTTTTTATCGGAGCAAGTTGAAAAGGAAAAAATGATAACAAATAAAAGTAAAATGTATTTCACCGACTTTCCCCCCTATATTTAGTAAATGCACCCACACCAAGTGGTAGGGCGCACCCGTCATATCATACGATTATTTTAGTTTAATTATGACAGTCTTCCATAAAAAAGCAAACATAATAAGAGGTTATTTAAATGATTTGTTTTTGCCAGAGTCCGTAGCGAGGCTCGAAGTCGAAAACAAGGAATTTACCTTCTTTTAGAGTTGGGCTAGGCTCCCATTTATCAGGAATCTCGACAGCTTTGTGAAGTCGATCTAGATAAACTTCTTTTGGAATTTCGTAGGCACCTAAATTCCACGTGACTTCATTGAGTTGTTGCGTATCAAATAGAGTGAAACCATCTCGAAATAGAGCTTCAAACAAATGAACCAAAGCCACTTTTCCGGCATCTGACTCAACGGAAAACATGCTTTCTCCAGCAAAGAATTTACCGATTCCAACTCCGTAGGTTCCGCCAACAAGCTCTCCTTTTTCATTCCAAGCTTCGACACTGTGAGCATAGCCTCTTTTATGGAGTTCTGTGTAGCCATTTAAAAATCCTTCTGTAATCCAAGTAATTTCGTTTACACGGTGTGCACATCCTTTCATAACCTCGCGAAATGCTTGGTTGAATGTAACCCGATAAACATTCTGACGAATTTTCTTGCGAACAGTCTTTGAAATATGCAATCCATCGATTTCGAATATTGCCCGCGGATGAAGACAATACCATCGAATAGGATTCTGTGACCAAGGGAAAATTCCATGTGTGTAGGCGTAATACAATCTATCCGTTGAAAAATCTCCACCGATGGCAACTAAGTCATCCATTTTTCGGAGAGGGTCTCCAAAGAATTTGTGAAAATCTTCTCTTCCACTCATGGCAAAGCATTGACTCCTAATAAGGAATTCTTTTGTAAATGAGAATTGGTATCCTCATAGAATTCAAGCATAGAACGATAAGCCGTTGGAGTCAACTTCATCTCCTGATCATTCTTTAGGTATTTTTCAACAGGCAAAACATTATATTGATACCCTGACTTATCATTGGAAACATAAACAAATACAGGAACATAACCAACATCCTGAATCGATATTTCAGTCTTTCCTGTTTGCATCTTTTTAGTTAATTTAAAATTAAAAATCATTCCACCGTTTGTATATCGCTTGATCTGTCCTGAGACAAAATTTCCCAGAGAATAGATGACAAGCCTTTGCTTTCGCTCTCCATATTTATCTTGAATCCAATCCAGCTCATAGGGTTGCAATACATGGGGATGACCACCTAAAATAATATCCGCCCCTTCTTGAAAAGCAAAGTCAACCATTTCTTTCTGGAATTTATCTGGAAATCTTGCATATTCTGTGCCAAAGTGATATGCGACAATTAGGACGTCTGGTTTCTTGCTACGTGCAAGTTGAATGTCTTCTCTAATACGATCTTTGTCTATTATATTGACTACCTTATCTTTGGGGATGGCAATTCCATTTGTGCTATAGGAATAACTTAAAAAGGCGAAGTTAATTCCATTCTTGGTATAAAGCAAAATCCGATTCTTTTCGAATTCTTCGATGGATTTATAAGTCCCCAAATGACGAATTCCTAAACTATCGAGTGTATCAATTGTGTGATCGATTCCCTTTCGCCCTGTATCGACAGAGTGATTGTTAGAAGTAGTCAATATATCAAAGCCTGCGTCTTTGAGTGCGTGTGCCAATTCATCAGGAGCGCCAAATTGCGGGTAACCGGCAAATAACTTTGAATCACCCGGCAAAGTAGTTTCCAAATTTCCAAAAGCAATGTCAGCGGAAACTAAATACTCTTTTATGTTTTTGAAAACAGGATGAAAGTTGTGACACTTGCATTTTGGATCAAAAGCAGAAGTCAATTGAGTGGAGTGAACCATAATATCGCCAACTGCGGAGACCTGAACGGTCTTTTCTTCGGGAGTAGTCAAGTCTCGAATAAAATGGGTGGAACAATTCGAAAAGAAGAAAAGTAAAAATGGAAATAGGTAGTAGAATTTATGTTTAATTTTAGGCATATCAGTTTTACCTTGTATTGTTCTTTACAGTCAAGTTAGAATGCAATTAACTTTCGTAGCCAAGATTGAGATTTTTCGGATACAGGATTGCCACCGAGGCACTGAAACACAGAGAGATTTCAAGAGAGTCATTGCTATATATAGGATTGTTTGCTTTCATAATTCGGGTTTGTTGCTGTGAAATGGATATTTTTCAAAAATAAAAAAATCTTTGCTTTGATAGTTGATAATAAGTTCATAAGTATAAATTCCTTAAATGCTACTTGCATTTGATTTATTTGTCACCCTTTTTCGCTTTTGTTTCCCCTCACCCCAATTTTTTATAAGTTGCGGTATATGCCTGTAATGCCCCTCTCCCAATGGGAGAGGGGATTATATTTGTTATCCTCTTATTAAGAAAAACAATTTGCGAAGTTAAAATAATCTTCGTATGCGGCTAATCGGAAATCAACTGAAATTATTTTTAGCGAAATATTTTTTTCTAATAATTACGCAGTTCAGCATTTTTGTGGCTCTAATGCGTAATTAAGGTATATTTGCTTTTTGGCATGACTGTTGAGAGGCTAACACTGTGTATACGCTTTGTATAAGCTGCGTATAAGATGACGTTTTATCAAATATAGGTTAGATATGGGTTCAAAGATATACTCAATATAGGTTCCCTGTGCCCCTCTAACCTATATTTAAAGTATTAGAGAACCCATTCCTACCCTATATTATGTGTATCGTCTTCTTATACGATGGTAAAAGGAATCCCTTACCTTACCCCGATTTTCTAAACATTCATTTACTTTATAAACCATGCCCCTCTCCATTACGGATGCGACTGCCGCAATGGAGAGGGGCAATATAGAATAAGCCACACAACTTTTATAAAGTCGGGGTGAGGTAAAAAGTAAACCTACTAAATTGATTCACCATACAACAAGGAAATCAAATAATTACTAAAAATAAATATTGCAAAAATAGAAAGGCTATACAAATTAATCCTCTATGCATTTAATCCCTGAAAAATCTGTCAAAAATGAAGAAGCGCATAATAACAAGAAAGACTTACCTTCTTATTTAGGAAAAAGGCTATTCCTTGTTAGCCTGCTAGTTGGTTTTATTTTTATCGTTGTTGCGTCGCCACAGAACTCAGATCAGACTGAGGAAGAGCAATTAACTGTCTTACAAGCTAAGATAGAAAAGCGGGATGCGTTACTGGAATATGAGAAAAAAGCCTACTGCGAATTGCTCTGGAAAGTTAGAAAGGTCAGATTATGTGCTTGCAAAAAGAATTTTATAAAGGACATTGGAAGAGGCTTTACAGGAAGCATTTAGAAGAACTGGTGTTCCAAGAGATAGATTTATTGCGGAAAAATGGGCTAAAGATTTAAACGGAAAATCTGGCGTTGTAGAATGGAAAGGAATTGGTGGAGCAGAAGTAAGTATTGACCCGCCACATGAAACAGATGGTCCAGATGTTTTTCATATTGGATTCAAATCTGCTGATAAAGGAAAAAAGAGAACTAAGGGGCACATTTTTTTAGATTGTGTGCCTTTTTTTAGGAATGTAAGATGACCAATTTCGTAAAAGAAAGCATAGATGAAGCATTGCAGGCAACAGGATACAGACTAGAAGAAATGTCTACACTTGAATCTGTTTTCTTTCGTAAGAGAGTCTGGGATACTTTTACGGATGGAAAAGAACATTGGTGTCTTTGGGAATCTGCTGCTGCAAATGGTGGGTTTAGTATCCGAGAATCCAATGCATGGGAATGGTTGGATGAATTTTTGTTACTCGATGAATTTTATCTTTTCTTTGATAAAGATGAAGATCCTACAATCTATATCTTTCCACAAAATCAATCCTTTACTAAATTTCAAAATGAATTCCCTGGATATACCTTTTATATCACAAACAAAAACCTAGATTTCTTAATCTACCAAAATGACAGTGACTACCTTCGCTGTATCGGCACAGCCGAGCCTTGGCTTCGTAGTAAAGTTAAAGAGCTTTCTAAAACAGGTTGGGTTGATATGGACGGGAAGAGTTATTTATAATTTACTGAAAAAATAGTTTGTCTTTTACACCTATCTTGTCAGAATGCTATGGTATTCTAGGTAAAGGTAGATTGGTTTGGCAAATAAGATTTTAGATAATAGCAGAGGAAGAGAGGTAGTTTCCTATGTTCAAGGTGAATTACCTCATTCTAAAGAAGCAAAGTTTGCTATTGGATATTTTTATCTGAGTGGATTTCAATTAGTAGAATCCCATTTTCCTTCTAACAGTGATTTTAAACCATTTCTTAAAATTGTTATGGGTCGGGAAACTGATTCTGAAACAAGCACTGAACTCATTACAGGATACGAAGCCAGAGAAAAGATCAAGCAAGAGTTATTAGAAGAACTACAAAGCTCAGAATTATCCAACGAGAAAAAAGATAATATCCGTAGTCTTGCTAATCTAATCGAGAAAGGGATAATCGAGATTAAACTCTTTGAAAGTGCCAGGTTACATGCCAAATTATATTTATTTTTAAATCATAATCCTTCTCCGAATGCCTCGAAAGGTCAAGCATTAGTAGGCTCATCAAATTTTACATCGTCAGGGCTAACTCAGAATAAAGAACTAAATATTAAAATTTCCGATGCAGATGAAATTGAATATCTAAATGAATGGTATGATAAGCTTTGGGATGAGGCTTCTGAATTTAAAAAAGACTTATTAAAAATTGTAGAAGTAAGCGGAATTAAAAAGCCAAGCGCGGCAACACCTGAATATCCACAGATTGGAACTTTAGTCAGTCCAGAAGAATTATTCAAATACTTAGTTTATAAATGGTTTGATGGAAAGGTGATGAATATGCTAAAGAAAGATGTTCTTGCCGAGTTCCAGATGGTTGGTGTTCTTAACACAATCAAGATTATTGATTATTACAACGGTGCTATAGTTGCCGATTCTGTTGGTCTTGGTAAAAGCTTTATCGCCATGGCTATTATTGAAGAGTTCATTCAAAAAAAACATACAGATTGGATAAAGAAAGACAATGGTGGAGTTCCAGGCGTTCTATTAATTGTCCCACCTTCTGTCATTAACCAATGGGAGGAGCTAATCATTGGTAGTCTTGATAATAAAGATGAATCCGAATACAAATATCTGCAAGCAGGGCAATTAATTAAGATTCAAAAAAGTGATTTCTTTAAGAACAAGCATGTTTCTATTGCAGGAGCATATAAAGAGAACGATATTTCGTTTCAAATATTCACAGAAGATGGAAATGAGCTACTAGGCATTATCCGCTTGTATTCTGTTGGATTATTTCAATCGGATCCTGCTTATAATAAGCTCTTAGATACTTTTAAAGAAACTTATGATCTAATCGTTGTTGATGAAGCGCATAAATTTAAAAACCGTGGAAGCAATCGTTGGAAATCACTCAAAGCATTGCACAAGAAAAAAAATCATAAATTAAATAAAATGCTTCTTTTGACTGCGACTCCGATGAGCAATTCTATTTATGAATTGTATAATTTAATTCAGTTATTTAATGATGAAACCTTTCAGCCATTTACGCTAAAAGGAATCATGGTTTCTAAGTTATTTGAAACTTATCAAAAAGCATTTCAAGAATCTAAAACTAATGATTCTGATGAGAAAAGAAAAGAATTATTAGACGCTGCCAGTGAATTAAAACAAAAAGTAATTGATGAAGTCGTATTACTTCGAACTAGAAAATATATCAAAGAAAATTTCCAAGATGTAAAGAT
>Ga0075156_10002021_pt1 | contig 11163 bp, 7 predicted proteins | sample JI81AbrownDNA_FD_70966 | JGI IMG/M metagenome (GOLD analysis project Ga0075156, IMG submission 70966) | Wastewater effluent complex algal communities from Wisconsin, to seasonally profile nutrient transformation and Carbon sequestration -... | ecosystem: Engineered > WWTP > Effluent > Algae...
CCCGACACCAAGGTGCCGGCGAGCAAGCCACCCAGCGCGTAGGGCGACCACAGGCCGATCACGATCGGCGAAGCCATGGCCAGCACGCCCGGCAGGATCATCCGGCGAATCGACGCCTTGGTCGAGATCGCCACGCACTTCTCGACCTCGGTCAGCTTGCCGGCGGCGAGGACTTGCGCGTCCTCTTCGTCGGTCAGCTTGCGCTCCTCGTGCTCGGCCTTGGCGACCAAGGTCAGGGCGGCCCGCAGCGCCGGGATCTCGCGGAACTGCCTGCGGACCTCTTCGATCATGTCCATCGCGGCCGCGCCGACGGCGTTCATGGCCATCGACGAGAACAAGAAGGGCAACATGCCGCCGATCAAGAGGCCGATCAGCACGTCGGGGTCGGTCAGCAGCATCGGGTGGCTGCCCAGCGCGAGGCCCTGGTAGGCCGCGAAGAGCGAGAGCGCAGCGAGGGCCGCCGAGGCGATCGCGAAGCCCTTGCCGATCGCCGCGGTGGTGTTGCCGACCGCGTCGAGGTTGTCGGTCCGCTCGCGGACGTCGTGCGGGAGGCCGCTCATCTCGGCGATACCGCCGGCGTTGTCGGAGATCGGACCGTAGGCGTCGACGGCCAGCTGGATGCCGGTGGTCGAGAGCATGCCGAGCGCGGCCAAGGCCACGCCGTAGAGGCCGGCGTAGAGGTTGGCCCCGTAGATCGCCCCGGCGATCAGCAAGATCGGGATCGCCGTCGACTGAAAGCCGACGCCGATGCCGGCGATGATGTTGGTCGCCGGGCCCGTCTTGGACTGCTCGACGATGCTGTTGACCGGGCCCTTGTCCTTCGAGCAGTAGTAGCCGGTGATCAGGCCGATGAGCGCGCCGGCGATCAGGCCGAACACCATCGGGTAGAACAGGTAGAAGGTGTTCATCTCGACGAGGCCGAGCTTGCCCACGCTGAGCATGATCGGGTGGCCCGCCGCGACGGCCGAGCTGACGAACCAGTCGATGATGAACCAGCTCAGCACCAGCATGATGATCGCCGCGCCGAACGAGCCGCCGTCGAGCGCGAGCTGCGGGTTGCCGCCCTCTTTGGTCCGCACGACGAAGGTCGCGATGATCGAGACCACGATGCCGACGGCCGCCAGGATCAGCGGCAGCAAGGTCAGCTCGAAGGTGCCCGAGGCCGCGACCGCGCCGAGGATCATGGTCCCGATGATCGCGCCCACGTAGGACTCGAACAGGTCGGCGCCCATGCCCGCGACGTCGCCGACGTTGTCACCGACGTTGTCGGCGATGGTCGCCGGGTTGAGGAAGTGATCCTCGGGGATGCCCGCTTCGACCTTGCCGACCAGGTCGGCGCCGACGTCCGCGGCCTTGGTGTAGATGCCACCACCGACGCGCGCGAACAGAGCGATCGACGAAGCGCCCATCGAGAAGCCCGCGAGCACGTTGATGATCCGCGAGAGCTGGAAGTAGCCGTCGTTTTGATCGAGCGCGGTCACGTCGACGCCGAAGTGACCGAGGTAGAACCAGAACAGCGAGCCGAGGCCGATCAGCGCGAGGCCGACCACGCTCATGCCCATCACCGCGCCGCCGCGGAAGGCGACCTGGAGCGCGGGCGGCAGGCCGGTCCGCGCGGCCGCGGCCGTGCGCACGTTGGCCATCGTGGCCACGCGCATGCCGAAGTAGCCGGCGAGGCCCGATGCGGACGCGCCGGCGACGAAGGAGAGCGCGACCGTCCAGTCGGAGGTCGGCTCGTTGACGTTGAGCAGGTAGAGACCACCAGCGACCAGGGCGATGAAGATCGCCAGGACCTGGTACTCGGCCTTCAAGAAGGCCATTGCGCCACGTTGGATCTGGACGGCGATGCTCTGCATGCGCTCGTTGCCGGGGTCGCGCCCCTTGATCCACATCGTGGTCGCACCGGCGTAGATCAGCGCCAAGGCGCCGGCTGCCGGAATCGCGAGAAGAAATTGTTGAGGAGTCACGGTGAAGGTTCCTGTCAGGCCCGAAGGGCCGTGGAGCTGGTTCAGGCCCGGAGGGCCGTGGAGCTGGTTCAGGCCCGGAGGGCCGTGAAGCTGGGGTTCAGGCCCGGAGGGCCTCGAAAGCAGACGACCCGAGCGCTCAGTGAAGCGCGCCCGTGGTCGGTGAGCGGTTGAATTGGTTCATGGCGGAGGCAAGCCCCTCCGCGAGTAGACACGTGAGGGCGGCTTGCGCCCGATCGATGAGATCGTCGAGCTCGCGCGCGTCGTCGCCCGCGAAGTCGGAGAGCACCCAATGGCTGACGTCGCCGTGGACGGGCCGGCCGATGCCGACCCGCACGCGGATGAACTCGGGCGAGCCGAGCTGCTTGATGAGGTCGCGCAAGCCGTTGTGGCCACCGTGGCCGCCGCCTCGCTTGACGCCGAGGCGACCGAACTCGAAGTCGAGCTCGTCATGGACGACGATCATCCGATCGACGCCGATGCGCAGGAAATCGACCGCTGCGCGGAGAGACTCGCCCGAGCGGTTCATGTAGGTGAGGGGCTCGAGCGCGACGCAGCGGATCCGCTGACGGTCGAGCTCGGCCTGGAACGAGCAGGATCGGCCCTTCCACTGGTTCTTCCAGCTGATCGGGCCCGCGCCGACGGGCGCATGACGATCCACCCACCGCTCGACGACCATGAAGCCGACGTTGTGGCGGTTCTTGGCGTACTCGGAGCCTGGGTTGCCCAGACCGACGATGAGCCAGGGGGTGGATGCCTCGACCATGTTCGGCCTACTTCTTCTTGCCCGCCGCCTTCTTGGGCTCCTCGGCGGCGACCTTGGCCACGCGCGGCGGCTCGACGTGGGCGACCACGACGTTGGGGTTCTCGAGCAGGCGGACCTTGGGGATGCTCAGCTCGTGCATGCGCATGATCTGGCCGGACTCGAGCGGGGTGACGTCGATGGTCAGCTTGACCGGAATGTCGCCCGGCTTGACGGCGATCCGCACGGTCCGCTGGTGGGTCCGCAGCTTGCCGCCGAGCGCCACGCCGACCGCACGGCCGATGTACTCGACCGGGATGCGGGTGACGATCTCGGACTCCGGATCGACGCGCAGGAAGTCGATGTGGAGGAACTGATCGCGGATCGGATCGGCGTGGTAGTCGGCGATGACGCACTGCTCGACCGACTCGCCCTGCTCACCTTGAACGGTGACGCTGAAGAAGGTGTTGAGCTTGCGCTCGGGGTCGAGCGCGTGGCGAAGGTCGCGAGCGTCGACGGTCAAGAGCAGGTTGTCCTTGCCCTTGCCGTACATGACGGCGGGCAGCTTGCCATCGGCGCGGAGCTTGCGGGACACGCCCTTGCCCGAGCCCTTGCGGACTTGGGCGTTCAACTTGCCAAACGTGGAATCGGTCATTGGATCGGTCTTTCTGTGGGCGCGGACTCGCGAAGGCGAGCCGAGCGAGTGACTCGGGGTCGTCGGATAGGTGCCTGGTGGTCACGAGGACCGGCTCGCCGCCGACGGACGCCCGAAGATTCGGCTGCTGTCTACTTGCCGGGCCGCGCGAGTCCAAGACTGATCCTCGACCGAAGCCGCGGCGGTGCCGTGAGACGCCCCACGTCGGAGCCCGATCCGGGCTTTGCGCTCACGCCCGCGCGACGACCATGTCACGCGCTCACTTGCTCGAGTCGCGGATGATCACCGTCGTGCCCAGGTTGTCGTCGCTGGCGTGAATGCCGTGCCACGACTCGGGCAAGTAGGGCGTCGTCCAAAAGAAGAGCCAGCGAGCGTCGCTCGAACCGAGGTTGACGCAGCCATGGCTGCGAACCGAGCCGAAGCTCTCGTGCCAGAACGCGCCATGCAGCGCGTAGCTGCCTTGGAAATACATGACCCAAGGGACGTCCTGGATCGCGTAGTTGCCGTCGGTCGCGGTCGCCCCGTCCATGTTCGAGGTGATCTGCTTGCTGTAGATCCGGTAGCGGCCGATCGGGGTCTCGAAGGGCTCCTCGGGCTTGCCCTTCTTGCCCGACGAGATCAGCGTGACGTAGACCGGCCGGGCGCCCTCGTACGCGACCAACATCTGCTTGGCGATGTCGACGTCGATCCAGTGATCCCAAGGATCGAGGCCCTTGGGGATCGGCTGGAGGTCGGGCATCCGCAGCACGTCCTTCTTGACCAGCAAGCCGTCGACCGTGCGCATGTAGGTCTTGCCGGCGTGCTCGACCTCGTCCTCGACGTCGAGGAAGGCCCGCTTCTCGACGCTGCGCACGACCTTGGTCTTGCCCTGCTCGTCGAGGTCCAGCAGCTTCGTGCCGTCCTTGACCATCACGAAGCCGACCGGGAAATTCATGTCGGGCGTCAGCACGGTGCCCGAGTAGTCCTTGGCGCCGTAGGGGTAGGCGTCGCTCTTCGACACGAGCCCGCCGCGAGCGGTCCGCCAGTAGCTGCGGCTGTCCTCGCGGACCTCCTCGCCGATCGACACGAAGAAGCCCTTCTCGAGCCAGGGCGAGCCGGGGTTGAGCGGCAGCTTGATCGGCTCGGGCGGCTCGGTCGGCTCGACGGGATCGGGCGGCGGCGCCGGCTCGGGCGGAGGCGCCGACTCGGCCTCGGGATCGTCGACGCTCGGCAGATCGTCGGGCCCTTCTTCGCCGCCGCTGCCACCACCACTGCTGCTGCTGCCACCGCCTTCGCCCGGTAGCGGCTTGCCCTCGCGCAGAGCCTCGAGCACGGCCCGCTGCTTCTCGGCCTCGGCCGCCTCTTCGGCGGTCGGTACCCGCCACCACATCGGCGCGTTCCAGCGGCGGACGTAGGCCCAGTCATAAGGAAAGGGGTTGTCGGTCCGGGCCTTGGCCGGTTGATAGCCGAGGTAGGGATCCTTCTTGTCGACGACCAAGCCCTTGCTCGCGCAGGCGAAGCCGCCACCTTCGAGCTCGTACCAACCCTTGGGGCAGTCGGGCTTGCTGATCTTCTCGGTCACCCGCAGGCGCGTGCCGATCCGCAAGAACCCGAGCTTGGTCGACTCGATGTCGGGCTGGGCATGGACCGCGACGATCTCGTAGCCAGCCAGACCACGCAGGGTCAGCTCCGCCTCGCTCGGCGGATCGTCGGCGAACTTGAACACGCCGTAGTCGGCGGGCGCTTGCGGGAGATCGGAGGTGGGCTCGGCCGGCTCGCCGCTGGTCTCGTCGCCCTCGCTCTCGCTGGTCTCGCTCGTCGCCGCGGGCTCGACCGCGCCGCTCGTCTCGGCGACCTCGACCACGGGATCGGCCTCCGACTCGGCCGCGACCGAGTCGAAGCCAGCATGGTCGTCGGCCTCGCGCGAAGCCTGACGATCTCCGGCGGGGACAGTGTCGGTCTGCGGACAGCCCGAGAGGCCAACCATGCAGCCGAGCGCGGCGACGACCCGGTGCGCCGTGGACCGCGGCGTGGAGAACGACGAGACAGGCATCGGTCGAGTGCATAGCCCACGCGCCTCGCGAGGTGAAGATTCCGGCGAGCGCGGACTAGGCGCCTCGATGCGTCGTCACGACGTTGCCACGCTGTGGAGGCTCGGCTATGTCGCCTTCAAATGGTTGCTGCGCGCCGCTGGCTGCTGACTCCGATGATCGCGTGGACGCTCGCGGCTTGTGAGCCGGCGCAGAGCGAGGCACCGCCCAAGTCCGCGACGGTCGCCGCCGCGAGCGAGGACGATCCGCTCGTCGGCTACGACCTGCGTCGACTCCGGCCGGTCGACGACGAGCCGCTCGGCGCGATGTTCGACCGCGTTCACCAAGCCGCTCGCGCCGAGCACAAGCGCGTGGTCGTGCTCTTCTCGGCCGACTGGTGTGAGCCCTGCAAGCGGCTCGACCTCGAGCTCGGCAACCAACACCCGAGCTCGATGATCGGCGACGTCCGGATCCTCGAGCTCAAGGAAGACGACTGGAAGCTCGCCGCGCGGATGGACGAGTACAACGATCTTCGCGCCCGCTGGGAGCCCGTCGCCGGCAGCTATCCGCTGGTCGTGTTGCTCGACCAGGCAGGCAAGCGCGCCGACGAGATGAAGGAAGCCAAGCTGCGGCTCGAGGCCGAGGGGCTCGAGCCGACCTTGCCGATCTGGCTGGCGAGTACGAACCCCAGTTCGAACTCGAACTAGCCCTCGGACTAGCCCTCGGACTAGCCCGAGATCGTGTAACGCATCCCGCGGGCCTTGCCCTCCCACGTGACCGCGCCCGACTCGATCAGGCGCGCGAGCGACTTGCGGACTTGCAGCGCCGTGCCGCCGACGCTCGCGGTGATCTCGGGCGCCTTGATCGGCGTCTCGGCGTGCTTGACCACGTCGTAGACCGCGTTGTCGTAGGCCTTGCGACCCTCGGGCGTCCGGGTGTTGACGGCGCGGGCCCTGCCGCCCTTGCCAGGCTTGCCCTTGCCGGGCTTGCGCGCGGAGCTGGTGGCTTCGGCGTGGATGCTCGTCTCGCTCGTGCGGATCGGCCCGCGGCCACCCTCGATGATGTCGCCGACCGACACGCTGCCGAGCAGGCTGGCGAACTTGCCCTTGCCCAGTCGAGTCAGCTCGGCGAGGGTCAGCTGCGGGTTCTCGCACACGAGGTTGATGAACACGTCGCGCTCGACGGCTTCCACTGCGGAGTTGAAGTCGCGTTCGAAACTGGACACGGGCAGACCATAGCACATTGGATTCGCCACACGAAATACGGACGGAGAAATTCCTGCTCGGGGTGCTGTGATTCACGCCGCCACGCGCAGAGGTGGCCTTTCGACCAAGAGATCGCAGAATCGCGCCAGCGCTGCGATCCCAGCAATGTTGATAGTCTCGCCAATGAGCCACCCTCGCTGCGCTGAACTGGCCGAAAGCCCAGTGAGTGATCGTCTGCCGCTTCGAACCCGGCACGAATGCCAGGTCGGCTCGGAGGAACCAGCCAGTCTTGGTCCAATGGCCACACCCTCGGCCCTCGAGCCGGAGTCAGGCCGGCAGATCTGCCGGGTCCGGGCCGGCATCCGTGCATTGCGGTCGCATTCCGGGCCGCTCGTGCAATACACACCCTAGTCACCTAGCGAGCGCGCGATTCCATCGAGCCTGTCGAGAATCGCTGAACGACCTTCGCGACGCCGAGCCCCCAATCCCTGCGGCTTGCAGACACTGGTAGGCTCCCGCCCATGAGCGCAGGCCCATCCGAGCTCGTCAAAGACACCGCGCGGATCTTGCTGCGCCATCTGCGAGAGCACCCGGGCGGGGCGACCAAGGAGGATCTCGCCAGCGTCGCTCAGGTCTCGCATCCCTCCATTCAGCGCGCGCTGACCTGGCTGCGCGACGCATGCGACTCGCCGGTCGAGTTCGATCGCACGGCCGGCAAGTGGGTGCTCGAGGACCCCCACTTCACGCTGCCGATGACCGACCCCGACCCCGAGGACCTGTCCGCGGTGATGTTCGCCGAGGCGCTGCTCGCCCCCTTCGCCGACGAAGAGATCACCAGCCGGCTGCGCAGGCTGGCCGAGCAGATGGACGCCGAGATCCGCGATCGCGGCCGCGTCCCGGGTCAGGCTCGACCCGGCTCGCTGGTCGCCACCTTGACGACGGGCAGCCGGACCAACCCCGAGGTCCTCGCCGTGCTCTTGCGGGCGATCGGCAAGCAGGTCGTGCAGATCCGTTACGCCAGCCCGTGGAGCCCGGACGGCGGCGCCCGGATCCACGACGTCGAGCCCTGGCAGCTGCGCCTCCACGACGGCAACATGTACCTGCGCGCGTGGTCGCGGACCCACGCGGAGCCGCGCAGCTTTCGGGTCGCGCAGATCGAGGGGGCGGCCACGATCGCGGGGCTCGAGCCGCGCGAGTCGATGCCCGAGGTCGAGCGGATCTGGGGCGACCACGACCCCGCGTTCGGGATCGACGAGGATCGACCCGACACCGCGATCCTGCGCATTCGAGCGCCGATGGCCCGCTGGGTCCACCACAACACCTGGGACGCCGGCCAAGAAGATCGCTGGATCGTCGAGGGCGAGCTGCTCGAGCGCCGGATGGCCTACCGATCCTGCCGCGAGCTGGCCCGTCGGCTGCTCTCGATCGGCGACGCGCTGGTCCACGTCGAGCCGGTGGCCCTGCGCGACGCCGTGCTCGGCCACGCGCAGCGCTTGGCCGAGACGCTGCGCGTCGACGCCTGATACCCTGCCTGCGTGGCGCCGTCCAAGCCTCGCCGGCCGCTCGACGACCTCTCGGATCGGACCGAGATGGGCGACGACGACGAGGTCGCCCGGCTCGCGCAGCTCGACGAGTCGCGCTCGCACGAGGGCTTCGACGCCCACGCCACGCTGGCCAGCCGGGTCCGGCAGCGCTCGGGTGGCGGCTACGCTCGGCTCCCCGCGCGCGAGCTCGCCCGCGGCGAGACCGTCGGCCGCTACGTGATCCTCGAAAAATTGGGCGCGGGCGCGATGGGGGTCGTGCACGCGGCCTGGGATCCCGACCTCGATCGCAAGGTCGCGCTCAAGCTGCTCCACGGCGAGCGGCACGGACAACGGCTCTTGCGCGAGGCCCAGGCCATGGCTCGGCTCTCGCACCCGAACGTGATCACCGTCCACGACGTCGGCGAGGTCGGCGAGGCCGAGGGCCAGGCGCGCGTGTTCATGGCGATGGAGTTCATCGACGGCGCCACGCTGGCCGACTGGGCCAAGGCCCAAGCGCGATCGATCGCCGAGATCCTCGAGGTGTTCGTGGCCGCCGGTCGCGGGCTGGCGGCGGCGCATCGCGGCGGGCTGATCCACCGCGACTTCAAGCCCGACAACGTGATGATCGGCAACGCGGGCCAGGTCCGGGTGATGGACTTCGGCCTGGTCCGGGCTGCGGGCGAGCCCGACGACTCGGCGACGCGATCGAGCGAGGGGGCCGAGCCCGAGCGCTCGATCGAGGACACGCTCTCGTCGAATTCGCTGCTCGAGTCGCGGCTGACGGTCGAGGGCTCGCTGCTCGGCACGCCCGCCTACATGGCGCCCGAGCAGCTGCGCGGTGAAGCGGCCGACGCCCGCTCCGATCAGTTCGGCTTTTGCGTGGCGCTCTGGGAGTGCTTGTTCGGCCAGCGGCCCTTCGCGGGCGACAACCCGCTCTCGGTGCTCTTCGCGATCACCCACGCCGAGCTGCGCGAGCCGACGACGCGCCCGGTCCCGAGCTGGATCCGCCGCGTGATCGCCCGCGGACTCGCGGCCGATCCCGCGGCGCGCTGGCCCGACATGACCCGCTTGCTCGACGCGCTGACCCACGACCCGCGGGTCCGAACCCGTCGCTGGGCGCTCGCGATCGGCTCGCTCGCGTTGACCGGCGCGGCCGCGCTCGGCGTCGGCTTGCTCTGGCCCGAGCCCGAGCGAGTCCAGCCACCCTGCCAGGAGGTCGCGGCGCCGATGAGCGAGTTTTGGACGCCCGCGCGGGCCGACGCGCTGCGCCTGCGCTTCGACGCGAGCGGGCTCGTCTACGCCGAGGACAGCGCGACGCGAGTCATCGCCGAGCTCGATCGCTGGTCGGCCCAGTGGTCGGCCTCGCGGCTCGACGCGTGCGAGGCGAGCGAGCTTCGCCACGAGCAGTCGAGCGACATGCTCGACCGCCGCATGACCTGCCTCGATCAGCGCATGCATGGCTTCACCGCGCTGGTCGAGCTCTTCGAGGGCGCCGACGCGACCGTGGTCGAGAAGGCCGTCGAGGCGGTCGAGGGCCTGCCCCGACTCACGCCCTGCAGCGATCGGACGTGGTTGAGCTCGAACTCGCGAGCTCCCGAAGATCCCGAGTTGGCCGCCGCCGTCGTGGCCATCGAGCACGACGCGGCCACCGTCCATGCCTGGGCCGACGGCGGCAAGGCTCGCGAGATCCGCGAGCTGGCCCTGGCCACCGACGCCCGCGCCCGCACGCTGGCTTGGCCCGACGCCGAGGCTCGGGCGGCGCTGGCTCGTGGACGGGTCGAGCAGGAGCTCGGCGAGTTCGCCGACTCCCGCGACTCGCTCGAGCGGGCCTTCTTCACCGCCCGGCTCGCCAACGACGACGAGATCGCCGTGCTCGCGGCGGCGCTCTTGATCTACGACTACGCGGTCGGGCTCGGCGAGTTCGAAATCGCCAGCCAATGGCTGCACCACGGCGAGATCGAAGCCGATCGCCTCGGCCGGCCCGAGCTGCGGGCCGAGATCCACTCGAGCGCCGGGATCTACTGGTACATGCAAGACCAGATGGACGCCTCGGCGCAGGCGTTCGCGGCCGCGCTCGCCCTGCAAGATCGCGCCGACGTGGGCCCCTCCGAGCGCGGCTCGGGCCACGTGAATTACGGCAGCGTGATCATCCGGGTCGACAAGCGCCGCTACGGCCAAGAGGCGATCGAGCAGAGCCGGCTCGGCGTCGAGCTGCTCGAGCAGGCGCTCGGCCCCAGCCACCCGAACCTCGGGCTCGCGCTGGGCAACTTCGCGACCGTCTACGGCACTCTCGAAGCGCACGACGAGGCGATCGTCTTGCTCGAGCGAGCGCTCGGCATCCTCGAGCGCGCCTACGGCCCCGAGCATCCGATCACCGCGCTGACCGAGCTCAACCTCGCGACCAACCTGACCCTGGCCGATCGCGGCGAGCTCCCGCGCGCGCTCGAGCTCGCCGAGGCCTCGCTGCGCGTGCACGAGGCGACGATGGGTCCGATGCACTCGATGAGCGCCGAGTCGCTGCGCGCGATCGCGAGGATCCATCACGCGCTCGGCCAGCCGCTCGAGGCGATCGCCGCGCTCGATCGGGCCATCGCCATCTGGGAGCAGCCCGGCGGAGTCGTCAAGGAGTCCGCGGTCTCGGCTCGCTACTTGCGAGCGATCTGCCTGCTCGAGCTCGATCGAGTCGCCGAGGCCGACGCCGAGCTCGACCAGATCGCCGATCGCTACCCCGACTCACCCGCGCGGATCGAGGCGACCGAGACCCTCTCGCGCCTCGCCGAGCGGATGCTCGCGATCCCCGGCCAGGCCAGCCGCGTCGGCGAGCTGCTCGCGGTGGCGCGGCAGGGGATCCGCAAGACCGGCGACACTCGGATGCTCGCGATCGTCGGCGAGCTCGAGCGCGCGGCGAAGTCTTCGAAGCCGAATTCGAAATAGCTCGGCCCCGGTACCTGGCGGGGGGATCTGCCAGACTCGGGGCCGTGCCTCGGGGGATGATGGGAGCCGCTCGCCAAAAGGGGGTGCGAGCGTCGATGGAGCCGAGGTGGGGGCCTCGGAACCGGGCCTCA
>Ga0075156_10002023_pt1 | contig 11158 bp, 5 predicted proteins | sample JI81AbrownDNA_FD_70966 | JGI IMG/M metagenome (GOLD analysis project Ga0075156, IMG submission 70966) | Wastewater effluent complex algal communities from Wisconsin, to seasonally profile nutrient transformation and Carbon sequestration -... | ecosystem: Engineered > WWTP > Effluent > Algae...
TTATTATATAGAATCATAACTAGGTCCACCGTCGACCAAGATAATCTGCTTGTCTGCCTCCAAACCTCAAATTATTCAATTTTCCAACCAACCTGTGCTTTTTGTGCAAGAATTCTCATGTTGCAATTGTACTTGTTTTAAATTGATTATTGCGCTTGTTTTGAGTCTTATATTAATGCATAGAATAATAACCAAAACATAATGGAGCAAAGACCAACTACCGGAAATTGATAACATGCACCGAAATAGTTGAGTTGAGTTGAGCTGAATCCTTCATATCTTATTGCTTTGACGCCATCACTCATTTATTTCTTTGTGTGCACTACATGAACATCCCAACATGCTTTGAATGCACCAATTTATTTAGATTCAATTTATGCACAAAAGCTTAACCTAACATTTAAGTCTGAAATTTTATGCTTTATTCACGATTCTCTCAGTAGTATCAAAAACATACATTCAAAACATCAGTTTGAGTTCTTGTTACCATTTTAGTTATAACAGTTTTTGCAGGGTGCGGTTCATCTATTAGATATAACATGTAAAGAGTTTGGCAAATTTTTGCATTGCCACGCGCGAATAAGAAAATCAGCCAAAAATGATTTTACGATGCCTGTAACAAAGCGACTATCGCAAAATGAAGACAAACAACAGAGAATGGGCAATAGCAAGGCTGGTGTAAACCATACTTTGCTAAAACTGGTTCAAGCATGTGAAAAACACAAGACTTTCCACAAGGAAGAAGACAGTAAAAGTTCAAGTATAGGAGACGAGGATGTTGACCAAGAAGCTGGTCACCTACCTGAAAAATGTCGACAAGATTTGAAGTCTGTAAGAGCATGGCTGCCCCGCGTTGAGCAAAATCACTTGAAGCGGAGTGTATTGTACAGCGCAAAGGGTGTTGAATTCCAAAACATCACAGCAAATCAAGTATCAACAGATGCCATACATTTGTGTTCATACTACAGAAGCATAGTCGATGGCGGCTTTTGTCCACACAGCCTGTTTTTGTTGGATGAAGGTAGAGGAGGTGTTGAAAGTAAGTCTTTCAGCGGTTTCGTTTCAAAACTTTTAGAACTGTCTCGCTTATGAATTTTTCATTATAGTATTTTGCCGAATCCATTTGTTGCTGCATTATGTAGTTCATCCTTCTCTTCACAAAACTATCGATTCCGATGGTCTTGTACAGATTCAAAAGATTATTGACCAAGTATCGAGGATCGCATCTAAATTGATAGAATGGATACCAGAAGATGAATTGCGTATGGCTTTCTTAAATGATATGATTCGGACTTCGCTCCAGCTGTCTCAATGCTATGGATTGTTGTTGCATTTGGACGATGAAAATCAAGGAGATGAGCCAGACTTTGTTGAGTTGTTAATACTAGAAGATTGCATTCTTGCCTCTCGAGGAATGGGATACAGATGTGATTTGAGTGCTTCTGAGCTAGGGTTTTTGAGACCTAAGGAAGACGAAGGATCTGCTCATGAATCATGCGATTTTTCCCTTGTTATCACTTCCGTCGCCGCACTGAACTCCTTGCAATGCGCTTGTTTGCAGATCATTTTGGGTTGTCTTCAGCGCAAACCACACGCCACATTCCAAAACTTCGAGCGTGGCAAGGATGTATCAAAAGACTTCGATGATGATGTCGTATTGTCACTTCTGGCTATTATCAGATCTACCTACCAAAGCCCAATAGTTACTGTGGAAAGATTAAATACTGCTTGCGTTTGCAACCAAATTGTTGCGACTTGTCTTGCCAATGATTACATTCGCAATCCAGTTTGCGGTCATGATTCACGGGGCCATTTCCAAGTATTATTTGAAACGATAGGAACGGCTGTGACGAGATTCTTAAATTTAGCCAAAGATTCTGAGAGTCCTTTCAAATCTGATGATATTGAGAAGTTTGGAGATAGTATTTGCGATTGCTTGCTTCAAAACGTTCCAAATCTCTTAAGCACGCCGATCTCCACAAACAAACCGTTTCATACCCTTGACTCGGCAAGCCCTGGAAGTTATCTATTAATTTGCATATTGGACTGTCTTGTATCTATAGATGAATTGGATACTGGAGATCAAAGTTTGTCGAAAAGTAACGAAAGATTCATTTCACTCTTGCTAAAGGTAGCCACCTTTTTGTTGTTTCAAGGACAAGAACAGCATACACAAGATGGAGATGTCATGTCACATCTTACATGCAATGGCTACTTTCCAATAATTCTAAAACTTGTTACCCGGAACTCATATTGTGCAAGTGGCCTTTTGCATGGCATACTCATTCCACTTTGGAGATCACAAAAACGAAATTTGGCGAGCATTTTGGAACAGTTATGTGAAAATCTCGTTGGTCACGAAGATAAGCTCAATGTTGGGTCAGTAATGCCACAATCAAGAAAAAGAAAACATCAAGAAAGCAAACTTATGGGTTTACCAAGTTCTAGCTCACTGACGATTAATCATGGATCTCCAGGTTTGTTGCCATCTGGGGTATTAAAACATGGACTCGATCATTGGCATCCACATGTGAAAACTTCGCTTTGGGCATCCTTTGAAGATGTTGTCTTTGGTCCTAGTTTAGATTTTGCAAACAGACTGGATAGCATTTTGTGCGATGTGAATTTTTGTAAAAACATCTTTCATATATTATGCAGCGACACAGCCTCTTTCCAAGGATTGTGCATCACAGTATGTTTACTAATTGAAACTGGCGAGGGAATGAAAGAGACAACAATTCTTATTTTCAACAAGTTTTTAGAAATATTGGCCAAGTGCTCCACATCAATTTTGTGGGCAGCGAAGAACCCAAAACTGTCTGCTATGAATGAAACTACAACCAGAACCTGTGTTGCGGCGCTTCTACACATCTCTATTTCCGGGTTATTTTCATTGGGTGAAAAAGTCTCATCCAGCATTCACAGAAGCTTGCATTATGAGATTTTGACCTTGATTCAACCTCACATAGTGCTATGTTCGGAATTGTTTTATGGCCCAGAGAGAGCGTCATGTGTCACAGAGAAACTGGATTCTGATAAAAAGTTCAATCGATTTCAATTCAAACTTTGTTCAAAACGTTGTGCTTCTTTATATGGTGTTTTTGGTGTTTATCAAGAATCGCACATTGATTGCTTCTGTAGATATCTTATGTCAGGCAGAGGTGGGAGCAATTCTTTGTCGAGTACTTTGACAAACATTATGATTGAGGAGAGGATGCCATTAGAATCCAGGTGAGGTCTGTTTTTGAATCTTTCATCCGTCTGAAAGTGTTTTACTCTTACATCAGACTCATTTTATTTGTTTTTCAGAATTCATCTGTTTTCGGCATTAAACCCAGTAACTGCAGAGATCCGCTTGCCTTTAGCTTGGGCGAATAACAATGACGTTCCTATGTGCGCGGTTCTGAAGGATACTGTTTCTCTTTTTAGAGACGCTATTGAAAGCCGTTCATTCAACGGTTCGAAATGTTTTTTGCTTGGTGCGTTCACTTTATTATGTTGTGGTGAGAAATATTGGAAATCAGCGCGAGAAAGAGAGAATTTTTATGATTTATCCATTACCTTTGCAACGGACTTACTTCTACAAGCGTCGCAGCCAGATTTCGTGAATTATTCCGCACTTATGTGCCTTAAGCTTCTACTTACGAAATTGCAGATTGAAAAAACATTTTCCACACATAATGTTGGTGTTGAGCTTGACAGCCTTCTCAACAAAAGCAATAAAATTCCAAGAATATGGAACACATCGAATGTAAAACACTTATTATCAAGTGTGGTAAACTTTCTGACGTTAAAAGGAAAAGTTCTTCAAGAAAGTCCTTCTACCCAAACTCGTCATGCAGTAAATAAACTTCTTTCCGAAGTCTGTAGCTCGTTGAATTCATCACATATTGAAATTGCGGAAGAAAATCGTCGCGACATAGCAATTCTAAATTTGTCTCTTTTCGAAGCTTCATTCGCTGATTCTTCGTTGGTAGCTGGTAACGATGGGGCTATATTATTGTATTCATCTATTAAAAAAATTCACGAAAAAGCTGGTGAAGATGGGAATGTTGTTTCAGAATACTTCAGGTCTTTCGATTTGAATGATAATGGTAGCTCGTCGACCAACTTTTCACAACATTTCACGCAAGGATCAACACTTGATGAACACTTATGTGAGACATTTTTTTCAATTTTAGATAAGAACCTGGCCATGATGCATTTTCTTTCAGATAGTGGATTACTAAGGGCACACCTCAGAAGAAAAACATATCGACGCGAAATCTTTGATTCTGAAAAGATTCTATTAGATGCTACTCCGACTTCATTAGAACCTCAGGAATCTGCTATTAGAGTACTTTCTAAAGTTTGTGAACTCGCCTCGCCGATAGTACACGGGGAGTATCTAATATTCTTAGGAGCACTCAGAAGGATGCTTTGGCTATGGTTGCACAGTGAAGGGAGATTGCAGGCGTTTATATTTGCCGAATTATTTTATCTGCAGCAAAACAGACCATTTCATTCTGTGCATGCAAATCTTCGACGGCCTTTACTTCCAACTATCTTCTTTGATCTCGTGCCCGCGCAGGAATTTTTTCTGTCTTGTGATTCTCCATTCGACATAGATCTCAAGCGTTTCCTATCCACAGTTTCATCATTATTCATAGATCCTGAAATTTATGGTATAGGAAGATCTGATGGTATGGCAGGCGATTATATTGCAAATGTACTGCCTTCCGTTGCACCTTCTTTTGTTATTGACCAAGACTATAAGTCTTTGAAATTTTGTGCGACATTACGGCATTATTTAGAGAATCAGGCAGCAATGTCCAGGAGACGATCGTACGAATATAAGGTTGATACTTCCGGTGTTACCAAAGCAATCTGCGCAGAAAAAGAAAATTTGACTCCAATTTTTCTCGGCTGTCTACTTTCAACAGACACCAAACCACTTTCGTTTCTTTTGTCGAAAGTCTTTGACGAAAAAAATGTAACCGCAAAAAGTATTCTAGAGTCTTGTGGCGAACAACGTGTTCTCACCGAGCTCCTCTGGCTTTATGGGCTTGTAAAATTGAAGGATTCAAATATTGTTCTAACCGGCGACAATTCTGTAGCTTCGCAGCAATATATTACTACACAGGTAGAAAAAGCATTGATAAGGGCCGCATGCATTAAACAATTACCTGAAGGATCTGGTCGGGTCGGGAATATTTCTGAGATAGAGCGTCAGGTGGAAAACCAACAGTCTTTCAACTCCTGTTTGGAAGATTGGGTAAACGAATCATTTATGTTTCTTCTAGTAAATTTGACAAGAACTCGGACAATTGATGAATGGCTCCCACCTTTGCAATGCTTACATCTAATCCTGGGGTTGTTGAAACCTAATGAGTCATCACAGTACCTGCCGCAAGTGTTGGGAATTATAAGCACTTCTATGACAGGTGAAAAAAAGACAGATGACGTAAAACTCTTGGCGATTCGCTGCCTATCTCGTTTCGTAGACGTGCTTCTTTCATGCCAAATTGAGACAGTTGGAGCCAATTTAAGCTCCATAGTCGTGACCATTTTTCCTGTTTTGACTATGTCTAGCAGATGCGGTGATTTGAACCAAGCATCTCAAGAGGCGATTGAAATGCTCCAAAACCTGGTTAGTGGACAAAGAGGGAAAAAAATGGCCCCCTATTTCCAAAATGTACTTTTGCCAAACGTGAAAGAATTAGACAGCGTACGAGAGGGACTCAAATGGCATAATGTCGATCTTGATATCCTTCGTGCATCTGATAAAATTGAAGATAAGTTGCAACGTGAAAAGGAGCTACTCAAGGCACTTCGTCATCGATTGGGTACAATTTCAAGCTTGATGCACCACGAAACTTCAAGTGTCCGTCAATTCGTAATGGAGCATGCGATCGAAGTTTTGAAAAGTCATCGTGTAACTTTTGCCTCTCTTGTGGAATCTGAAGAGTCAACTGGTGATGGTTTCATTACTTTTTCGCACGGAAACTCCATGGATCAAACGCCTAGAGAAAACGGCCCTGTTGTATCTACTCTAGTCAAAGCAATTATGATCAGATTTATTAAGGAGCAAGATTCTACATGCCGGAAAGTTCTCGGTACGCTGGCTGTAAGTTTAATCAGAGTGTGTTATTTGACTCTAGTGATGCTTCAGTATTTCATATCTTTGATTGTTAAATATAGGGCGAAATAGGTGCAATAGACCCAAATAGGCTAAAATTTGGGAATGAAGATATTTTCTACCCAAGTCAAAAAATGAACAATTCCATATCAGTGCCATTTGATGCTCTATCGTGGAGATTGTCCCAACCTCCATGGAAACCTTGTCTTACAATGTATCAGAAAGTAATAATTACAAAGCTTTTGGTCCGGGCTCTCAAGTCTGCTCCAAATTCCACTGAGCAACACAAAATTGCGTTTGCCATACAAGAAGGTCTCGAAATACTACAATCTTCGTTTGACAAGCAGGGGAATCTTACCGTCGGCGACTCTATATCCGATAAAGGTGATTTGAATTCAGTTTTAGTTGAAGAGTTGAGGGAAGAAGGCGTTCTGGACATCATAGAACCATTCTGGAAAACTAGTTACCAGCAAGTAAGTAATTTTCCCAGCTAACAAGCTATAAATATCACTCACATTGTGGTATCCTTGTTTTTTAGAACGATGTCACAGCATCTCGTTTACCGCCTTTTTTCTGCTGCGATTCTACAGCATCATACTTTCAGTGGATGTCAAGATGCTGTCGTTTCATGACAGAACGAGCTCAGTTGGTCACAAATTGTCCTTGGAAAACACTTTTTCGCGGATGTCGTAGTGCAGTTCGGTCGTCTGCTGGATTGGAAGTTGCTGAATTTCTTTTTCCTCTGATGATCTTAAGTATGAAATGTTCTTCAGAGGCTTCAGATGAGGAATCAATTTTACAAGAACTTTTGGGTATTCTAGAATGCAATTTTGAGACCTCGTCCGATTTTATACCAGGGACGTCTAGTGATTTGTATTTGAGAAAAAGATCGAGTAGACAAACGTCAAAATTAAACGGTGAGGATATGGAAAGAGCTGTTAATGCTGTGTTGAACGCAAGAGATACTTTTCAATTTTGGGCATACTGGAAAAGTTCCGATGACAAACCAATTGCTGGTTTATCTCATGATATATGCCAGGAGACTGATAAGAGACTTGAATGCAAAAATGAAGTTTGGACTAAGGATCATATATTACGCCACATCAAGGAGTTATTGCTGAAAATTCCGGTTCGTGTCTGTGCACGTGCCGCAACTGCGGTCGGTATGCATGCAAGGGCATTAAGATATCTTGAGGTGGAGAGCAGACAATTGATAGTGGCGCAAGTATTCGAAGAAAAGGAGGAACTGTTGTGCAGGTCCACACACGTGCCTCTTGCGATGGAGATTGAGAACAAGGATGACGACCATTGCCGAAAAGGAGCCGGTGGGTGTATTTCTCCTATCCCTGACACAGACTTACCACTTATGCGCTTATTAGCCGGGAGGCTTGATGATTGCGATGCGATGGCGGCTTTTGCCGACGAGGCCTCTCGTATTATGATTTCCAGTAATGTGACAGATTCGTTAGCAGAGCAAGAAATTAGAAATGATTGGAAAAGTGCTCTACTGGGATACGAAAGATCTTTGCAGCTATTGCGAGCAGGGACCGAGTTGGAGGAAAAATGGCGACTTGAAAGTGGAATGTTGCGTTGCTTACTGGAGCTCGGACAGCTCGAAACCATTTTAAATCAGATCACTGGGCTTCGTTGCGAGAATTTTATATCAAATGAATATAAATGTAACAAGTATCCAAATCACTTGTTGCCGTATGCAACAGAGGCTGCATGGCGTCTTGGGAGGTGGGATCTTCTGAATGATTTGTGTGAAGTTTCATCTGGTTCTCGCGAAGAAAAATCTTCAGACGACTCTGATATCAGGTATCATGTTGCGTTTAGCAGAGCATTGCTTGCCATTCATGAGCAGTCCAATAACACTTTTCACGAAGCCATTCAAGAAGCTCGTGGATCGCTCCTATCATCTATGTCAGCAGCTGCAAGAGAGACATATTCACGATGCTATCCTCTCTTTGTTCGGCTACAATGTATTAGGGAAGTCGAAGAAGTTGGTTCAGCAGTGTTGGGTACGAATGGCAAAGCTATTTCCGTAAATGACGCTGAGCAAATGTCAAACCAACATTCAATTTTACCCCCATGTGATTGGGACCTTAGACTTTCTCTAATATCTCCAGACCTGAAAAGCTTCGGATCAGTTGTGAATACTAGGGTAGCGCTCTCGAGATTTTTGAGTGACAATAAATCTGAAGGACATTTGTGGCTCAAATATGGAAAGCGCGCGCGCAAACAGGGGCAATTTCATCTCGCGGAGACAGCTCTTGCGCATGCTCAGACGGCGCTGAATAGGCTTGATTTACATCGCGACATCAAACTGCTCGGTTCTAGTGAATTGTTGCAGCACTTGACTGATAAAAATGATGTTTTACTCCAACTAGGAAAGCTGAAATTTCAAAGAGGCGATTGCAATGCCGCTATCCAGTTGTTGGAACCTGTAGGATTTAATCCAAGAGCCCTTCTTGACTCTAGTGATGAAAAATTGAAACACGTTGTGCGAGAAATATTTGCTGAAAGAGACTCCACAGGTACAAATAAATCTGCTATGAATAATAATTTATTGGATTCGCAACAAACTTGTGATTTACTATTTGGAAGCCGATTGTTACAAGTAACTCAGTGGATGACGGAGTCAGGAATAAAAAGTGGAGCAGACATCATGGATAGATATCGCCTACTAGTGCGAATATCGCCCAACTGGGAAAAGGGACATCTTTCATTCGCTAGATACTTAGACTCCTTGCTTGAGGGTCGTATTGTAGCTTTAGGAAGGCGATTGGTAAACGAATTGGTTTCAAAGGATGACGAAGGAATAAGGATGCAGGTTCTGCAAGCCGACGCTGGTTGTCAACGTTATCTAGTGGAAGCAATGAAATTTTACGGGAATGGTCTCTGCTATGGCGGAAAATATGTGTACGAAGCTTTGCCAAAGCTTTTGCAGTTATGGTTCGAGCTGGCATCTATTATCCCTGGTTCAATTGATAAAGCCATTCTCAATGACATTAAAAAACACCAGACAGAAGCAACATCCCTTATGGTACTTTTCTCCAAAAAGATTCCTGCGCACATCTACTACTCGGCAATACCTCAACTTGTATCGAGAGTAAATCATCAAGATAATGAAACTCAACAAATTGTTAAGGAAGTCTTGACTAAGGTTCTGTCTCAATACCCAGAACAAACAATGTGGCATATTGCGTGGCTTCTCCACTCGCAGCACCATGCAAGGGCAGAAATTGGCCACGAAATATTTGATGGGGCTCAGCGTGTGCTCCATCATGAAGGAAGGGATCAGTTACACGATTTGTTGGTTTGTTCTCAAGGACTTTTCAAATGGCTTGTCGATCTCGCTAAATATCAGCCGAAGGATTCTAGGGCTGAGAGTATAAGCATTAGACCGTGGAAGGGAGAACGACCGCTGGAGGAATTTGTCCCTCCTGTGCAAGCCGCTTTATCACTTACTTCTTCTTTGAAATCAGATTTAGGTAAAGGACACATAAATTTCATTCACGATGCTTTTTATAGTTCTGTTCCTCGCATGAGAACTTTCTCGGCCAAAATCAAGGTCATGCTTTCAAAAGCTCGGCCGAAGAGGTTGACTGCATATGCAATCATACCTTTCCAAAATATGAAAACCAAAGTAATGAGTAAGACCTCATCAAAGCCTCAACCAGGAGACCTCGGAGAAATTCATTTCCTGGTCAAACAAGAAGCCAAAGGAGATCTGAGGAAAGATGCAAGAGTCCAGGATTTGAATAATGTAGTGAACAGACTTTTTGCTGCAGACGCAAGTCGCAAAAATTGCAGGCTGCACCTTCGAACTTTTTCAGTTACGTGCTTATCAGAAGAAACTGGTATCCTTGAATGGGTTCCTCATACAGACTCATTCAGAAACATAGTTGCTTCTAGCACTAATCCTCAAGCTTCTCTAAAATCCATCAAACGCGAAGGTGAAAGGATAGCAAAATTTCAAGACCCCAAGTTACGCGATTGTTTCTTAAAATGCCAAGAAGTGTACTTCAAAACAGGTAACTTATTGTTAGCAACAACAATGTACGAGGAAAACTGCTTGAAGTGTTATCCTCCTGTAATGTATTGGTGGTTCATAGAAAAGTTTCTTGACCCTCATGCTTGGTACGAAGCACGAACAAAGTTTGCTCTTTCTTCTTCTGCCTGGAGCGCCATAGGTCATGTAATCGGCCTTGGTGATAGGCATAGTGAAAACGTACTAATCGATACAAATAACGGACAATGTGTTCATGTAGATTTTGATTGGTGAGTTTTGTTTTGGATCAGATGGTGATATCTGTAACCATTCTCACGCGTGTTTTTCTTTATCAAACTAGTATTTTTGACAAAGGTTTGACTCTTCCCCGTCCAGAAGTGGTACCTTTCCGTCTGACACCAAACATGGTTGATGCAATGGGACCGACAGGATGGGACGGTACTTTTAGCGGTGGGCTTTATTCTGCAATTAAAATTATTAGGGAAAATCGAGATGTTTTACTCTCGGTCCTTGAACCTTTTGTGAAAGATCCAGTCATTGATTGGCAACGGCGCACTAACCAGTCATCACGCCAAAGCAAACATAAGGGCGAGGATTTAGGTACGATTCAGGCAAAACGTTCTATTAAGGTGATAGATGATCGTCTGAAAGGCGTATTTCATGTTAGAAATCCAAACTTATCCAAATATAAAAGGACGGACGGTTATGCTGTAGACATCGAAGATGAAATGACAAACATTTTGCCTCTTTCGGTAGAAGGACAGGTACATCGATTGATAAGTGAAGCTACCAGTTCTGAAAACTTGGTCCAACTTTTTGTTGGTTGGATGCCTTGGATTTGAATCACCTAAACATCAATTCGCGCATTAGCGAAAAGGTAAGTGATGGATAAAAAGTTACATAACAAAAGTTATTGCTTCATGTTGCACTATTTGGGACGATCATAGACCATTATGAGCTGAAGATAACTTAATTTATATTGCATGAGTTAGTCATGGAAACCAAAAATTTATTCATTTAAGATG
>Ga0075156_10002025_pt1 | contig 11155 bp, 9 predicted proteins | sample JI81AbrownDNA_FD_70966 | JGI IMG/M metagenome (GOLD analysis project Ga0075156, IMG submission 70966) | Wastewater effluent complex algal communities from Wisconsin, to seasonally profile nutrient transformation and Carbon sequestration -... | ecosystem: Engineered > WWTP > Effluent > Algae...
GTTGCCGGGGTTTTTTATAAAAACAGCCCATCCATATTCTGGATGGGCTGTTTGCGTTGGTAGCTAGTATTTACAGTGGAATACTATGGCGTGGACGCACTTTGATAGGAGGTGAACATCCGATAAAAATGTTGTCAATATCATCAAGAACGTCCCTGCATCCCACCCGGTAAGCAAAAGTGGTGGGTTATGGCAAAGGAAATTCTACAATAAAAGTAGCGCCAAGGTTTTTGCCGGCACTCTCGGCCCATATTCTGCCCCCATGTAACTCAACAATCTGCTTAACGATGGACAAACCAAGTCCGGTTGAAGATTCACCGCCGGTTGGCTGTGCTGATAACCGCTGAAATTGTCCGAATAATTTACTCATGTCCTCCTCAGTTAATCCTTGACCCTGATCCTGTACTTCAACCCTTGCCATTGAACCCCGTTGAGTAAGCCGTACGGTGATTACTTTTCCTGCATGCGAGTATTTTATTGCATTACTTGTTAAATTTTCAAGTACTTGCTGGATACGTCGGGGGTCAGCAGTAATTCCTATATCATCAATAGTACTCTCAATTCGCTGGTTCTTAGCTTGAGCAGCCATAAGATTACCGTAAATCACAATACGTACTAATTCCGATAAATCAAATGGTGCTACTTCGAGCGTCATTGCCCCCATCTCCGCCGCCGATGATTCCAATAAATCAATAATAAGTCGGTGCATGCTCGCCGCTGATTCATTAATCATGACCAGCATTTCATGGTGTTCACTCGGAGCCGGGATTTCTTCGATTAGCATCCGTACAAAACCAATAATATTTCCAAGTGGATTCTTTAAATCATGGGCTGCAATACCGAGAAGCTTGGTTTTTAACTTGTTTGCTAATTCCAGTTCGGCATTTTTTGCATCAATAATCTCTTTTTCCTTGCTCATAGCAGCAATTCTGCGCTTAGCATCGGTATCGACTATCATTTGAAACGCATTCTTATTTTGAAATTCTTCTTTCAAGGAGTGATATAGTTCTGTGTGGGTAAGCGCATCCTGCCATCGTCCCTGAATTTTATAGACAACACCGAGACTCTTGTGTATCCAATATTGATCGACAAATGCACCGGATTTCTCATGGAGAGAAAGTGCTCCGAGAAGATATTCTTCTGCCTTGGTAGGATTGAAATTATGCCAGTCCTGTTTTGAAAATAATTCACCTAAATTAGATCTCCACAAAGACATACCGTAGTGGTCTTCGAGTTTTTCGGCTGCCAGTAGTGCCTGAGATAAATACTCCAACGCTGTGTCATACTCCCCGGAATAGAAATAAACTGTACCAAGATTACCCATAAGTGCAGTGGAATTATACGTATTACCGGCATCCTGGAATATTTTCAACGCCCTGAGATAATACTCCAAAGCCTTCGGATAATCCTCAAGCTTCCGATAAACATTCCCAATATTACATAAATGACTTGCCGAGTCCTGCGTACGCTCATGCTTCACGGCAATCGATAGCGCCCGCTCGAAATAGTCCAATGCACGGTCGAATTCATCGAGCGCTGCGAATAATGTACCGATATTACCAAGAGACATCTGAATCCCTTGCTGACTGTCAATCGTTTCCATTAATTCCAATGCATGGAAATACGAATTGAGCGATTCTTCCGTACGCCCTAAATGAGCAAGCGTGTTGCCGATGGAATTGTGTAAATGACCCTGCTGCTCTATATTACCCAACTTTTCATATCGGTGAAGTGATTCCAAGGCCGCTGTAAGTGCTTCGGAATAATCGGCGTGATGACGTAGCGCTATCGAACGCAGGCTCATTGACCTCGCTATACATTCTACCGCCTCCATCGCCTCACTCCCATCACCGTCTATGGACTCAACAAGCTGAATAGACTCGTCAATCAACGCAATTGCTTCGTCAAAATGGTTCGATTTCCGGAACTCGTTGACGAGATCGTTAATCGCTGACGCCTTGGCCAGTGGAGTGGAAGCCGATTGAATCTTCTCTCGCAATTGCTGTAGTATATCACTCATTTTACAACTTAAAATAGTACACGTTAATGATGGACAAAATTACATCTATCTTAGTAATTAGTGGGTAAACGAACATTTAAAGTTATTACAGTAACATCATGATACGTATTCCCTTATCAATCCCAAAACCCCAATAAAAAGCCACCGCCTCACATTCAAAGACGGTGGCTGCTTTCTCATTGCAAATAATATCTTATCGCGCTATTATCATCGATTTCACTGCCTTGAAATGCTCGGTCTCAAGCTGATAGTAGTACGAACCCACCGGTAAATTCCCCGTTAGAAATACTACACTGTACGTGCCCTGCTCCTGATAACCCGTAAAGAGTACCGCCACTTTTTTACCCTGCGGCGTGAAGACCGTGAGGCGCGCATTCGTCGAAGAAGGTAATGTGTAATGAATGGTAGTAGCTGAATTTGAAGGATTTGGAATATTCTGCGATAAATACATTGAGCCGTCACTATCAGAATATTCATCCACTCCCACCGGCGGCTCGAATAGTGGCATAGACGCAAATTCCTTGGAAAACATAATACCCTCAACCTGACTCTTCGGCGCGCCAAACCATTGTGCAAGCGCTGACGCATAGACGGCACGATAGTCGTATTGCATCAAAATATCACCGCGAACATCTAAATTAGCCGCATCAAGTTTAGGATTCGTACCAATAATCTTACCGCCTAATGCCTTCTCTCCAAAGACAAACATCGGTGCCGCCGTGCCGTGGTCGGTGCCAATGCTGCCGTTCTCTTTCACGCGTCTGCCGAACTCCGAAAAGGTCATCCCCGCAACACGATCCGCGTAGCCAAGTTGTTTGATATCATCCATAAACGCTGTAATTGCACCCGAAAGCTGCGACAGTAAAGCAGCATGAATGCCAGCTTCATTGCCCTGTGAAATGTGCGTATCATACCCACCAATCGACACCAAATATACCTTCGTTTTGAGTCCGCCGGATATGAGTCGAGCCACGACTTTGAGCTTCTCCGAAAGATCAGTCGCCGGATACGATGCCATGTTTTTTCCCGAATCGCCCGCTTTTTTCACGACTTTTGAATAGGCCTGCGCTGCCTCCTGCACCGAACGGATAAACTCTAGTTCATTGCCGGCAGGAGTAGTGCTTGTGCCACCACCACCGGTGCTTCCGCTACCGGTGCCTACCAAACGGTAGAATTCATCCGGGTCGCGGAAGGTAATACCAAGCGCGCCCATATCACTCTGAAATCCAAGCGAGAGCGATGCTCCAATCTGAATCGCAAGCGGGTCACTCGGTATCGATGTAGGGTAATTCGACGGCAAGAAAGACTCCAAATACCGACCGACCCAGCCCGTGGTCTTGAAAACATTATAATCCGTCGCCGTGAGCCAAATATCCGTTCCGCGGAAGTGCGAACGGTCAGGATTCGGATACGTAACACCTTGAATTATAGCAAGATGACCATTGTCGTACATTTGCTTGAATCCCGCAAGAGCAGGATGCAATGCAGTTCCCGCTGTCAGCGAAAGTGCCTTGTTTTTGGCAATCTGTATATTCGGACGTGCCGCAAAGTAGAGCGGATCGTCAATCGGAATGACCGTATTGAGCCCGTCATTTCCGCCCTGAAGCTGCACAAGTACCATGATTCTATCATCGCCTGCCGCGAGCCCCTGCATCGCATTCATCATCGGAGAATTGGCGAGCGCGCTGATATTCATGCCATTAAGCGTCGGGAGAGTAGCAAGTGCAAGTCCTGCTGTAGCAGATGTTTGTAAGAAATTTCTACGTTTCATAATTGTTCCTCGATTATTTTTTTTGATTGAATTACTGCTACAGCTTTACATCAATTGAAATTCCGGCAATCTCATCAGCGCTTTTAATAAGCGCTCTATTCCTGCTTTCGCGTTTGGCGCGTCCACCGTCCAGTCATACCCGCCGAATGCGTCATTGACGAGCGCCGTTTTTTGTTCGGCTGATAACTCAAACGCTAGAAAATATCCCGCCATCGCAGATACAACCTCCGCCGCACTGCTGACACCAAAGGATTTTACAAAGGCGACCGGATCGATTTTGGTCTCGGGTACGGGAGTATTGACAAGTGAACTTCCATCTATCATTCCATCCGTAAATTTCTGACGCGTCGGCAGTGTGGAAGTATTTATCCACTGATGATAGCCCTTCCAACCGGCCACATCGGGCGGATTGAGGAGTTCGAGCGAGAGTGCTCCAAGCGCGCGAACAGCGATGAGCGTGTCTTTGAATTTCACATCCAAGAGCCGCGCGGTACCGATAATCGTATCAAGCGGCGACTTAATCACCGCTCCAAATAATTGTTCATCAAAGAAATGTGCCGAAGTGAGGAGTTTTTTGAGGAATGGCTTGAGCTCGTACTTGGATGCCGTAAGTTCGGCTGCGAGCTGCGTAAGTATTTCATTTCCCGGGAGTTCATATACAAAAAAAGTATAAAATCTTTTCGCAAAAAATGTCGCGCAGGCAGGACTTTCGAAAATAATATCCACGATATCGTCGGCACCGAAAAAGCCGGTCTTGCCCATGAATGTCTTGCTCGTTGCATCAAAATTCAACCCTTTGAAATTCGATGAAAGTCCCTCGACTCTCCATCCTGTAAATGCCCGAGCTGCCTCCACTATATCCTGCTCGGTGTAATTCCCGATACCAAGTGTAAATAATTCAAGAATTTCCCGCGCGAAATTTTCATTCGGATTACCGGACATACTTTGATTACCATCGAGATAAATCAGCATCGACATGTCACGCACCATCGCCTTGGTCAGCGTACGGATATTGCCAAAAAACGTGCGATTCGTGTCCGTTGTCGGCTGATACGGAATGACTACCTTCGTAGGATTCCGCCGGAACGCATCATTCTGCCAGTACATATACTGCGAATAATAGACTTTTTTCTCCTCATTGGCGAAGAGATTATGCCAGAAAAAGGTCATTTTCTCAAGCAGTGGATTAGTTCCATTAAGCATCTGTGTAAACCACAGCGTACGTAATTCATCATTCTGAGAATAATTGAGTTGCAGATTATTGACAGGAGTGTTTTTCGCCCACGATGGCACAGGAGGCAGTGTCGAAGGGTTGATATTCAGCATCGCGTCAACGACCTCCGCGGCCGTTTTGCCGACGATTTTCTGCACTTCCGCGCGATTATACTGAAAGCCCGTGCGCCTAAGCAGGTGTTCGGCAGTGCGTGATGTTAGGGGAGTAGTATATTCTTCGAGACCGGCTGCGATCTGTAACGGCTGTGGATTCATAGCGTTAGCAAGACGTTCGGCAGATGTGAGCTGCCGGGGCTCCTCGGTAGGACGTAATTTCAGAAAGGAACGACGATTCATAAATATTCTCCAAGTACATGAAACGACCATAGTAATCTTTGGCAAAATTAGGAATTTTATAAGTCACGAGGGCATAAAATAAATAGGGAAGGTAGAAAGGTGATTTTTAGGGTTCGGTTGGCTATCTTCCAGGCGTTGTCTGCGGTCACCCATGGCCGTCCAAGCCGTGTTGGGGAATGGAACGCAAGAGGCGCAAAAGGCGCTAGAGGAATTAGTAGTAATGATTTTACTCGAATTATTTACTCTTCATCCCTGACCGATCCATCTTGATTGTAAATAAAGATCGCATAAAATGAAAAAAACGATATAGAGTAAGAAACCCCAAAAGGTCCTTGTCAGTTCACGTACATTTTTTTGATATAAATACATAACTGTAAAGAAGATAATTCCGAATCCTAATGATGATATAAGGCCAATACACGCGGTATATTGAAGTTTTGACATATCATATAACTCATACATATAGCCATTAAGCTCAGGACGTTGAGTAATAATGGCTAATACAATGTTGCCATATAAAATAGATATCAGCAGGCAAATAGGAATAATCAATATTGGCAATAATTTATGATATAGTTTTAGGGTGTCTGCATTGTTGTATTATATATTGGAATATATGTGGTTGTTTATCAATTACTATAGTACTCTCAGCGCCAGAAGAGAATCACTGCCCATGCGCCTTAAATTTTGAAAATTCCGAACTGTCAATCTCCACAGTGTGGAATCCATTAGTAATTAACGCTTTACGTAATCCATACTCTGCCTGTAAAAATTCATAAAACTGCGCATCGGCCATACTCGGCGCGAGAATACCGAGATAGTTCTTCGCCTTCGGTTCGTAATGATTGTGCAGGTGATAGGCGAGTTTCCACCCGCGTTGTAGGTCGCCAGCTATCGATTGTAAAAGAATCGTTGCTTTGGGCGGCCACGGTTGGTCGCTCGCTCCAAAATAAACGCGAATGCTGTCTTCCGATGAATTATAAACGATAAACCCATGAAATTCCGTAGGATGACTCAGGAAAGGGTAACGGGAAAGTTGGTAATTGAGGAGTGCTGCTTCTAAAAAATTGATCGCCCTGATGGTGCCTGCTTTGCCTGTATGAATGAGATTGGAATTATATGCATCGCCATTATGTGCTGCGGCTGTATCTTCGGGAACATCCTGACTCGACTGCCGGTGAAGAATTTCCGTAAAGCGTTCATTCCCAAGTACATTTTTCAAAGAATCCCGGAAAAGCTCTAGTTCCGGCACCGTTCCTAGCTTCGTTTCCCATAAAGCGGGTTTGTTCGGAAGTTGCCAATAGTGAAAGATTTCATTACCATTTTTCTTGAGAATGACCGGCGAGATTGTCTGAAGAGAAACCGTCTGCTTGATGCCGGAAGAAATACATCCGGTGAGCAAGGAAATGCATGCAATGGCAAGTAGGATGAGAGTAGTACTATGTTTGAGCATTTGAAAAAGATAAAATTGGAATTGAATTCACGAAGAGACTGCTCGCACTTCATCCTGCAAAATTATATCAAAAAAAGAAGACATCACCATCTCACCTACGTACTTTTTTAGATGTCAAGTTAGCAGAACAGCTTGAGTGAAAATGCCGCAAAAACTACCCCGAAATTATCATTTTTTGACAGGAAATTACCTCGCGGATATACAATAATTTCATAGTTTAGCCGCCATGTTTTTGCCTTATTTCCTGCACAAATTACTCTCTATTACTCACATTTATTTTATACAAAATGGAACATACTACATCCTCCTCTTCGAGCGCAAACGACTCAAACGGCGGCAAATGCCCGTTTCATGGTGGCGCTCTCAAGCAAAGTGCCGGCAATGGCACACGCAATCGTGACTGGTGGCCTAATCAGCTGAAATTAAACATACTTCGTCAGCATTCAAACCTCTCCGACCCAATGGGTGAGTCGTTTAATTATGCTGATGAATTTAAAACTCTTGACCTCGCAGCCGTCAAGAAAGACATCATCGACCTGATGACGACCTCCCAATCCTGGTGGCCTGCCGATTTTGGCCATTATGGTCCGTTCTTCATCCGCATGGCATGGCACAGCGCCGGCACTTATCGCATCTCGGACGGACGTGGCGGGGGAGGTTCCGGCATGCAACGCTTCGCTCCCCTCAATAGTTGGCCCGATAATACCAACCTCGACAAAGCCCGCCTGCTCCTCTGGCCAATTAAAAAGAAATACGGTAAAAAACTCTCCTGGGCGGATCTGATGATCCTCACCGGTAACTGCGCGCTGGAGTCGATGGGATTCAAGACCTTTGGGTTCGGCGGTGGTCGCGCTGACGTGTGGGAACCCGATGAAGATGTCTATTGGGGTTCGGAAGGTAAGTGGTTGGATGATAAGCGCTATAGTGGCGACCGTGAATTAGAAAATCCCCTCGCCGCCGTGCAAATGGGACTTATTTATGTGAATCCTGAAGGACCAAACGGCAATCCTGACCCGCTCGCTTCAGCAAAAGATATTCGTGAAACTTTTGGTAGAATGGCGATGAATGATGAAGAAACCGTCGCGCTCATAGCAGGTGGACACACCTTCGGAAAAACGCATGGTGCTGCCGATCCGAACAAGTACGTCAGCGCAGAACCGGCTGCAGCAAGCATCGAAGAACAAGGTTTGGGCTGGAAAAATTCCTTTGGAACCGGGAATGCTGGCGACACAATTACCAGCGGTCTCGAAGGAACATGGACGACGACGCCCACCAAATGGAGCAACAATTTCTTCGAGAATCTCTTTGGGTATGAATGGGAATTGACGAAAAGTCCGGCCGGCGCGAATCAATGGAAACCCAAAGCCGGTGCAGGCGAAGGAACAGTACCCGACGCACACAACCCTGCCAAGAGTCATACTCCTATTATGCTTACGACGGATCTTGCCCTGAGAATTGACCCCGAGTACGAGAAAATTTCCCGCCGCTTTTTTGAAAATCCCGATCAATTCGCTGATGCATTCGCTCGCGCATGGTACAAGCTGACGCACCGCGATATGGGTCCGATTGTGCGCTATCTGGGTGCGGAAGTACCGTCAGAAGTGCTCATCTGGCAAGATCCTATCCCGGCAGTCACGCACACGCTGATTGATGAAGCGGATACTGCAGCATTGAAATCTTCAATTCTTGCGTCCGGTCTTACAGCAACCGAACTTGTCGCAACAGCTTGGGCGTCGGCTTCGACGTTCCGCGGATCGGACAAGCGCGGCGGTGCTAATGGCGCGCGTATTCGCCTGGCTCCACAAAAAGATTGGGAAGTCAATCATCCTACTGAACTTGCAAAAGTGCTCGGAGTATTGGAAGGAATTCAAGCGAAATTTAATTCTCAAGCCGGTGACAAGCGCGTTTCTCTCGCGGATCTCATCGTTTTGGGAGGTTGCACAGGTGTGGAACTTGCTGCGAAGAATGCAGGTCACACTGTGAGCGTGCCGTTTACTCCCGGCAGAGCCGATGCCTCGCAAGAGCAGACCGATGTCGAATCATTCGCCGTGCTTGAGCCGGCTGCCGATGGTTTCCGTAATTACTTCAAGCCGAAACATGCCGTTTCTGCCGAAGAAATGCTCGTGGACAAAGCGCAGCTTCTGACGCTCACCGCACCGGAAATGACAGTGTTAATTGGCGGTATGCGCGCTATGAATACGAATTACAATCACACGCAGCATGGAGTATTTACAAGCCGTCCTGGCGTGCTGACGAATGATTATTTCGTCAATCTGCTCGATTTCGGAACGACATGGTCGGCAACGACGGATGCCCAGGATGTGTTCGAAGGACGCGACCGCGCCACCGGCGAACTCAAGTGGACAGCCACACGGGTTGATTTGATTTTCGGTTCGAACTCCGAACTTCGCGCCCTCGCCGAAGTCTATGGATGTGAAGATTCAGGCGAACATTTCCTCCGTGATTTTGTGGCAGCATGGAATAAAGTGATGAATCTTGATAGATTTGATTTGGCTTGATAATACGCTGAAAAATCAGCACATACAGAAAGAGGCGGTTCGCTGTGCGGAACCGCCTCTTCTATTTTTTATAGATTGATTTGCAATTTCAATTTCCGTCCCGTCATGTCTTACACCTGACGTCAATTACTTGCCAAATAAACACTTACTGAGTAATGCTTCCGCATTTCATATCTCTCACTATAGCATCACCCTGCACTGATGTATTCCGTGCAAATGATTCAGAGGATTGTTTTTTACCACTTGTTGTAGCAACCAACCGGACGGAATATTCTGTTCGAAATTATCCTACTTCTCGTCATAAAATTCAGAATACACTTCAGCCAAATAATGATGAAAACCCCAGCCGATACCGCTGGTATCACGGACAGCTTTTCCTGCTCTTGCTTTGAATTTGTCGAGAACACTTACTTTCTTCATGAGTGACAGCGCGTCGGAATAGGCAGATTCTAAGCTGGAATAAAAGCCCTCGTCTATATCACCATAATCATTGGTGAATCGTATTCCCGTTTCGACATAAACGAGTATGAGGTCTGCAATTAGCTCCGGTGATGGTTCGAATTTCTTAAAGTCACTGATTGCCTTTTTGCCATCTTTAAGCTTCAAACTATCACCGCGCTTCGGGTAAAAAGCTTCAATTACTTTTGTTCTGTACGTATTAAAAAGCTCTTTTTCGTTTGGATCTACATAAAAATCAAGGTATTCCTTAACGGATTTATTCTTTTTATACATGTCGGCGATGAGCTCGATGAGCTTCGCTTTATCGAGCTTTTGAAGCTCTTTTTTTAATTCTGTAAGTCCCATAATTGTATCGTAGTTTATTGGTTATGATGTTTGATTATTGTGCTACTATTTGAATAGCTGTCGATTACTGTCACTACTGCGTATAAAATTCGGAAATTTCCCACCCAACTACTTCTTCGCATACTTGTTATCTTTCCATTTATTTGTTCCGTTGGCGCTGTCTGCGATAAGTGCTTGGAGGCGCTTGAGTTTTGTGGCTTCTTGTTTAGCGCTCATGACCCAATTGATGGACGGTTTTTTGTACGATGGCGCGAGCGTTTGAAAGTATTCCCACGCTTGCGGGTGTGCTTTGAATTGCTGTTCGAAGTCTTCACTAAAATGGACTTCCGCGATTTCGTGGGAATAGATACCCGACTTATGCGCCTTGCGCAGTGCGAAACTCGCCAGGCCGGCGGGGAACATGAGTCCGCGGGCGGTCAAGTCTTCGACTTTTTTGCAATTGACCACGCTCCAAATACTACCCGGCTTGCGGCGGGTAAACCTAATCTGATAGCGTTCGTGGTCGATGGAGGTACGCACGGCGTCGATCCAACCAAAACACAACGCTTCATCGACAGATTGCGACCATGACATTGATTCCTTGCCACTTTTTGCTTTATAGAATCCGACGATGAGTTCGGTTTCGATGAGATGATTCGCTTCCAGCCATGTTCGGAAGGCGGCTTGGTTGTGGAAGAAGATGGGGGATTTGTGCATGTGTGAGTTAATTAGTTATTTTAGTCCCGTTAGGTTCTTCACCTAGCGTCAAATGTATGTAAAATAAATACTTACAGAAAATTGTTTTTGCTTTTCATAGTTCTCGATAAACAGTCATCCGATGTGCTCCGTGCAGATGTTTCAAAGGTATGTGTTTACGGTATTTTCATTTATCTGATTCGGCGAGACCCATAGCCCACGGTTTAAACCGTGGGTTTTAGGGAATTAACACGATGATTGGACGTTTTTGATAGCATGCGAACCGTTAAAACGGTTGAGAAATTCTCGTTTTGGCTTTGCTCCCATGATTAAAATCATGGGCT
>Ga0075156_10002026_pt1 | contig 11154 bp, 10 predicted proteins | sample JI81AbrownDNA_FD_70966 | JGI IMG/M metagenome (GOLD analysis project Ga0075156, IMG submission 70966) | Wastewater effluent complex algal communities from Wisconsin, to seasonally profile nutrient transformation and Carbon sequestration -... | ecosystem: Engineered > WWTP > Effluent > Algae...
ACGAACTCGCGATCATCATCGTGCTCGCGATCGTCATCATCGGTCCGTCCCGGCTGCCGGAGTATGCCGCGAAGCTCGCCCGCGGCATCCGGCAGATGCGAGTCCTCGCCGATGGTGCCAAATCCACCTTGAAGGAGCAGATGGGGCCGGAGTTCGAGGACGTCAACTGGCGCCAATACGACCCGCGGCAGTATGACCCGCGCCGGATCGTGCGCGACGCCCTGCGCGAACCCATCGAGACGGCGTGGAACCCGGTGCGTGATGAGATCGCCGGGGTGAAGAACTCCGCGGCCGAGATCGGCCGCGCCCCGGATGCACCTTCCGAAGATCTCGCGCTAGACGCGGAGACGCAGGCTCGCGTCGAGGACGTCACCGCCGGTGCGCCCCGGACCCCCTATGACGCCGACGCCACCTGACTCTGACCTCCTGGTTGCCTGACCCAGGCGACCCCAGATTGCCCTTTCGACGGGGTCAGATTGTCCTTTCGACGGAAGATCCGTCGAAAGGACACTCTGGGGTCATCGAGTGGACACTCTGGGGTCATCGAGAGGACAAGCGGGCGGGGGCCGGGTCAGCGGCCGGCTGGCGTTAAGCCCAAGGAGCGGCCGGCCAGGCCGCGGGAGCGGGAGGCCAGCCCACCGGCGATCCCGCGCAGGGCCGTCGCGGCCGGTGAGGTCGGGTTGCCGAGCACCACGGGGGTGCCGGTGTCGGCGCCCTCGCGCAGCGTGACATCAAGCGGGATCTGGCCGAGCAGCGCCACGTCAGCACCGAGCAGCCGGGTCAAGGAGGCCGCGACCTGGGCGCCGCCGCCGGAGCCGAAGATCTCCTGACGGGTGCCATCGGGAAGTTCGAGCCACGACATATTCTCGATCACCCCGGCAACCCGCTGCCGGGTCTGGGTCGCGATGGCGCCGGCGCGTTCGGCGACCTCGGCCGCAGCAGCCTGCGGAGTGGTGACGACCAGAATCTCGGCCCCCGGGAGCAACTGCGCGACGGAGATCGCCACATCGCCGGTGCCCGGCGGCAGGTCCAGCAGCAGCACATCGAGATCGCCCCAGAAGACGTCCGCGAGGAACTGGTTGACCGCCCGGTGCAGCATGGGGCCACGCCAGACGACCGGCTGGTTGCCAGGGACGAACATGCCGATCGAGATGACCTTCACCTCGTGAGCGATGGGCGGCAGAATCATGTCGTCGACCTGGGTCGGGCTGCCCGTCACCCCGAGCATGCGCGGGATCGAGAAGCCATAGATGTCCGCATCGACGACGCCCACCTTCAAGCCCTGCTGCGCCAGCGCCGCCGCGAGATTGGCGGTCACCGAGGATTTGCCGACGCCGCCCTTGCCGGAGGCCACGGCATACACCCGGGTCAGGCTGCCCGGTCGCGAGAAGGGCACCTCCTTCTCGGGGGTGCCGCCGCGCAGCGTCGTCTTGAGCTGAGCGCGCTGCTCGTCGGTCATGACCCCGAGGGTGACCGTGACCTCGCGGACTCCGGGCACCGCGCGCAGCGCCGCGGTGACATCGCGGGTCAGTGTCTCTTTGAGCGGGCAGGCCGCAACGGTGAGCAGGATCGTGACCGCCACGTCCCCCGCGTCGTCGAGGGCGAGATCACCCACCATGCCGAGTTCGGTGATCGGTTTGCGGATCTCGGGGTCGTTGACCCCGGCGAGGGCGGTGGTCAGGTGATCGAGGGTCGGTCGCGGCAACACCCCGCCACTGTATGTCGCACGGGTGCCCGAGCCCGAATCGTCCGGACCGCTGTCATGACCGGGCGGCTGCCCCGGCCGGGCTGCTGACGTCAGGGGCAGGCCGCCCTCACGGCGCGGGCGCGCCGGGCCCCTGGGCGCGAGCGGCATTGGCCTTCGCAATGGCCTTGGCTTTCGCCTTCGCCTTGGCCTTCTGCTTGGCCTTGCGGCGAGCGCGTGCCTCACGTTGGTCGACCTCGGCGGCCAAATCCTCGAGCAGATCACGCAATTCCGAGCGCAAGAAGTCCCGGGTCGCGGTGTCGCGCATCGCCAACCGCAGCGAGGCCACCTCCCGCGTTAGGAACTCGGTGTCGGCAAGATTGCGTTCGTCGCGATTGCGATCCTGCTCCAGCGCGACCCGGTCCCGGTCGGCCTGGCGGTTTTGGGCCAACAGGATCAGGGGAGCGGCATACGAGGCCTGCAAGCTGAGGATCAAGGTGAGCAGGGTGTAGTTCAGGCTGCGCGGGTCGAACTGCAGATCAGTGGGCCCCCAGGTGTTCCACAGCAGCCAGGCCACGACGAAGATCGTCATCCACAAGATGAACTGCGGCGTGCCCATGAACCGGGCGAACTTTTCCGACAAGACCCCGAAGGCCTCGCGGTTCATCCCCTTGGGAGTGCGCAGCCATTGCGTGCTCTGCTCGCGCGGCTGGTCCAAGCGACTGCGACGCTCAGCCACGACCGGCCCCGGAGGTCAGCTCGTGGCGGTCCTCGCGCCAGTGGTCGGGAAGGATGTGGTCGAGGACGTCATCGACGGTGACCGCCCCGAGCAGGTGGCCGTCGTCATCGACGACCGGCATGGCGATGAGGTTGTAGTTGGCGAGCCGGCGGGCGACCTCGCCGAGCGCTGCGCCCGGCCCGAGCGGGTCGACATCCTTGTCGAGGATGCCCCCGATCGAGGCATGCGGGGGTTCGCGCAGCAGGCGCTGGATGTGCACCATGCCGAGATAGCGGCCGGTGGGGGTCTCGTGCGGACCGCGGGTGACGAAGACGGTCGTGGCCAAGGCCGTATGCAGTTCCTCGCGCCGCACCACCGCCAGCGCCTCCGCGATCGAGGCTTCCGGGCCGAGGATGACCGGCTCGGTGGTCATCAGACCACCGGCGGTGTTCTCGTCATACGCCAGCAGTCGGCGCAGATCGGCGGCCTCATCCGGCTCCATCAGCATCAGGAGTTGCTCTTGCTGCTCCTCGGGCAGTTCCGAGAGCAGGTCCGCGGCATCGTCGGGCTGCATCGCTTCGAGGACATCGGCGGCCCGGTCGGTCTCCAAGGAGGCGAGGATCTCGATCTGCGCCTCCTCGGGCAACTCCTCGATGACGTCCGCGAGCCGCTCGTCATCGAGCGCGGCCGCCACCTCCAAGCGACGCTTGGTCGACAGATCGCTGATGGCTTCGGCGAGGTCGGCGGGCTTGAAATCCTCATACGCCTCCAGCAGGCGGGCTGCCGACTGCTGCTCGCTGTGCACATGCAGTCCGGTGACATCCTCGACCGGCACCACAAAGGTCATCGCCCGGCGCCGGCCCAGCCGGGCCAAGCCCGCCTGCGGGCGGCCCTCGCGGCAAAAGACCTTGGTGACGCTCCAGTCCCGGGTGCGTTCCTTCTCGATGGCGATGTCCTCGACGGTCGCCTCGACGATGCCCTTGTCGGTGCGCGCCTGGACCGGCCGCTCGATGAGCTCGGCCAGCACGAGAGTCTCGTTGGAGCGCTGCTCAAAGCGGCGCATATTGACCAGGCCGGTCGTGATGACCTGGCCGCCCTCGACCGAGGTGACGCGCGTCATCGGAACGAACACGCGCCGCTTCCCGGCAACTTCGACCACCATCCCGAGCACCCGGGGTCGGCGACTCGGGGCAAAGGTCACCACGACATCGCGGACGCGGCCCACGCGATCGCCGAGCGGGTCAAAGACGTCCAGGCCCGCAAGACGGGCGACGAAGACGCGGACGGGGGCACTCACGGTTCCCTAGGCTAGCGACCCCGCGCGAATCACCGGCGAGCGCGCCCGCCGAGATGGGCGGGCCGCCAGGCTCGCGTGGTCACTCGGCCCGCCGCCACGACCTGCGCCGCCGCACCCTCGGCATAGGCACTGGGGCGTTCGAGCGGCATACCAAAGGGGTGCAGGACATAGATGGTGGCGCTCTCACGCCACCGGGCGATCTGATCGTCGGTCGCATTGAGCCGGTCAGCGGCCAGCGCCGCCGCGGCGGCCGGCCACATGGGGTGCTCCGGGGGCAGGACCACCGCTTTCGCCTCGACCGTGAGGAGGCGAGAACCGTGATCCTTGCTTCGCAAGATCACCTCGACCGCCTCGGGGAGCGCGGGCAGCGGCTGCTCGCCGGGTCCGGTGACGACGAGGATCGCCTCGCGGTCATAGGCATGCCAGACCAGGTGCGATCCCGCACCGGGTATGCGGATCCAGCACACCCCGGACTTGTTCAGGGCCTCGCCGAGCAGGGCGCTGAGATTGATCGGGGCCGGCGTGGGCTCACTCGGCAGTGCGGGGTCGGTCACATCGCCACTGTGACACATGCCCGCGGCGGGTGTCCGCTGCTAGCTTGCGAGCCATGCGTTCTGCCAAGGACTTCTTCGTTCCGCTCGCCGTCGGGGCGCCCGCGCCCGTGCGCGAGGTGCCAGCCCGGCCGAGCCGGATGATCCACTTCTTCGACCCGAGCAATGCCAAGATGGCGGCGAAGATCCCGGCCATGGTCGGCACCGTCGACGTGCTGCTCGGCAACCTCGAGGACGCGGTCAAGGCGGAGAACAAGGAAGCCGCCCGCTCGGGGCTGGTCCAGATCGCCCAGGCCACCGATTTCGGCTCGGCGACGCAATTGTGGACCCGGGTCAACAGCCTCGACTCTCCCTGGGTGCTCGATGACCTCATCACCCTCGTGACCGAGATCGGGGACAAGCTCGACGTCATCATGGTCCCCAAGGTGCAAGGCCCGGAGGACATCCACTATGTCGACCGGCTGCTTGCGCAACTGGAGGCGCGGGCCGGCCTGACCCGGCCGATCCTCGTGCACGCCATCTTGGAGACCGCGCGCGGCGTGGCCAATGTCGAACAGATCGCCGGCGCTTCGCCACGGATGCAGGGGATCTCCTTGGGACCGGCCGATCTGGCCGCGGACCGACGGATGAAGACGACGCGCGTCGGGGGCGGGCACCCCGGCTATCTCGTGCGCCAGGACCCGGTGGCGGGCGATATCGCGGGGGAGCGCACGACATACCAGCAGGATTTGTGGCATTACACGATCGCCCGGATGGTCGATGCGTGCGCGATGCACGGGATCTTCCCGTTCTATGGACCGTTCGGGGATATCGCCGATGTCGTGGCGTGCGAGGACCAGTTCCGCAATGCCTTCCTGCTGGGGTGCGTCGGGGCCTGGTCGCTGCATCCGGCGCAGATTGCGATCGCCAAGAAGGTATTCAGCCCGTCGGCGGCCGATGTGGCGCACGCCCGGCGTGTCAAGGCGGCGATGGGGGATGGCACCGGGGCGGTGATGCTCGACGGCAAGATGGAAGACGACGCCTCGCTGAAGCAATGCCTGGTCATCCTCGCGCTCGCCGAGCAGTTGTCCGCCGGCGATCCCGACCTGGCTGCGTTGTATGCCGAGACCGAGGCCTCGTCGTGAGCGGGGGCTATCGGCCGCGCCGCTCGGTCCTCTATATGCCAGGGTCGAACCTTCGCGCGCTGGAGAAGGCCAAGACCCTCGCCTGCGATGCCTTGATCCTCGACCTCGAAGACGCTGTCGCGCCGGACGCGAAAGATGGTGCGCGCGAAAACGTCTGTGCGGCAGCGCAATCGGGGGAGTACGGGCGTCGCGAAGTGACCATCCGGGTCAACGGGATCGGCACCCAATGGCACGAGGCGGACATGGCCGCGGCGTGCGCCGCCGGCCCGGACGGGATCGTGGTGCCCAAGGTGAACTCGCCCAAGGAGGTTCGGGCCTTAGTGGCGATGATGGCGCACTTGGGCGCGCCAGCGCAGACAAAGCTCTGGGCGATGATCGAGACCCCCGAGGCCATCCTCAAGGTCGACCGGATTGCGCGCGCCGACGCGCGGCTGACCTGTTTTGTCATTGGGACCAATGACCTCGTCAAGGAGTTGCAGGCCCAGCACGTGCCGGGGCGTGCTCCGCTGCTGCCTGCGCTGGGGCAGGCGCTACTGGCTGCGCGCCGGGCCGGCATCGCCATCCTCGACGGTGTCTTCAATGATGTCGCCGATGTGGACGGCTTCGCGGCCGAATGCCGGCAGGGCCGGGAGTTCGGCTTCGACGGCAAGACCCTGATCCATCCCGGTCAGATCGAGCCGTGCAATGCCGTCTTCGCGCCGAGCGCAGCAGAGGTGGCGGACGCGGAGGCCATCGTGGCCGCGTGGCGCGCCGGAGGCGGCCGTGGCGTGGTGACGCACAACGGCAGGATGATCGAACGGCTGCACGTCGATATTGCCGAGCAGACGCTGGCAAAGCACGAGGTCATCGACAACATTTGACATCTCGGGGAAAGTGCTATCCAAGACCCTGACTTGCCAGTAGTGTGCGCCGCACAAGGCGCACACCTGGAGGAATACATGGCCGCTCGGACCCCAACCGCTCTCGCCATCGCGATGGCCCTGCCGGTGCTTGCCGCCGGTGCCGCCGTCGCGGCGGTCCCGACGAAGGCGGCGCCGGTTCACGACCTTGCTGTTGCCGGCGCCGGACTCGGAATGTACCCGGCGTTCGACGCCGAGATTGAGCGCTATGCCGTCACCGCCACGAATTCCGCCACCGGCGAGATGGCGGTCACGGCCACGACATCGGACCCCTCGGGCAGCGTGTGGATCAATGGTCGTCGCGCGAGCGCGGCGACGAGCACCCTCACGGGGCTTGTCGCCGGGGATGAGGTCAGCGTCATCATCAAGGATGCCGGAGGGACAAAGCGGCATTCGCTGTACTACCTGCCCGCCGGGTTCCCCACCTACGAGACCCCGGTCACCAGCCCCGGCCTGGCGCCGGGACACATCTTCTTGACCCCCTCGAAGTGGCAGTTCTTTGCGCCCCAGTTCGAGGCGATCGTCGACCGGCGCGGCGTGCCGATCTATACCTCCGATCCGGCCGGCTTCAACTCCACCAACCTCAAGCGGCAGGCCAACGGCCGCTACTCGGTGATGCGGGCGACGACGACGCCGGGACGCACCGGGCACATGCTCGTCGAACTCGACCGGCAGATGACGCAGATCCGCACCTGGGAGACCGTCGGTCTGACGAATACCGATCTGCATGACGGGCTCTTGCTGGCCAATGGCAATGCCCTCCTGATCGCCTATGACACCGACCAGGTCACCGGCCTGATCGATGCCGTCATCCAGGAGGTCACATCGGCGGGCAAGGTTGTCTTCCAATGGAATTCGCGTCCTCTCCTGGCTGAGGCGATGATCCCGGGAAGCCTCGACTATGCTCACATCGACTCCGTCGCGATCAGCCGCAACGGCAAGGACATCATCGCCTCGTTCGCCGGATTGAACGCGGTCTTGCGCATTGCCCGCTTCGCGCACGACGGCTTCCGGCCGGGCGATATCGTCTGGCGCCTCGGCGGCCGGGCCAGCGACTTTGAGTTCGTCGGCGATCCCTTCCCCGGCGGGCCGTGCACCCAATACACCGCGAGCGAACTCCCCGGCGGCAACATCCTGCTGTATGACAGCGGCAGCGACGACCCCGCGCGCTGCACCGATCCCACCGCGCCAGCGACCGCTCCCGCCATCTCGAGGCCATCGACGCGCGTGACGGAGTATGCCCTCGACCAGGGCGCCGGCACGGCGCGCCTGGCCTGGTCCTACGACCCGGGCCGCTATGGCATCTTCGGTGGGTCCGCGCAGCGCTTGGCGAATGGCAACACCATGGTCGGGTGGGCCAATGGCGCCGACGGCGTCGCCGAGGAAGTCTCCGCCTCGGGCGAGGTGATCTGGCGGCTGAAGGACAAGAACTCGACCCAGGAGGGCTACAACACCAATCGCGCCTATCTCTTCGCCGCCCCGGACGCGATCAAGCCGGTCGTGACCCCCATCTCGCCGGCCGCGGGGCAGGCGATTGCCTTCGGCAGCGCCGCGACGATCGACTTCTCCTGCACCGACAGGGGCGGATCGTCGCTTTCCACGTGCGGGGCGGACGGCCAGTGGGGCAGCGCGATCAACACCTCCTGGCCGGGGCCACGCACGCTGACCGTGAAGGCCACCGATGGTGCGGGAAATGCCTCGACCACCAAGGTCGACTACGTCATTGCGCGACCCGATCACCTGGTTGACCTCGCGATCCGGCCGAGCACCTCGAGCGCCTACACCGGATCACAGACGACGACGCCGCCGCAGTCGATCAGCCAGGTCCTAAGCCGAGTCGGGGCCAGCGTCACGGCATACGTCCGGCTCTCGAATGCCGGTGCCAGTGCTGAGCCGGTCTCGGTCACCGGGACCGGCGGCACGGTCGCGGTCCGGGTGCGCTATTTCGCCGGCACCAATGATGTGACGGCCGCCGTGGTTGGCGGGAGCTACCAGAGCGCGAGCCTCGCACCCGGCGGCTCGGCCGTCCTGCGCGTGGTGGCAACCCGGCTCGCGCCGGCGATCGCCGGTTCGAGCCTCCAACTCACCGTCACCGGCTCCGCCGGTGGCGTCTCGGATGCCGTCACCGACCGAATCTCGATCGGCTGAGAATGCCGGCCGCGCCCATCGCCCCCCAGCCCCGGGGGATGATGGGCGCAGTGCCCGCGGACCGTCGCGGGCGGCATACGAGGAGCGGATGATCATGACTCAGCCCACCGACCCCGGCGCGCAGGTGCGTGGCACCTATGCCGTCAACGGCCTCACCTGCGGACACTGCGCCAGCGCGGTCACCGAGGAGTTGTCGGCGCTGCCCGGGGTCCGCGATGTCAGCGTCGAGCTGGTGGCCAATGGGATCTCCACCGTCACTGTCGTCTCCGATGCTCCCATCACCGAGGCAGCCATCACCGGCGCCCTCGAGGAAGCCGGCAGCTACACCCTCGCCTGAGGCCAGTTCGCCCCTCACCACCGAGAGGTGGCGGCGGCGACCAGATCGCCGAAGAGGGTGTCCTCGTCCACGGCATACCCCTTGCTGCTGAACCACGAACAAAGGTTGTGCACATCGCGTTGCAGGAACTCGAATCCCTGCGGGTTGCCGATGATGTCGACGATCTGCGGCCAGTCGATGAAGACCAACCGGCCCCCGTGCACGAGCACGTTGTATGCCGAGAGGTCGCCATGGGCCCAGCCATTGAGGGCGAGGCGGGTCAGGACCTCGCGGGCCTGCTCGAAGAGTTCGGGCAGGTCAGCGGGCTCGACCCGCGCGGCGGCCAGCCGCGGGGCGGCAATCCCGTCGGTGCCGATGAACTCCATGAGCATTTCGCGCTCATTCAATTGCACCGGATAGGGCACGGGGAGCGCGAGCGCATGCAAGGCCTTGAGGGCCTCAAACTCCGCGCTCGCCCACTGGCCGGCGAGCAATTCCTTGCCGAAGTCGGTGCGCCGTGACATCGCGCGCATCTCACGGGAGCGGCGCACGCGCCGACCCTCGAGATAGCCGGCGTCGCGGTGGAAGAGGCGATGATCGGCGGTGCGGAAGCGTTTGGCTGCCATGACCACATCGCGCTCGGGCGCATCGGTGCCATCGGGCACCCAGCGCCGCACGAGGTGGACGTCGGCTTCCTTGCCGGTCTTGAGGACCCCGAGATCGGCTTCGACGGCGCCGAGTTCGGTGATGACCCAGTCGGGTCGGGGTTTGGGCCCGTGCGCGGCGCCGTCCCAGGTGGACCAGCGTTCGCCCTCGGGCGGGGCGTCAGGACAGGTATCGGTCGCGAAGGACGACAGATCCGAATTCATGGGTGATGATCTCCGAGCTGAAGAAGAAATGGGGGCGGGGCAGCGTCAGGCCCGAAACAGCCATGGTCTTCCTCCTTCCACTCGGGGGTGCCTGGTGGCACCGACTATCGATGACCACCAGCCAAGCGCATCGCCGCCCCGGCACGCAAGTGAATTTCTTCGCGACGCGCGGGAGGGTGGTTGGCGTCAGCGCTCAGGTCGAACCGCTCGGGCGTCAGGAGTGAGTCGGCAGCGGGTCCGCGAGTACGGCGCGCCGCTCGGCCTCGGTCAGCCAGGTGCGGCCGAGCACCGCGATGGCGAAGGCGATGCCTGCGGCGGCGATCGGGACGATGAAGGCGCGGTGGGCCCCGGCGGTCTCAATGACCTGTCCGGCGATGGCGGACCCGACGCCGACGCCGACGAGCAGGCCGGTCACGACGATCGTCATCCCCTCATTGAGTTGGCTCGCGGGCACCAGGCGCGGACACAGGGTCATAGCCGTGATGAGCGTCGGCGCGATCGCCAGGCCGGCGACAAAGCCATTGACCCCGAGGACCGGGATATTCGGCACGAACAGCAGCGGCGCCAAGAGGGCGAACATTGCGAGGGTCCACACCACCATGCGGCCCGCGATCAGCCCGGTCACCGAGACCAGGCCATAGAGCAGTCCGCCGATCAGCGATCCGGCCGCGAAGAAGCCGATGAGCAGGCCCCCGAGGGCCTTGACGCCTTCGGCCTCGGCATAGGCGAGCACGACGACATCCATGCCGCCGAAGACAGCGCCCGTGCAGGTCAAGGTCAGCGCCAGTTGCTTCAGGCCGGGGGTGCGGAAGGCGCCGAGGACGTGGTGGTCTTCGTCGCTGAGGGTGATCGGCGGCTCGCTGACCCGGTGCGCGAGCAGGCCCAGCAGGCCGGTGATGCACAGGCAGAGGGCCACGACGACACCGGCTTCGGGGAAGAGCCAGGCGGCCAGACCAGCCCCGAGCGCGGGGCCCATGACGAAGCAGGATTCCTCGGCGACCTGTTCGAAGGAGTTGGCAACGTGCAGCGCAGCCGGATCGTCGCGCAGCAATTCGGTCCACCGGGTGCGGACCAGGGTGCCCACGGCCGGCGCCGTGGCCTGCCCGAGGTTGGTGAGCACGAGGGCCCAGGCGGGGGCACCGGCATACGCTTCGAAGCCCAGCGCTGCGAGGCTGAGCGCGGCAAAAATCCCGGCGGGCAAAGCGATTCGGCGTTGGCCGAAGCGATCGATCGCCCGGGCGAGCAGCGGGCCTCCGACCGCCATCGCCATGAGCCCGACGAAAGAGACCACGCCGGCCAGGGCATAGGAGTCATAGCGCGCCGCCACCATGACCACGATCGAGACGCCGATCATCGACATCCCGAGCCGCGCGACATAGGCGCTCACGAAGAAGTGCGTCGCCGATGGCATGACGCGCAGGACGCGATAGGGGGCGAAGAGACGGCGCACGACGATCGATTGTCCGCTGCCTCGGCGGGCGCGTCGAATCCGCGCCCGCCAACCCCCCCCGTCGAAAGGGCACTCTGACCCCGTCGAAAGGACACTCT
>Ga0075156_10002027_pt1 | contig 11151 bp, 9 predicted proteins | sample JI81AbrownDNA_FD_70966 | JGI IMG/M metagenome (GOLD analysis project Ga0075156, IMG submission 70966) | Wastewater effluent complex algal communities from Wisconsin, to seasonally profile nutrient transformation and Carbon sequestration -... | ecosystem: Engineered > WWTP > Effluent > Algae...
GGTTCCTGATGCTGCATAATTATGAACCGGGTTTGGCGCTGCTGAAGTTCCTGCATCGCCAAATTGCCAGGCGTAACTTGTAGCTCCGGTTGAATAATTAACAAAGGTAACGGCCAGGTTAGTGGAGTACCAACCAAAACTTGACGTAATGCCGGGATTTACGGTAATGGTTGTTGTTCCCGAGCTGGTACAATCGGTTGTCCATCCATCATACACCACCGAGCCGGTTGCTGTTTTTGTTCCTGTGGTAGAATAAGAATGTGTGGTGAAAAAGCTGGTTGCATTCGGTGTTGCATCACCAAACGAAAGCGAGTGTGAAAGCCAACCACCGGGATTGTAAACAGGATTTGAGTAATGTGCCAAGGTTGGATCAACACCACTAAAATTTACCAAAGAACCGGTACAGGTTGTAGCAGGTGTAGCAGTGATGGTTGGTGCAGGCAAGGTAAAACCAATGGTTGGACGAATACATGCATCAATATCGGCTCCGTAATCCAATAGAGCGCTATACATTCCTGCATAGTATAAATACGAATAATCATCGAACGAAGTTTGATCGGTATAATTGACAAAAATTGAATCCGTAGTAGGTGTTACCATTTGAACCGATACAGCAAAACCACCGGTAACATTTATGGGCGATGAAAATGTAGCACCAAATTCACCCGTAACCGCGTTTACGCTTACGGTAGCCATGCCCAGACTTACAAAAATATTTGGTGAACCAGACGAAAGCGGATGAACATATAATTCGGCCGTTTCGGTAGCGGTAAACTTACCACCGGTAAAATCAATGCGCGTTACCTGACCGGTAAAGGAAGGATATACCTGAATAAATGCTTCCCATCCAAGGGCACCACCAACCTGTACTTTATTGGCAGCTGCCGGAGCTCCGCTTCGATCTACATACTTTACCTTATCGGTACATGCTGCCGAACTGGATGCATCCCGGTTTGTATTTTCTGCTTGTGGTTTAAAATTAATTGGCTCATTGTTCTTGTAAACATGCAATTTGTCTGCTTTAAAAATCATACCAGCAGTTGAGGGTATTTTTTGCGCAAATAAACCAAGGCTAAAGAAACTTAACGAAGTAAAGAGTAATGATTTTTTCATAGGTTTTATTTTATTGAATTAACATGCATAAAGTTAACACCCCATAAAACCTTTACCAAACCACACACTACGTTTTTTACTCAGGTTGTGGCCGGTTAAATTACCGTTAAGCTTCCTTAATACGCTCTAAGAATTCCTGCTTTTTTCTGCGTGAAATTTCAAAGGTTTGTCCACTGGTAAGCTCTACCATACACGGTTCACCTTTTGAATAATTTTTAATATAATCAATGTTCAACATATACGTTTTGTTGATGCGTATAAACCGTTTATTGTCATGAAAAATTTCCTCCAATTCTTTTAGCGTTTTTGCCATCACATATTTTTCATAACTTACCATATGAATATGGCAATAACGGTCATCGGATTCAATACAACAAATGTCGGATACTTTTAAGAGCTGCACTTTTTCATTGTGATGAACAATTATTCGTTTATCCATCACATCGCGTTCTTCGTTACTCAACAGGGTAATTAGTTTGCTTTGGCTGCTGTTTTTTTTCTCCTTGTTGCTTATGGCTTTGTTTACGGCCTCAATTAAGTCGTTCACTTCAATGGGTTTTAATAAATAATCAAGTGCACTGAATTTTATGGCATTGATGGCATATTGATCAAAACCGGTAATGAAAATAACATCAAACGGCAATTCTTTGAATTTCTTGAGCAGGTTAAATCCATTGCCGTTGGGCATTTGAATGTCTAAAAAAAGTAAGTCGGGATTTTTTTCACCAATGAGTACATAGGCCGATTCAATATCTCCGGCTTCACCAGAAACCAACACTTGCGGACAAAATTTTTCCAGCAGGTTTTTTAATCCCCTGCGACTTTTTTCTTCATCGTCAATAATTATGGCTGATAATTTATTCATACATCATTGTTGTTGGCAGGTAAATTTCGACACGCGTACCCAATGGCTGGTTAGCATCATTAAAACAATCAAAAACCAAAATAGTGGAAATACCATTTTCACCCAATGAGTTCATGACTTCCAAACGCGTTTCGGTCAAGCCCATGCCAACCGAAACATGGGCATTGTTTTTCTTTATTTTTTGCGATGCCTCGCGTCCAATGCCATTGTCTTCAATGATGATGACAAGGCGTTTATTTTCCAATTTAATACTCAAATCCAATTTGCCTTTGCGCACATCATTCAAAGGCATTAGGCCATGCCAAATAGCATTTTCAATATACGGTTGAATGAGCATGGGTGGAATTTCCATCTGATACGTATCAATGGCAGGATCCAACTTAATTTCAAAATCGAATTTATGTTCAAAACGCATTTGTTCTAAATCCACATAGGTCTTAATGAGTTCCAATTCATTTTCAAGGCTTAGTTTTCTCTCCTTTGCATTGTTGAGCACCATGCGAATTAATTTGGCAAATTTTGCCAGGTAATCATACGCTACGCGCGTTTCGTTTTCAAGAATATAGGTTTGAATGGAATTAATCGCATTGAAAATAAAATGCGGATTCATTTGAGCCTGCAAGGCCGATAAACGGTATTCGATAAGGGTTTTGTTGAGCTTTGTTTTTTCGGCTTCCTTGCGCTTGATTTGATTCACAATTAAAATAATGATGATGCTTATAATGGTTAAACCTGTTATAACGCTTAACACAATAAAGGCAGTTGTTCTCCAAAAGGCCTTGTTTATTTTTATGTGCAATACAAGAGGACTTTTACTTTTTACACCATCGTTGTTTAAGGTCTTAACCGTTAAGGTATATTCATCAGAATTAAGATTATCCAGGGTGATCAAATTTCCGTTGAGGATACCTGAACGCAAAATTTCGTTTTGGCTGTTGACCAAAGAATAATCAATGCTTGGATAATTCAGATTTTTAAATGTCAAGGCATCAACTGTTACCCATACCGAATTTTCATTGTGCGATAATTCGGTAAGAGAAGATAAGGATTTTACATTTTTACCATTCACAGCAACCGAACGCAGGTATATTGGTGGAGATGTATTGTTGCGCATATCGCTCAGGGTGGAAATACTAAAAACGCCATCGTAGGTTGACATGAATAAATTATTTCCGGCCACCGCCAGTTTATTTATTTCATTGGAAGGAATCCCGTTGTATACCGAATAATTGAGCGCATTGCTGTTTTGAATACGCAATAATCCGTTATTGGAAGCCACCCAAATAATTCCTTGCTTGTCTTCCACTACATCAAACAACCGATAGGTTTCAACACTCAATCGTTTTGACACATTGGTCCATTTCCCGTTTTTACCAATGAAGATTCCTCCATCGCGCTGGATGCTCCAAACAGCATTGTTCCTATCAACCAAAAGAGCCGAAACATAACCCGATATTTCGGATACTTTTTGAATTTGATGACTGGAAATATTCATTACGTATACACCATCTTTACAACCAAAATAGATTTCCTTGTTGGTGGTTGCCATAGCATTGCAACCCGACTCGAGGTTAATTTCCTGCTGAAAAAAATTTTGGGTATGGTTCATAAATAACACACTGTTGCCAGAGCACAATACCAATTCATCATTGGGTAAATCTATTACGATGGAAGCCCCACGTAATTTATTGGAGGATTGTTCTTTGATGAATTTTAACGCAGAAAAATCAGCATTAACAGCTGCCACACCGTTAAAACTTGCCAATAGATAGCCGTTTTGATACGGTATAATATCCCTAGCAATATACGGTTCGTTATTGGCTAAAGGCAATTGAGAAATACTATTTACATCAATGCTTGTAATAATTCTTCCATCGTTGCCACAGTACAAGGTATTGCCAATGGTTTTAAACAAATCCTGACGTTTATTCAAACCATCAACACCTGAGTAACTTAATACAACTTTGCTTCGACAGTAAAAAATTCCTTTTTCCAAGGTACTACACCAAATACCATTTTCAAAATCGCGGCAAATGCCTGTTACCGAAAGCGATTCCAGTGAGTGAATAGGCTTTTTGAATAGCGAATTTTCAAATAAATAAACCCCACCTTTTGCAGTACCTATCCACAAGTCGTTATGTTTATCGCAGTGAAGGCTCAAAATACTGCCCGCTGCATGGTAATTCGATATTTCTCCGTTACGATCAATCTTTACCAGTAAATTATCCATAGCAATAAAGGCATCTCCTCTTATATTGCTTGCTGTTAAGCATCGGTATTGCGGTATTAATTTATTTGGCCAGGGTAATGAAAATGTTAGATTTTTTGAACCGGTAACTTCAATTTGAATGGTTGGTGATTTTTCATTGGAAACAGGGCTAACCATCTTTTTTTTGCAATTAAAGAGTTTGCTATTCTTCCATTGAAAACTATACACACTGTTTTTGCTCGATTTTATTTCTTGTACCACCGAAGTGACGGTGTTTACCTTATACGATTCCCATTGCGTGTTCAACCATAATTCAGCTTCGCTGTATGGCTTTATGGAATACACCTGCGCCACCGGATTTTGTTTGATTAATTTTTGCAGGGATGAACTGAAGGTAGCCTCTTTTAAACAATCGGTTTTTTGATCATAAAACAAGACTCTGTTTTTGGAAGTAACAAACCATAATTTTCCTTTCGGGTTTTCACAAATACCATAACAACCTTTTTCTTTCAAACCATTTGACTTATCAAAAACGGTTATTTGCGAACCATTGTATTTGCACAACCCGGCTTCGGTACTAAACCAAATATATCCTTTTGAATCCTGAAAAACATTGTACGATTCACTGGCCGGAATTCCGTTGTTAACACCTAAATTGGTAAAAATGAGTTCCTGTCCTTTGCCAACAAAAGAAACGGTAGCGAATAAAACAACTATCAAAAACTTGAACAGCATTGTACAAAGTTATGCATTAAGAGAGGTTAATCATAACACTTTAGACCATAGAAATGTGTAAAAAATGTAGTTTGCGGTATCTTGAGCGGATTTTACAACCAGAAACTACAACTTCTCCTCTTCCTTCTTTGCATCGTACTCGTGCTTATGCGCACGCAAATATTCCGGTAAAGGTGTATCGTCAACATACAATTCCTTAATCACATAATCGCCATTTTTAATCACCACCAGTACATACATATCGCTGGTGCGTGCTAATTCACGGTACGCATCTTCGGCTTGTTGAGCAAATTCCTCTTGTAAATAATAACGGTCAAAGGGCACCAATATGCTAACGCCTCTTCCAAAAATGCGTCCGCGCATGGTATATCCTACCTTGGTTGAGAAATAATTGGACGTTGAAGGTACTTTTACACTTGCTTCATCAAATTGCGCAAATCCGCTGCTATCGCGTTTTACGGTAACATAAACAGGATCACCCGGATTTATTTTTTCGTTGGTGTCTTTTAGGGCAATGTACTCGGCTCCGTTGTATTGTAAGCGAATGTATTTACCACGCATCATGTCGTGCGGATCAATGGGACGCAACCTGAATTTATATACATGTTCGTCCTTTTCATTGAGCATACTTTCGCTACTCAACATCAGGTAAACCGGTACGGCAAGTACAATCACCATTATGCTTAAAAAAATAAAAATTTTATTTTGTTTGCTCATGTTGTAACGTTTTAAATTTTTTCAAGAATAAATGTTTTATGATTCACCGGATTTCTTGTCAAATACATAATTGAAGAACAACAACGCTGCTCCAATAATAATGTACAATAATCCCTTGGCAAAGAAACTTATTTCAGTATCAAAATAACGAATACCTAAAATCAATATCAGCATAAATATTCCCATGGAAATAACACCGTTTATGCGCATGTTTACCCCTTTGGCCAAATAATAGGCACCCATAAACAGCATAAAGGCATTGAACCACCAGGTGGCCATTTCCATTTTACCCGTAGTATAATTGCTGTAAGCAATAAACAAACCTATGGATACAGCAACTGGATATGCGGCAATGGCCCAATTAAATTCCTGTGTTCGTTTATGATTTTTAAGAAACATCAACACATTTCCTGCTACCAGTGCGGCTATGAGTAAAAAACTTATGCCGGTGGACATGCCGGTATAACCACCGGGAGACGCTCCGTAATTGTCGCCTCGTAAAAAATAACTGCCGTACGGATTTTCGGTATAATGATTATACTCAAGTGTGGTGCGCAAATAAAATTCAAATGTAAACGCAATGCCCATGAATAAAATGTAAATTAATGCAAGGGTTTGAAAAGGTCTGAACCAAAAATACGTGCCACCACCGTAAAAATACTTACCCAACGTATAGAGTAAAACCGTTAGTAAGGCAAGGGAAATAGACTGATGTTGTAAAAATGCCACACTTGAACCATATAAAAGCGCAATGCCCAGAAACCAACCCAGCATAGTTGCGCGCAGCGTTTGAACACCCGGTTTTACATTCTTAAGAAAATGAGGGATGAGGGCAGCAAATAAAAGCCAATACAGTAAGATGGAAGGATCTTTATATCCCATGCTGAAAATACCCCAAACAGCTATAAACTTCATATAGGCCCAAACCGTTATGCCAACGCTGTAAATAATGGCTGCTAAACTGGAATTGGCCAAATATACAATGGGAATGGCGGTAAGCATCCATACCAATAAAAAACGTTCAAAGGTTCCGCCCAAATTATACAGCATGCTAATAAGAGCAATGGACGAACCCGTCATTAAAACCAAAAATACCGAAGCACATTCCATCCACACTTTTGAATGGCTGTGTTGAAACAAGGCTTTACCAAATACAGCTAAGCCGGCTAAAATCGGAATCATACTTAAAATAAGTCGCACCGGCTTTGAAAAATCATCCCAATTGTGTGCAAACAATGAAATAATTCCACCGCTTATGCAAAGTGTTGCTAAAACACCGCAGGCAATTAAAATAAGATCAACCGGAGTTCGGTTTTTTAATTTGGCAAAATAACTTGAAATGTTTGCAGACGTTTCATTGTTGATGATTTGTTCCTGCACTAATTTTGGTGAAAGTGAACTCCACCAGCTTGATTCATGACTCATAGTTGTTTGTTTTGGTTTGTATAGGTAAGTAAATTACGTGTATTAAGTTGAATTATATACAAGGCTTTGGACAATGCGTTCACCAAACAGGTTTTTGAAAGGTTTATACGGTCAAAAAAAACGAAGGTTATAAACAGGAATTATCAGCATTGACAAGCCCTGTAGCGGCAATTGTTAAAATAATTTAATTGTTTTGATTGGCCATTTTGAATTTGAATAATGATTACTTTTTACCTATTCTAAAATCAAAAAACATGTTGATATTAAAACCAACCTGCGAAAATTGCAACAAAGCTTTACCGCCCGATAGTAACGAAGCACACATCTGCAGTTTTGAATGTACCTTTTGCACCACCTGCGTGGAAACAGTCTTACAGCATATTTGTCCAAACTGTGGCGGTGGATTTGAAAAACGACCCATACGCCCTGCAAGCAAATTGGAAAAATATCCGGCATCAACCGTTATTGTTTTTAAACCGATTAATTGAACCACAAGACTCAATCTCAAATCTCAAATCACAAATCTCAAATCACAAATCTCAAATCACAAATCTCAAATCTCCAATAAAAAATGTACACAATTCCATTTACCACCATTGACTGGTCGGGCATTGAAAAAACCGAACATACAGGAACTACCGGAACTTCTTTTTGGCAAACCCTTGACTTAAATGGACTGCGCATTCGCATGGTTGAATACAGCGCTGGATACCTTGCCGATCATTGGTGTCAAAAGGGTCATGTGGTGCATTGCCTGGAAGGAAGTTTTATTACCGAAATGCAAACCGGTGAGAAAATAACCTTGAAATCGGGAATGTCCTATGTTGTAAGCGATGAATTGAGTTCACACCGCTCATTTTCGGCCGAAGGTGTAAAACTTTTAATAGTTGACGGTGAATTCTTAAAACCAACTTAATTCTTTCTGATTTCTTAAATTACGTTAAACCTGTCAACGCGATTTTGTGTAATACATACTGCATGATCAAAAAATAAGTTTTATTTAAAAACACAGTTCATGCAAAAAAACATAAAATTGATTGTCGTAGTTATTGGCGCAACCACACTTACCGGTTGTGCACAAATACTGGGCGATCTTTTATTCCCTAACCAATGCATTGTTTGCAGGGTTTACGATTACTCGGGCACCATTTGGTCGTCTGAAGAATGTGGCGGAGGCCAAAACGCCCTGGAAACCGAGTGCAAAGCAAAAGCCTACGATGAAAAAAAATACAATCCCAATGCCGAATGTGAATGTAATTATAAGTCAATGAAGTGATAAACCATTCGGGTACATTACGTGTTTTCTTTACAACTTCTTTATATTTTAATGGTTATATTTATACTTTGATAAATTAACCCATGTTAGCCCGCAGGAAATTAACACAACTAACGCAATACCTTATTAGTTTGCTTGTTATTGGAATTGTTGAAGGAAGTTGTTTTGCCATGGCTGATGTGATTGGCTATAAAGTTGTGGCGCTTTTACTATTAGTTGTCGTTTCGCTGCTGGCCATGAGTTTTGATATTTTTCCGGTTTTGGTCGCCTCCGTTATTACAGCACTTACCTGGAATTTCTTTTTTATTCCGCCAACGTTTACCTTTCACATCAACAATGCCGAAGATATTTTACTTTTTCTCATGTACTTTGTTATTGCCTTGGTAAACGCTGTACTGACATATAAAATTCGTGAAGCTGAAAAAAAAGCACGCGACAAAGAAGAAAAAGAAAACACCATTAAACTTTACAATACACTGCTCAATTCTTTATCACACGAATTACGCACGCCCATTGCAACCATTTTGGGCGCTGTTGATACCTTAAAAGAAAACCGCTATAAACTTTCGGTAAATGATCAAACGGAATTATTGAATGCCCTTGACGTTGCCAGTATACGGTTAAACGGTCAGGTGGAAAATTTATTAAGCATGAGCCGACTTGAAACAGGCATGCTGCAACTCAAACTTGATTGGGTTGATGCAAATGAATTGGTGTACTGTGTTTTGCAAAAGCTGTCGGTTGCAGCCGGCAATCATAAAATTATTTTCGAACCAAATGAGCAACTCCCCTTGTATAAACTTGACCATGGTTTAATGGAAGAAGTATTATTCAATATTTTGCATAATGCTATTTTGTATACTCCGCTCAACTCAACCATAACCGTAAAAGTTCTGTACAACAACGAAGCTTGCGAATTCATCGTAAGCGATACAGGTAAAGGATTTGATACAAACGAATTGAATCGTGTTTTCGATAAATTTTATCGTTCGCCCAATACTAAAGCCGGAGGCACCGGTTTAGGTCTTTCCATCGCCAAAGGATTTACAGAAGCACATAACGGTACAATTTTTTTGGAAAACAATGAACAGGGAGGCGCAAAATTTACCATTCACATTCCTGCACAAACATCTTTCATAAATAATTTGAAGAATGAATAAGGCTACCATTTTAATTATTGATGATGAACCACAGATTAGAAAATTGCTTCAAATAAATCTGGAGAGCAATGACTATACCGTATTACAAGCCGAAACAGGTAAACACGGAATGGTGATGGCAGCCAATCACCCACCCGATTTAATTTTACTTGACTTAGGTTTACCCGACATGAATGGTCAACAGGTTTTACAAGAATTGCGCAGCTGGTATAACAAAGCCATCATCATTCTATCTGTTCAAAACAGTGAATCGGATATTGTAAATGCACTTGATTTTGGCGCAACTGATTATTTGACAAAACCTTTCAGAACAGGTGAACTCCTGGCGCGCATACGCTCTTCCATTCGCAGAAACAATACCGATGAAAGCAAAAGTATTTTCTGTTACGATGATCTGCAAATTGATTTTGTTGCACGTGTGGTGCGTAAAAATGGTGTGCCAATTAAACTGACTACAACCGAATTCAATTTACTGTGCCTATTCGCCAAAAACGAAGGAAGGGTTTTAACCCATCAATTTATATTAAAAGAAATTTGGGGCATGGCCTATCAAACCGAAACCCAATACCTGCGCGTTTTTGTTGGCACACTACGCAAAAAAATTGAGGATAATCATAATCAGCCTAAACACATTATGACCGAAAGTGGTGTTGGCTACCGGTTTAGCTAATTCTTTATATTTTCTTTATAACGCCTCAACAATGTTTTATCTTTTACTGATATCCCTTTTAGGATCTTTGATGTATAAAATTCAAATACATGGAAGCGTTGAAAAAGGGGTTGGTTGCAAAAGTTTCGGCTGCCAGTTTATTGGTTGCCTTTGGTATTATTTATGGCGACATAGGTACTAGTCCGTTATATGTTTTAAAAGCAATAGTTGGTAAACGAGCTATTACCGAAACCCTTGTTTATGGAGGTATTTCCTGTGTAATTTGGACCATTACATTTCAAACAACATTCAAGTATATTTATTTGACACTTAAAGCCGATAACCATGGCGAAGGTGGTATTTTTTCCTTGTATGCGCTGGTACGCAGGTATGGCAGGTATTTAATTATTCCAACCATATTGGGTGCAACAACTTTATTGGCCGATGGAATCATCACACCTCCCATTTCGGTGGCATCGGCTGTAGAAGGATTAACCATGCTTAATGGTTTACAGAATATCCCAACTGTACCCATCGTAATTGTCATTATTTCGGCACTATTCTTCTTTCAACGATTCGGAACACATAAAGTTGGTTCAGCTTTTGGTCCTGCCATGTTCACCTGGTTTACCATGCTGGCCATACTGGGCTTATCGCAAATCATTTATTCTCCTGGCATCCTTAAAGCCATTAATCCTGTTTACGCTTACCGTTTGCTGGCCGAATATCCCCAAGGGTTTTGGTTATTGGGTGCAGTATTTTTAGCAACCACAGGTGCCGAAGCGTTATATTCAGATCTTGGTCATTGCGGACGGAAAAACATTCGTATTTCCTGGGCCTTTGTAAAAATATGCCTTGTATTAAATTATATGGGACAAGGCGCCTGGTTACTTACCAGCGGTGTAAAAACATATCAATACGGACAAAATCCATTCTATGAAATGATGCCGCATTGGTTTTTAATTCCGGGCATTATTATCGCCACTTTTGCCGCAATTATTG
>Ga0075156_10002030_pt1 | contig 11145 bp, 7 predicted proteins | sample JI81AbrownDNA_FD_70966 | JGI IMG/M metagenome (GOLD analysis project Ga0075156, IMG submission 70966) | Wastewater effluent complex algal communities from Wisconsin, to seasonally profile nutrient transformation and Carbon sequestration -... | ecosystem: Engineered > WWTP > Effluent > Algae...
ATCGAATAAAGCCCGTTATCCTCCATAGCATTATAGTAAGTTTCTGAATTTACGACTAGATCATTTTTAATTTTTAAATTTTGATTTAACCGAGAACTCTCTCCGTTTGATAAAATTAAGTCTATAAAAATGAACGGATAATAGTCATCTGTCCCTAGAGCCGGAGCATGAAAGGAATATGAGAGTGCAGGAAATTCAACATTGTAATAAACCGTTTTTGAAATTTCTTTCGCAAAAGGATTCTCTGAAATTCTCTCGCGCTGCAATTTCTTCTCCGATTTTGGAATGCGCTCAAAGTATTTTTTAATTAGCTTCTTTGCTTCTTTGATTTTAATATCGCCTGCGATTACTAAGACTGCATTCTCAGGCACATAGAATTTTTTATGAAAATCTTCAAATTCCTGCAGAGTAGCTTTATCAATGTATTGACTAGAACCAATTGGTAGCCAGCGATAGGGATGCTTTTGATAAGACATTTCATGTAGTATCTCTGTCAGATTACCATAAGGTTGATTGTCGAGCCTTTCCCTTCTTTCTTCCTTGACTACTTTCCGCTGTGTTTCTACGCCGCTTGCTTCAATTCTTAATTGTAGGAGTCTTTCTGATTCCATCCATAAAATAAGGGGAAGCTCGTTTGCAGGAAGAGAAGCATTGTAATACGTATAATCGAACGTAGTATGCGCGTTAGACTCACCACCTGCATTTAGAATCAATTTATCAAATTCACCGCGTTTAATATTTTTCGTCCCTTCAAACATCAAATGCTCAAAGAAATGAGCAAAGCCAGTTCGATTTGGTGCTTCATCTTTCGAGCCAACATGATACATTACGCCTAACGACACAATTGGTCTTGTATTGTCTTTATGTAAAAGTATTGTTAGACCGTTTTCTAATTTATATCTTACAAATTTGATTTTTTTACTTTCTACTGAATCGATTTGAGTAAATGCAATTAGAACCAAAAAGGAAATGAAAGAGAAGATTTTATTTTTGATCATTTTAAATTAATGTGTCTGGTTGGATTTTAATATATTGTATATATCAGGGAAATTTTTTTCCAGAGAAGAAATCATCTTATCCCGATTTGCCTTGTCTGTTGAGTTTAGTATTTTTACAATGGAATCAAATCCTGGAACATTTGCATATGTATCATGAACCAAGGAAGAAACTTTTTTTTCTAATACCTTTGCAACTTCTCTAGCTATTTCAATGTTTGCCTTTTGCCCGATCGCTATCCTGGCTACAATATCTGTCTGAAGTGTTTCATTTAAGAGTGGCAAAATAGAAGCAGATTTTTCTGAATTTAAAAAAGATAATATCATGGCAATCATTTGAGACTCTTCATTTTGAAGCAATCCTGCAATAGTGCTAGATTCAATTTTCTCTAAGAACTCAAAAGGGTTTGAATGAGAAGAGCTAATTACTGTATTCTCCTGCCGAGTATCGGATTCCTTCTCTAAATCAACTAAATCGGGAGTTTGCCTTTGCGCATAACTCATATTATTCACAAAGCGAACTCCAAATTTTCCAGTTTCAAGAGCGATAATTTCCCCAGGAAATGTCAAATCATATCCAACTACAATCTGCACAGGCTCAAAAATAGATTTATCCAATTCAATGATAGAGCCTTTACTCATATTGAGTAAATCTTTTATTGTCAGTTTTAACTTACTTAGAATCACTCTTATATCTGCCATTGGAATTTTCGTATGGCTCTGAATTTCTTCATTGTGTAAAATTTCCAAATTTCGATTGCCAGACTCATTTGGACTAGAAATATCTTCAATCCAAATACCAAACTTTTCGTTTGTTACAACCACTGTCGTCTTCGCAAAAATTACGTTCTCAATAACCAAATAAACAGGCTCATTCATGTCTTTATTCAGTTCAATTACATTTCCTGGTTTGATATTGATTAGCTGATCAAGGGGTAATTTTGATTTGCCTATTTCGATGTCTGCCTCTATTTCTAAATTCATTAACTCTGAATTTGCAAGATGAAGTTCATATTTAGATGGAATTACGTTATCCGTTAGATCAAATAAGAGCAGTTTTTCATTTTCTTTTTTAAGTGAAATCTCTTGTAAGGATTTATTTGAGAAAATTAAAGAGCCACGCTTATCAATGAATTTTTCTATATTTGTATTTTTATAAGCTCTATCTTTAAATGTTTTATAATCAAATATTTCATCTTCAAAGCGGACGTTTACGGGAAAAGGAATAGAAGAAATAAGAGCATATAACTTTTCCTTTCTTTCTTTTTCTGCTTCATTTAGTTTATAGCGTCTATCAATTATTTCATTGGAAAGGGAAACAATTATTTTGATCAAATTCGTTTCAATGTCTGATTTATCTGTTCTCTCTTTTATGGGTGTTAGTAAAAACACTTTCTCTTCTTTAGAAAGATTTTTATGAATAAAGGAAGAAATTTCCTCCGATTCATTCTCGCTTAAATAGGTTTCTCGATTTTTCATAAACCGATTTAGTTTGGATTCAATTGAGCGAATAATTCTGTGATGACTCTTTAGATTGCGCTTAACGTTCGGATTTAATTGAACTATGTAATTTAGAATATTCTTTGCATTATAAACAGAAAAAAGAAAATGAAAACGAAACACTTCATTTGCAGCTATGATTTCTAATTCTATCTTAAAATAGTTTGAGCCTTCTGGAAGAATTAATTGGTCTGATTTAGTAACGAGGGCTTGGTACATCTCTGATGTCTTTACTTCACCAATCTTAAGAGTAAGGGCATCTGTAAAAGAACCTATAACAGAATAGAGCCAATCATTGATATTTTTTAAATGATTCATTTTACGAGATTCTGTTTTATCAAGAGCTTTTACAATCTTTACCGTGGTATCATTGGTGAGCAAAATGGAGTATATCCCCTGAATCCGTCCAAGAAAATTTCCATAGAAACATTGCATACCGGGTTTAAATTGTTTTCGAATTTTCTTTGCAGGAACTATTTCAAATCCAATTTTCTTACCAAGTTCAATTTCTGAAAACTTCTTTGATTTAATAACCTCAGCAAGAACGGCTGTTAGAACTTCCTTAAATAAATTTTTCTCTGAAGCAGATAGTTTATCTGTCATCCGTTTGGACAAATTCTTGAAGTTTTCCATTTTTAAATTTTCGAGTATTTCAATAGAAGCTTCTCTCATCCAATAGTCATTATTTAAAACAGAAAAAGGATCAGCGTGAATTTTATCGAAAAGAGGTTTTTCCTCTTTTTGGGAAGTAGCTTCAAGAAGAGCTTCAATGTCTTTTGGTGATAAAGAATCTTCTGACATTAGCCCGCCTCAGCTGAACGCACGAAATTTTTAAAAATAGTTTTAAAAAAATGATTGGATCTAGTGTCCGAGGTTAAATGAATATTAACCTCATGAAAAATATCTTCATTATCACCGTTTGGTTGAATAAATACTGTGCCTGCCTGAAATTCTGAATAAGTTCTAATTAGGCAAGAATCTAAAATTTTCTTTCTTCTTTCCTGTTGGGAAAAATCTTTATTAACCTCATCTAAAAAATCTATATTCTTATTTGAGAATTTATGAATCACTGGTTCTAGGCTAGAGTAGGGAATACATATATTCATTGAATGTTCTAATTCTTTTAGTTTTACAACTATGCATACCTGTAAAATGATTTCACTTGAATGAAGCTTCTGTTGAAAGAAAGAATTTTTTTCGATTTTTTCTAGAATTGGTTTTATTTGAATAATAGATTCGAATGCATCTTTTAAAAAAGCAACAAGGCTTTGCATAATATTTTGAATGATTGGCATTTCTAGCTCTGTCAACTCTCGGGATTGATTTTGAAATTCTCCTTTCCCGCCAAGAAGCAAGTCTATCATTGAAAAAGTAAGAGATGGTTCAAATTCAAAAATCGTAAATCCTAAGAGTGGTTTCAGACTTACCATACCTAGCGTAGAATTCTCTGGAATTAATTTCGAAAACTCTTCGTAGCTTAATTGGTCTAAGGAAGCTATGTGATAGGAAATAGGAGATTCAAATTTTAAAGAGAGGGAAGGGGATGCATTTCTGATGAAGGTCTCAAAAATATGTTGAAAAGATTTTAAATGCTCCTTGGAAAATTTGTCTGGCTTTTTAAAGTCATAGGTGCGAATTTTTTTCGGTGCACTATTTGCTTCTTCTTCCGATTTATCAGAAGTGGAATTGGAGATTGCAGTTAATAAGGCGTCTAGCTCATCATTAGTGAGTATTTCATCCATAAAATCCTCTAAAAGTAGAAGTTTAAGAAGCAGTGAAATTTCATATAGTAAAAAAAATGAAATTTTTAAAAAAAGAAAAACGATTTTTAAAGTTTAAAGAAATCAATTTTTCCTTTCAAGGAATCTGCAACTTTAGAAAGTTCGGAGGATTTCGTTGCAATTACCTGAGAACTTTCCGTGTTAGAATGTGAAATTTCATTAATATAGGTAATGGCTTTCACAATTTCATCGAATGCAACCTTTTGTTCTTTTGTAATTTGCTGAATTTCGAAAGCCCGACTTTTTACAATCTCTGTTTCTTTTTCTACTAAGAATTTAGTTGTAATTTGTTTTTGCATAAATTCAAATATAGAATTCATCTTTTCTACAATGGCATCGACACCAGAATTAATGCTATTCGTTTTTTTCATCATTACGTTTACAGTATCAATTCCGCCTAGTATTTCTTTATTGTTCTTCTTTATCAGAGAATCTATGTCTTTTACACTCGACGCTGTCTGATCTGCCAGTCTAGAAATTTCTAAGGCTACTACCGCGAATCCTTTTCCTGCATGTCCGGCACGAGCAGCCTCAATCGATGCGTTAAGCGCAAGAAGATTGATTTTTTCTGAAATAGTATTTATAATTTCAATAATATTTTTCATGTCCTTTGAGCTTTCTACAATTTGATTCATACTTAAGCTCATGGAGCGTAATGCTTCTTCGCCAGACATTGCTTCGATTGAAATGGCTTTCGTGTTGCCTAACGTTTTTTGAATCACAAGATTCATCTCTTCTATGATTGTGGAGAGTTCTTTGAGTTTATTGGATAAAGCATTCAAATTATCGAATTGTATGTCAGTGTGATTTGCAACTTCTTCTACTCGCTCTGAAATTTGTTCGATAGAGGCAGTAATTTCTTCAATAGTAGAAGCTTGGTTTTGTGCATTTGCAGAATAGGTTTTCGTAGTTTTAGACATCTCGTTTGATGAAGATGCTATAACGATTGAATTTTCTTTCACTGACTTCAAAATTGTTACAAGTCTTTCGATGAGTAAATTGAAATTATCCGCAAGGTTTCCGATTTCATCCTTTGTTGAAACATTTATTTTCTGGTTAATTTCACCTGAAGAAATTGAATTGAGTGCAGAAACTAAAACTTTAATTGGATCTGTGATTGAATAAGTTCCGTAGTAAAATATTATAAATACAAAAAGAATTGATAAAATACAAACTGCAAAAGTTCCAAAAGCAATTGTAGTGAGGGCGCCAGTCATTTTGGAGCGAGGCACTTCATATACGACACCCCAATCATTTGCCTCCAGTGGTACGTGGACAATATCAATTAATCCCCGTTCGCTTTCATATTCCTGAACAGAAATTTTGGAAGGATCTGCAAGAATTGATTTTTCAATTTCTGGACTCGTATATTTTCCAATTGGTTGATTAATACCTTCTATATCAGCGGCTATCTTAACTTTACCTGAATGATCGATTAGCCAAATTCTAGCATCGTAATTTGGATCTGTTGCAGTGAATTCTTTAGCAACTTGATTAAATCGAATGGAAACACCTGCAACACCAACAGGATTTTTTATATCACCCATTAGGACATTGATAAAAACATATGTATCATTCTTTGAATCCGAATTAATATTAATTTGCGTTTTCTTTTCTATCTTAATAGTCTTATAAAACCATGCATTATTTGGATCAGCTGAATCTAAATAAATACTTTTACTAGAATTATTCTTCCAATAATTTAATGTAAGTCTATCTGCTGCAAAGGCATAGGTATATTCAGAAGAAGTGATTGAACTATCTAGTTTCTGTCTTACTAATTCGCCAAGGAGATAATTTGATTCTGCCTCACGAAACCAACGGAGAATGGTTGGATCATTTGCAATTAGATTGGAGGTTTCTATAGCTCGAGAAATGCGTGAATCTACACGGTCGGCTTTCAAAGTGGCGATTTGAATTAAATCAGTGGATTTTAATTTCTTTATAATCGAAGATCTGGCCGTGAAATAGCTAATTCCTCCTGTCAGCACAATAGCAACAGTCAGAGCTACAACAGCAAGTGTAATAAACTTTGTGCTAATTTTTTTAAACTGAATCATAATTAACTGCTACTTGCTTTTAAAAATTTCTATACTTATATGGCAATTAGAATTATTTTTTCTAACATTTCATTTTTCATACCGAAAGACTTAAAATCGCTAAATTTTTAATTCCTAAAAAGTCTTACATTCTTTATCGGGTAAAAAGAGATTTTCGGCTGAAAATAAAAGTTTTGATCAATAATGGTTTGTAACTGCAAAGCACAGATTTGAGCTTTATTATAGTAAGCTTAAAAACTGTTGTTTTTTAGATATTTTTTAGTTCAAAATATATTCTTATGAACGAAAAATATTAAAATCTGCAGAAGGAATTGGAATTTCAGGCAAAGCCACCAGGACGCAAAGGTTTAAATTGGTTTTCGGATATCAATCCTGCAGATCTTGTTAATCCTGTCTAAAAAAATTCTTTCTTTGAAAACAGATAATGATTGAAACGGAATCATAATAAGCCGAATCTTATAACAATGAAACGTTTACTAATATTAGCTCTTGTTTATATACTAAGCTCACAAACCTTTGCCAACGACAAATCGCAACTCATAATGAAAGATTTTTTTGACACAGTTGTCAATTGGAGCACTTTGCAAATTTCGCTCAATGTCTCGCAAAAATTACCGCGTGTTATCATCGACAGTGAGGATTCGGAATACGGGAAGGAAAATACCGCTTATAACATTTCGGAAGCACGTAATAAGAGTCTGTTAAAAGCAAAAGAAAAAATCAAAATTCACTTTGTTCGATCGATTGAATCTCTGAGGCTGAATGAGGAATTTACAATTTTGGAAAAGGTAAACAAAGAAGAAAAATTCAGAGAAAGGTTCAATGAATTCTTCTTAAACGAATCAAGTGAAATAAAAGTGAAATACATTCAAGATGAAGTGCATGTAGAATCCCTTACAAAATTAACGGGTGCCAAAGGACTTTTAAACTATTTAGATGTGGAATATGATAAAGAAAATTTTCCTGAATTTCCAGAGATTGCTGTTTCGGAAGAATATTCAGGACTCATCATAGATGCAAGACATCTTGAGGCTAATCCATCTTTATTCCCTAAAGTCTTAACTGACAAAGGTTTAGAAATGTATTCTGTGCACCTTGCAAACAAAAATTTCGCAATAGACAATGGATTTGTGATTTATATGAGTGATCCTATAAAAGCTATGAAACATCCTAGAATTGGGGCTAATCCTTATTTAGTTGTCGCAACTAACGCTACAGGAAAATTTAAAACACAACTAAGCATTCCTACAAAGGAAGCCGCTAAGATTCTTGCATCGAAAGAGACTAGAAAGAATCTTAAAAAATGCAAAGTGATTATTTTATTGCGTAGGCAACTCTCTTAAATACTTCTTCCGCTTTCTTAAATTCAGAGTTAAATAGATACGCAAATCCCAAATCTTTTAATTCTGAATCAGATAATACATCCTTTTTTTCAAACTCTGCAATTCGGTTGATGATTGGTTTAAATTCTTGTTTCTTCTCATCATAACTAGGCAATTCTTTTTTGCCAGGAATTTTACCGAAAAGGAATTGAGCTTCTTGGTATTTTCCAAGCGCATTGAGAGATAAACCAGCCTTGAGGTAGATATCGTAATTGGCATCTAATAACTTATACACTGATTTAAAATATTGAATTAATTCAAGATGCTTCTTTAATTGAAAGTAACACTCAATTCTTTCTTTGATAAATTCATTTGGATTGCTTCCCTGACGCTTCAGAGATAAATCCATAAAGCTTAGACAATCTTCATAGGCTTCCAATTCAAAAGAGACCTTTACAGAGAAGTTAATAATGATTAAACACAAAGGCGGGTTGTTTTTCTCAAGGTATTCTTTCACTTTTTGCAAAGCTAAAGATTTATTTCCCGAATAATAGGCAATATAAGCATTGACCAAAGGAGTAAATACAGATAAACCGCTATTAGAAAGCCCAGCAAAATCCTGACTGGATTTGAACCCGAGTTCATACTTTGCTAAGATTGCTAAATGGTTTAAAAGAGCGCTAGAAGGATTTTCTTTCACCGCCTCAACCACATCCTCAAAAGATCCAACTTCAAAACTTTCCCATGTTTCTCTTTCCAAATTATTTGTTGAATATTTAGCTGATTGTATCATGATTAACCTACCTATCTATATATGAATCGGGATGTTTATTAAAATTGGTTATACTTTTTTTTAAGAAAGGAAGATACTTAGAATATGGAAAAGCAAAACCAGGTAAATGGAATTGTATTAGGTAAATTTTACCCTTTGCACAAAGGGCATATTTATCTAATTGAATCTGCAAGTAAGCTAGTTGATTCACTGGAAATAATTGTTGGAACTCTCGAAAGAGAAACGATTGCTGGAGATGTGCGATTTGATTGGGCAAAGAAAACATTTCCCAATCTTAAAGTCCATCATCTAATAGACGAAAACCCACAATACCCTGAAGAGCATCCCGATTTTTGGGATATTTGGAAAACGAGTATTCGCAAATTCATTTCTGGAAAAATTGATTTTGTATTTAGTTCCGAAACATATGGGGATGAATTAGCAAAACATTTAGGTGCTAAGCATATCTGTATTGACTTAGACAGAAAAGCATTTCCAATTTCCGGAACCAAAATCAGAGAAAATCCTTTAAAATACTGGGAATTTTTATCTCCTGCGGCAAAGCCCCATTTTGTGCGACGAGTTGTTCTATATGGACCCGAATCAACTGGCAAAACAACATTAGCCCGAAGGCTGGCAGAGTATTTTAATACAAAGTGGATTCCTGAATTTGCAAGAGAATACTTAGAAGAAAAAGACACTCCGGTGGAACTTTCTGATATCCCAATCATAGCAGAAGGTCAAATTAGAATCGAAGAGGAAGCAGCACAGAGCGCAAATAAAATTCTATTTTGTGATACAGATGTGTTGATCACAAAAGTATACAGTGAGCATTATTACAATACCTGTCCGGATTGGATCAAGGAAGCTGCGTATAATCGTAAGTATGCGCTTCATCTATTGACTTATATTGATATCCCCTGGGTAGAAGATAAATTGAGAGATAGGGGGGATAGAAAAGAAGAAATGTTTGCCCTTTTTAAATCAGAACTAGAAAAAGCGAAGCGCCCTTATCGATTAATTACTGGAAATTTTGAAGAGAGATTTCAAAAAGCAGTGGAAATCATAAAACAAGAAATTCTCATGGAAGAACCATGAAAGAGAAAATTAAAATTACTGAAGTCGGTCCGCGCGATGGACTCCAAAATGAATCGAAGGTCATTTCTACAGAAGATAAGTCACGTTTTATAAACTTATTAATTGATGCAGGTTTAAAAAATATAGAAGCGACTTCTTTCGTAAAGGCTGATAAGATTCCTCAACTTTCTGATGCAACCGAGCTTTCTAAACAAATTAATTTTCAAAATGCAGAAATCGCATACTCAGCATTAACTCCTAATCTAAAAGGTTACGAGGTAGCAATGCAATCCGGTTTCAAAGAAGTCGCTATCTTTGGAGCAGCCTCTGAAAGTTTTACAAAGAAAAATATCAATCGAACAATTGAAGAGTCCTTAAGCGGTTTCAAAGAATTAACCGATAAGGCTCAAAAAGATGGAATCAAAGTCAGAGGATATATATCTACAGTAGTTGCCTGTCCTTATGAAGGTAAAATTTTACCCGAAGTTGTAAATTCAGTTGTGTTAAGAATGCAAGACTTAGGAGTCTATGAAATTTCACTTGGTGAAACAATTGGAGTAGCCGTTCCATCAGAAGTAGAATTACTTCTAAATATTTTATTAAAAAAGAATAATGCATCTTTTTTTGCAGGTCATTTTCATGATACTTATGGAATGGCGATCGCAAATGTATCTAAAAGTCTAGAGATGGGATTACGCTCATTTGACTCTAGTGCGGGTGGACTCGGTGGATGTCCCTATGCAAAAGGAGCCAGTGGAAATTTGGCAACGGAAGATTTAGTTTATTTTCTAGACCGTTCTAACTTTGAAACAGGGGTTAATCTTGATTTGCTAGTCAAAGCTTCGCAGTTTATGGAATTAAAATTGGATAAACCATTACTCTCAAAAACGTATTTAGCTAGAAAGAAAATTCTAGAATTATGAAATCGGAAAGAGATTTTCTAGAAAATCTGGCAAATAAATATTCTGATGCATCTTACTTAGCAAGTGATCCAATCGAATTTTGTTATCGTTATAAAACCGAAAGAGACATTGAAATTATCGGCTTTATAGCAGCGTTGTTTTCTTACGGAAATGTTCTTTCGATCAAACAACATCTAGAAAAGCTATTTCTATTATTAGGCAAATCACCATTTGCTTTTATAAGAGAAGGAAACTTTTCAAAAATGGAAAAAGAAATTCCTAAGTATAGATTCCAAACACATAAGGATAATCTAATATTCCTCCAAGCGCTTTCTTTTATGATAAAAGATAAGACTAGTCTTGAATCTTTGTTTTATTCAGAGAAAGAGGAATCTTTTTTAAATGAAAGAATTGTAAATTTCCAAAATCATTTTATCGCAACAGTAAAAGAGATTACCGGCAAATCCAAATTAAGCTACGGACTTCAATTCTTGATTGGTTCCGGTATATTAGGATCTTCTAATAAAAGATATTGCATGTTTTTACGATGGATGGTAAGAGATTCGTTTCCTGATTTTGGGATCTATAAATCAATTCCAAAATCGTCCCTACTCTATCCAACAGATGTTCATATAGTTCGACTTTCTAGAATATTAGGATTTTCGAATAGACGAACCGTTGACTTTCAATTGGCAAAGAGTATTTCCGATCATTTCAAAAATATAAATCCGAAAGA
>Ga0075156_10002032_pt1 | contig 11139 bp, 8 predicted proteins | sample JI81AbrownDNA_FD_70966 | JGI IMG/M metagenome (GOLD analysis project Ga0075156, IMG submission 70966) | Wastewater effluent complex algal communities from Wisconsin, to seasonally profile nutrient transformation and Carbon sequestration -... | ecosystem: Engineered > WWTP > Effluent > Algae...
GCTCCAGTATCTCCTATCCATTCTTCGACGTTTGTTTTTTTGTATTGTGTGTTGTTACAAGTGCAAATTCTTCTTCTACATTGTTTGTGTTATCCCGCTGTTTGGTCCTGCAGTCAGCTTCTTTATGGCCCTTTTTGTCACAATAGTTGCAATTGCCGTTGAACTTATAATTTCTGTTACCATCATTTTTGTCGTTGTATCCGGCAGGTGGTTTGTCTTTATTGCTATCCAATGTCAAAAAATCTGTGCCTTTGTGACCAATCTTACCGCATACATGACATTTTCCTTTGAACTGTTTCTTGAAACCCATTTTCAGTGCCTTTTCTTCCTTAACCAGTTTGTCATTTCCGTCGTCATTATTTTTCTCAATGCATCCCAAATCCACAAGTCTGTCGTATTTACATCGTAGATCCGATCTCAGGTTTTCTAGGTCAATGTCCTTTCCGTCATCAAGATCCTTTAGGTACTGATCATTGATATTGTCATACTCTGTAGGTAGATGGTATAGGATGTGCATGACCAATTCGTTGTCATCAATTGTTTTTCCACACTCTGCGATACGTTGTCTCAGGCGTTCCAAATTCGTAATCCATTCATCAGGATCTTCCTTTTTTCCCATATGTGACTCATTCAGTTGCTTAACTAACTTCATCTTTTCCACATTGTTACGTCCCGCAAATTTCTCAGATAGAAGTTTCCATGCAAGTGCTGAATTGCGTTGGATAACTCTTTGTCTTTTGATGCGTCGATGATACCAAAGGATACAATATCTTGAGTGCAACATTGTAGTAGGTCCGCGTAAGCCCTGATGCTCAGTTTGTAATTGTTGAATTTCTTTTTCTGAATTGACATCATTTCCGTCAGTCCCGCAAGCGTTTTAGCTGCTTCATTGCTTGGTACTGACTCTAGCCCTACTAGAATTCCGTGATAACTGCGCGTCTTCGCACGAACCAGAAAAGTCTTGTGCCAGGTGTACCTTTCCTCTTTCTTTCCCTTCCAGGGGATGTACTTCACGTTTCTCTCCAACGCGTCATAGTCTGCATCCTCGTACATTTTTCTTGATTGTTTTTGTTTTTGATACTGATAAAAACCTTGTCTTCTTTTTGTCATAGGCCCGCTTACCTCTACGTTTGCAAACGTGTTAGCGAGTCCGTTACTGCACAAATATCTAATCTGCTTAATCTAGCGTTAACTCTGGTTTTTATAAAGGTTAAAATTAATCTTCCTCTGTCACATTGTCAAACGAGACTTTTTTGTCATTCTCCACCTCAGTGTTATCCTTGCTTACATCATCATTGCTGTAGTATGTATGTTCATACTACCCCACTTTTCTGCCTCACAATTCTCTGTGGTTTCGCTCTTGTCAGTATTTGCGCATTTACCTTTTGTACTAGAATTGTACGCAATACCTCTTAACACAACCACGACTTTCTAATGAACAATTGAAAGATCTCTAAGCTTTGAGCATGACGCAAGCTTTACAGTAAGACAGAAATCATTATACTTTGGGCTACTTCATCCAAACTAAGCACAAACATGTCATGATATCAATCATCAATTTCGAATCAAACAATTAACAAGAGTCTGATGAGTGCATCAGACTTCATATCACAGATGCATGATTGGTATAGTTAAGCTAAGAAGAAAGTAATACCACCATTCTGTCCAATGATTCTGATGAATTGTTGGCAACTGTCACTCAGTGCAAACTTATCACCCTTGGAAATATCCGATGAGTATTATCAAAAACAAATTCCTCTTCAACTATCCTTGCAAATCAAACTTGAAATACTGACATTACTGTCTATGGGTTAAGTACTGACAAGCTCATATGTTATACATTGTTTCTAAACACTGCAATACGCAAATGGTATCACTTATTGACAGAGGTGCTTATGAAGGAATTGATGTTGAAAGAGTTTGCATTATTGACAAACTGGTAGGCAGAATGATGTCCAAGGCATCAACAATTATCATATTAACAACATTCCTATTGATACAGTTGGTTGTGTAATACCTACCCAAAAAAGCCCTGTGATGCCATCATTTACCAGTACAATATACAGGGAATGGCCAATCAATTTGTTCAGCTGTTAAGCTGGAGTCTTATAAAAGCATTGTGACTGATAAATCAATCAAAATTGGAGTTTTGAAGCATATCATGACAAATGATGGCTATGGTCTCCCATTATACATCATATTTAGGATGCCAAACCCCTCCATGCGTACTTTTACAGATGATTAATGGAAAACATTCTAATCTATACTCACAGCTGATTATGAATGGAATCCAATCTAGACCACATTATTGCAGTTGATGATGATAAATGTTTGATTCACTATACAACAACCAACCTGGGAATAAGTAGCAACTATTTGATGAATATGGCCAATATAGGAACTATCACATTGTAAAATTCTCTGACATATCTGACAAATACTTGACATTTGTGTTAACCATTTACCTGACATCCTAATCTATGGCAATGAACATGTAGTTGAAGCCCAAGTACCAGATCATGATGCTATTAACGCACTACTAGTTTGGATGCCAACTGAAAATATCAAGCAGAATTCTGCAGCAACGACACAGTGTGGATGGATCTCTATGAGCACCATTCTTCGAAAGCATATATTTTTCTATTCCCCACTTTGAATGTTCATATGGACCACAAACTCATCACAACAGATACTGAATACTCTGATACTCCTGCCATTGACAGTTGCTCCACATCTGCACAAATTCTGTGCACACACACTGGTTACAGACGTGCTTGAAATGAAAACAGATAAGCAAGTTGAAATGTTCTCCATCAGCGCAGCGCCCCACTGTGCTTACTTGTGACAGGGAACAGGTCGAAATCAATAACAAAGTGCTCGATATCTTTCATACCCTAGTCATAGCATACTGGAAGAGCGAACTGCTATACCGGGACCAAAATCCCGCTGAATGCAGATGGCAGAATGTATAAGGATAGCCAATACAATTATGGATTGCATGGGATCAATCCCTTTTAAATGGCTTCTAGCACTGCAATACATATGTTTTGTGTGTAATCATGCCGCATAAATTACACTCAAGAACAGCACTCGTCTTCTATGCTTCTCTGCACCAGTCTATTTAATGCAAATTAAAATGCATCTTTTGGATCTTTGTTGGAATATGAACATGTGGGTAATACAACGACTTGAATGTTCTTATGCAAGATGCTCTTAAAATCATATCACACACAAATGTGCATCCTGCTACTGACCCTAGTGCTTTGAATCTTTATGCTGATCACAAGAACAGACAATAGCATAATTATGGTGTTGATTGTCCATAACCATCATTAGTTCACAACATGATAATTTTGCTGTTGAGCGTTGCTCGATACCTCTGATAAACCCGCTGAACTCACGGAAATTTATCATGAATCACAGAGGGGATGGTCAGCAAATCAGGGCGCAAATAACTGAGGTGATACAAGACCACCAAGCTGGATTAGAATCTCAACCTGAACACTTAAAACTCACACTGCATCATTTTTTACTACATATAAATACAAACATGGTCATGAAGTTCCAAAAGATTATGCAAATGGTGCTAGACCAGATGAGACGCATGTAAGTCCCAAGTGGCAGGATGCAACTACTCTTAAAATGGGTTTGCAACATATAATGACACTGTTCATCTTATATTTTATTTAATGCAGGATGGGCATCCTAGATCAAGATTGGTTGATAATGGCCTTCTCAAGAGATTTCACTTGATATTTTATACTATAATATGGTCTGAGACTGATTCTCTTTATTGCTGAGTTATATGAACTAGAAGTGTGTAGTACTGATGCGGGAAATGCCTTCTCAGAAGCCAGAACTAAGAAAAGGTTTACTTTTATTTCAGGACCTGATATTGGAGCTGGCGAAAGACAAATTAAGAGATTATGGGCTAGTCCGTTTGTGCATCTTGCCTGTCATGTTTTCCTAATTCTTTTTACTCTTGTCTTTTGGTATTTTGTTTACCTTATAATTGTATATTAAGTTCCATGGATTGTCGCAGCATCCAGCACTTCTGGTACTCCCTTTTCTTTTGTATCTTTCCAGATGGATACATTTTCTTAAGATCCTCTAACACACTCCTGTGAATGCTATCATTGTGCTGGCGGGCAGATTTAGTATCTTCTCTCGCATCCTTACAATAGTGCTCCATGTAGATGAAATCTGCCAGAATATCTTGTGTAGGGTAGAACGCAACCTTCATGCGGCCTTTTTTGATTTGATCTGTAACAAGATAATATCTTACATTCGAGAGACACATTTAAGTCTTACCATTCTCCACCATTAGAATGTGCTTTGCTGTCTTGTTACATAGTGGTTGTCGGTATATATTCCCCTTTTTCAGCCAAAAAATAATGTTTCCATTACACTTGCCCCATGGTGTTGTCAATAGGCGCTAGCTCTGCTTCAGTGTAGCTTTTTGTATTGAGCTTCTGCTTACATGTTCCACTACACATCACTCCTTTGCTCAGTGTCATGTATATGTCACTGTGGCTATGCATCACCTAGTCTGATTTCTGCAACATGTTGTGATCATTTATGGGCATACCCACTCCTGTGGTTTGGTCACCTACTCTTGTATTGCCATCACTCACTCCTTTGATGTCGGTGCTCTCTCCTTAATTACCGGCATTGTGGGGAATGCTTTCGCTACCTGTTTCTGCTGTATTGCCAATGTCATATGAATTGCTGCTGCTGTTATAGGTAAATACATTATTGACGCCATAAGTGTCATCCACTCCTGCAATTTCTGAATTGTTGTCATCTGTTGAATCAGTGAATACAATGCCTTTGTGCTTCCTGCATGCAGCAGCTAGCTGGTGCATGGTTTCTATTACCTCGGTAGACATGGACAATATTGTCCAGTTGTTGGCTGTGACATGACGATTGGAGTCTATGTTGAGAAAGTAATGTGACCCTTGCATATTGCTGGTAGGTCTAAGAGTAATAGTGGCAGTGGTGCATGCCATCAGTGAGTTGGGGTGTTCTGCATGTATTTGAACATATGTTCCAAACTTTAGCTTGCAGTCTTTGTTAATCAATCTTTAATCCTGTCAGAAAATTTCTTGGACTCATGAAATTATGTGTTCCATCTTTATGGGGAACACAATTCAACCAGAATATGATGTTGTACCCCATTTCAATGAGAATTCGGTGAGTAAATGTCTCAAAAGGCAGTTGATGCAATTGCTAATATCCTTTCCTTTACTGTTCTCAAATATTTTTCAATCAATAGTACATGTTCGTTTCTGCCAGTGACATTAAGGTTAATCTCTTTGTCGGACATTTATTTCCTCATATGTTCAAACTGTCCATCGGTGTGTATATGTTTGACCTGTGGTACACTTGTACTATGTGTTTAATTGATGTGGCAATAGTTGTATGAGTTCAGTAGTGCCAAAATGTATACCTAATGATATTGTTACTACAAATAGGATTTATTTGATGGACATTACATCCAAATCCAGAGCCACTCCTGAGTTGCTCAAGCATTCCTGTTGGTAGGTCCTCTGTGATAGTAACTACTCGGCTTCTTGTTTTGTCTTGGAGTGATCTGTTTTTGGTGCAGAAAATGTATTCTGCACATACTATGTCTCCCTTCATTACTGGGCAATTTGCAATCATGTTTCTTGCTATGTAATTGATAAATCAGTTGTGCTTGGTCGGCCTATAATGTCTTGAAAGAATGCGTGCTTACAGCATCAGAGTTCTCCTTAATGGTATATTTAGATTTAATTCTATCTACTGCATTAACAAAGACATGTGCGATGTAGTTTTAACATCAGAGAAGAATAGCCTTTTTTGGAGGTTCAAAATTCTTGGGTAGTACAGTCCATTTTGTACCATGAGCCTTGATTAAGAGTACTGTAGTACCTCACTCTATGTGTTTTCTGTACATTATTTTGAGAAAGTATGTTGGAGATACCTTCTGGATGGAACCACCCAGTACCATACCCCTTCAGGTTGCCCTTTTAAGTGACAATTGCCTTCGTTTGAGTAATGTCCATCCTTTTGCACTTATAACAGTACTTTCTTTTTTTTGAGGAGCTTCCTGTTGTGGTGGAAAAGGCAATTTTATCATTCGCGTCAGAAAAATGGTTGCCATATCTATTTTACCAACATGCCAACACTCCACAGATGTCAGACACTGTTTTGAAGAATGGATTTTTTCTGAAGGATGTCATTCTACACTATTGCTTGGTGCTCTCCCTCTACTTGGTATAGTGCCCTTTTCTACAGCTTGTCAGAGGGGTTTGGTTGGACCTTCTGTAGCTAATACTGCGTTTGCATTGTCTTCCCACTTCCTGAATCTCAGTCTGAATTCAGTACATTCCTTTGCATAGGGCCATGTACAGGTCCCTGAAGTCTTGAATATCCTGGATTTTCTCTTGATGTATACCCATGTAACTAATGTTGGACATTGCCTTCTTATGTTTTGTATTCAGATTGTCGATCCTAACTGTAGATACTATCTTTTTAATTGCCTATAAAATTGTCATGGAATCCAGCTTTTTGTCGATATCTTGAACTTTGGCATTGCCTTCACCTGATTCTTAACCCAGTGTAACATAGGGCCTTAAGTACACTGAACAGTTTTTGTAGATTCGGTGACCTAGAAAGAGCAATGCATTTATGCTCTTATCTCCAAAAAATGAATCATGCAGTATTTTGTTTTAGAACAAGTGGACCAGATTTTTCTGATCTCCCTGCTTATGAATATGACTGGGGGAACACAGTCTATGTAAGAGTTCATGAGGAGATTCCAGCTGATATCTCTGAGTAATTGGGTAAGCTTGTGGTACTATCCCAGCATGTTGGTGCAAATTTTCTTCCATGACATTATATCAGGCAGGTCTGTTACAGGTATTAAACTGACTGGTTTGATAAAAGCAAACAACATTGGAGACTGCAACATGCAGCTCAGAATTTGCGGCTGCTTGGACATGCATTGAACATATCATAGATCTTCATCTTACTATGAGATATTTTGGTGTCCCAATCCATAACAAGAGTTTTATGTTAGGCGCCAATAATTTTTTAATGTATAGCTCTTCCAAGATCCAATCAAAACTTCACAAGCGACATACAGTCTTATCATGTCACAGGTTTGGTGAAGCATTTGCGACTAAGATCGATGGTTTATTTTTTCTATGCATGGTTCGTCAAAGCCTGCTGACATTTTAATCAAAATTTTTGGATACTCTCATGTAGGTCTATGCTTTATCCCCTGCTTTTCTGGCATGGAATAGAAGTGATCATTATGGGGAGAACATGATTGGATAGGGACGTTTAAGGACTCACACTATGGGGAGTGACGATTTTTTATGAAGGATCATGTCTATTTATAGGGGACATTAATTGTATCAAGAGGGCTTAAGATAAATAAATTCAAGAGGGCTTAAAATACATAAATTCAAGAGGGCCTAAGACTACAGTAGTGCTCAATGTTCATCAGCATTTATATAGAACAGACTATCACAGAACAGAACGGGATAGTGAATAATTTAATACATATTATTCTTTTAACATATGTACTGATACCTGTTCTAGCAATAGCTTTCGCCCTTCAACGTACTTCTAAACAAACCCTGACTCTGGGTCTGGAATTGTCAACGAGACCCTAGTCCCTGAATCTAGGACTACTCATATTGACCAGTTAGAGTTAACAATCTACCTGTTTAACATAGCAGTTTTACTAACAACCAGTATGAACTATGCTACAGGCAAGTTTGTTCTGGCAAGGCGATACTGGATATTTGGAATGAAGAGTGGAAGCAAGATTTTCGGGACCTTGAACATCCACACAATTAGGAGTGACAGAATTTAAACAAATAATAAGAAAGCTTTTACAATTCATATAGTTTTGTTTCTCATGAAGTTTTCAGGAAATTGAGCTCTGTCCAGGCAGCCCATGCACCAAATAGAATTTTACTCCTCTACTTATATCTTTAAAACACGACCTACTACCTTGAGCAGCCTTCTAAACTCATGCTCATTTAATCTATATGTGAAATGTGAAATGTGCTATGTGCGTAAAAAATCTTGACATATGTTTTGGTTTGTCTTTTTCGCATTCGCTCAATGCTAAATTTAAATTTGAAATAGCGTTTCATCGATCATCCACGATCCAAATTTTTACTAAGTCAGTCTTCATGTGAAACGGGACCAACGATCACGATATACAAGAATCAGTCTTTATATTATTTGTTCTCAGGAATCCAAAAGATGGCTCTTGCTGCCATACTTATCCTTCTAGACGCCGAAATCCACAAAATTACAAGACAAATTGAATAGAATGCTGAAACCGCAAGATTACCCACTTTATTTTTCTTTCTTTCTAATTTTTTGGCAGGTTCATGCGGTGTCCAGCAAGTCATCTTCAAGTTCAAGCAGACCAAGCAGACCAAGGCCTTCGATTGGCAGCATTGGAAACAGTGGCGTCGTTACTTCTTCATCGGGCAGCGCAGGAAACCATGGGTATATTCAACACAATAACTACAATTCATCCACTGTTGCATTCAATTATTACGAAAACCCAACTGATTATAATGTCACGTATTACGGAAACTACGGGGGGTATGGACCTGTTATTTACTACGGCTATGGTGATAACAGCTTTGGTGACACAAACGGCTTTCATACCCCATACGATGATGAAATGCATAGACTTACGAGGACTACGACGACAACATTTGTTCTAATCTTCGTGCTAATCTTCGTAATTTGTTTATGTGGCGCATATCTTTTCAGTAAAAATGAAAATCACAAGACACATGGCGACTTAGGGAGTAGGGAGGGGCACGTTGCATCCAGTAGCATTCCTCCGACGGCAACTTTCCTGGGTGTGGTGGAATGCAATAATGGGCATTTACCTCAGGACAAAAGCATTAATTATGAAAACAATGACATTTTCCTAACGGACGTCCCTGGGCATCACAACGGGCACCCAGTTTCCTGTGTATCTGCGTTTAAGGATGCCCCCACTTCTGTTGTAGTGGGATAGTACAGAGGACTACCTCCTCAGTGATTATTTTAATCACCAAAGTCGACGTAAGTTTGAGGTCATGAACATAGCTCTCCACTTCAAAAGCAAATTATGAATGTCATTCCTATACATCGCTAATAAATGTATTAAATTAAGACTTGCTAGAGACTATTTGTGGTCTTCAGATTTCTAGTAATGATTAGTGAGCAATTGTAAGTTGCTTCCACAGGCCCGATACCCTTATCAAGATATAAACATCACTAACAAATTCCACGAAAAGCGAAACCTGTTGGAAAGCAATAAAGGTCATTTATATCAATTCAAAAGCATTAATGATGATAATTATAAAATTTGCCTAACGGACGTCCCTTTCCTGGGCATCACACGGGCACCGAGTTTCCTGTGTATTTGCCTAGCGGACGTCCCTGGACATCACAACGGGGACCCAGTTTCCTGTGTATCTGCGATCGTAGGTGCCCCCAACTTCTGTTGTAGTAGGTTAGCACTGCGTACTACTTCCTCAGTGACTATTTTAACCATTGAAGTGGACCTATGTTTGAGATACTTCAAAAAAATTTCAAATATGTTTTTTCCTATAAATCGAATTAAATCTGTATTAATTTTTGACTTTTAGAGGTTATTTGTGGTATGCAGAATTCTAATAATGAATAGGGAGCAATAGTAAATAGCTTTAACAGGCCCGATGTCATTTTTAAGAAATAATCATCTTTATCAAATTCCAAGAAAAGCGAAACCTGTTGGTAATGGTCATTTATATCAGGACAAAAGCATTAGTTATGAAAATTACATTTGCCTATTGGACGTACCTGGGCATCACAACGGCGACCGAGTTTCCTGTGTATATGCGTTCGTAGATGTGAATGCACTATGTAGATTTATTTGAATTTTATTCTATGCTACAGTGATTCTTTGAATTTCATTCTATGCTACAGTATTAAATTTGGACGTTTGTACTAAATAGGTACCAGCGTACTTTGTGCTGATGCTTCTTCTTTTCTTCTTCTTTTCTTCTTCTTTTCTGAGTTCTTCTTCTTCTCCTTCTTCTTCTCCTTCTCCTTTCATATTAAGAGACAAAGAGTGTTTGCCAATCACCTAGATGGTCAATTTCATTGCGATTGACATCTTCACTATTGCTATCTTGGTTAAGTAGTAAAAATCTCGCAAATCTCTTATTCCTATTATTTCTTCTGTTTGTCAGTTCTTTTCAAGATGATTAATTGCCTCGTCCAACTTCTCTTAAGTAGGAACTGGCACAGCCTCAGCTCTCAGTGCCATTTTGACAGTTCTCGAACATCTGAAGTTTCGATTCTTTGAATACCTTGTGCATAGCTAAGTAAATCTTGAATGCCTTTCAAGCGCTCTTGGTGGCGGTTGATAAAGTTCAAAATTGCTATTGCCATGTTATTGTGCAGTCTTCTCTCCTTATTCACTTAAGTGATAAACATAATCGGGAAAACGCAATAGATTCAAGATGTGAATTGATGAGAGTTTAACCACCAAAAAAATTGCCAGACAGAAAGAAACTCGTAACATCCGAGAATTTGTCTTTTTTATTTGAAATATGGTATCAATGGCTCAGGAACTCAACAAATATAAATTTAAGCAAAAATCATGTCAAGTAGAAATGTATGAAATCGAAAACGGTCAATAATAAAGATCTGAAAATATAATACTGATGATAAAAATAAATTTATAGCCGGTTCATGAGTGGGTAACGCCTGCTCCATAAAGCAAAGAAAGCAGATTTCATTCAGTTAAGTCGAGAGTCAAGCGTCAAAATTCAAGGATTTTCATTAAAGAGAAAAATCAGTAAGAGATTTTTTTTGAATAAATGAAAGCCATTCATTATATTGTCGTGTGCTCATGCGCTTCACTTTCGAATTCTCTGCACCGAAGCTGATCCTCTAACGAGAGAACTTCGTGATCAATACTCCCGAACCGAAAAAAAATAACTTGTCCCCTATCTCCGACATCTGTGCATATTCGGATTCACCATCAAAAATTGTTTTGTTACCATTCGTAAACATCTACCATACAGATTCATCGGCTGTTTTCATTATGGGGTACATTATTAGTGGGCTTTTCATAGGAAC
>Ga0075156_10002036_pt1 | contig 11130 bp, 8 predicted proteins | sample JI81AbrownDNA_FD_70966 | JGI IMG/M metagenome (GOLD analysis project Ga0075156, IMG submission 70966) | Wastewater effluent complex algal communities from Wisconsin, to seasonally profile nutrient transformation and Carbon sequestration -... | ecosystem: Engineered > WWTP > Effluent > Algae...
CGTTCCTCTTCATAAAAGCCGCCACCCCAAACGCGCAGCATATTCTGGTGCGTTTCGACCGCCGAGCGAATGAGTCCTTCAAGATATTCATCTGAAATTCGGGTGGGGAAAGAATCAGCCGGAATCCAATTGGAACCTTTGGACATGATCGCAACATTGTTGACCACGAAAACGAACGAACGTCCCCACTGATCTGGCTGTTGGCGTAACTCAATTGTGCGCAAGCCAATTTGGTAATTCCGTTTATCCAATTGTTTGATGTCTTGACCGATGAGGGATATTTCCGCCTGATAGAGTGGCTGCGCTCCGTAGCCATTCGGCCACCAAAGCTGCGCCTCATTTATTTTAATCTGGAGCTTGCTTGCGCTGCCCTGAGCAATTGCCACGCTGGTTTCAAAAACCTTGCCATCTGGCGCAACAATACGCATGGTTGCAGAACGGGGCGCACCATCCCAGTTTTCAACAGAGACTCGCGCCTCGACCATCACCTGTCCATCCACATGCTCCTGCCGCAGATGAACATCCGCGAAGCGTGCCGCGCTGTAGCCTTCGAGACGAATATCCTTCCAAATGCCGATCGGCGGAAGTTGTGGACCCCAATCCCAGCCAAACTGACAGGGAGCCTTGCGCAAATGCGGCCCGCCGATGATGGCTTGAGAGACACCCGGCATGTTACGAATGGCTTGTTTTTCAGCTGTGTATTTCACCGGCGAAGCGAAGGATATTGTTAAGTTGTTATCGCCTTTTGCATTTAATAATGCTTTGACATCCCATTGATATTGGCGGAACATATTGTCGGTTCGGCCAAGTTCATGACCGTTGAGAATCACCGTCGCGAGAGTATCCAACCCGTCGCAAACCAGAAATATTTTTTCTTCGGAAAACAATTTATCTGCGCAGGTAAAACTCGTAGAATACGCCCAATCTGACTCGGCAACCCATTGAACGCGCTTTTCATTATCGGCTACAAAGGGATCGGGAATTCGTCCAATGGCTAAAAGGTCAGTGTGGACACCACCGGGCACATTGGCGGGCAGCCATTCATTCGTACCGGCCTGCTGAAACAGCCATTTGCCAGTCAGAGATTGAGTTTGCATGATTTTATTTTCCTGGATTTGGGGTAAACGATGATTGTCTATCAGGTTATTTTTTATCGAAAGGCCTAGCCATGACACACCCCCAGATCAGATCAAGGGGTGTGTCATTTTCAGTATTCAAAACATGAATTTATTTATTTGAATCAAAGTTCAAGAGCAATGTCTTAAACAGTCGAAAGATCCCATTCCTCGTAGATCTTTGGAACATCATTGATCAGGCGTTTGGTGTATGGCATTCTCGGATTCAAGATCACTTCATCAGGGGTTCCGTTTTCAACAAGTTTTCCATGTTCCATAATGTATACGCTGTCGGAAACATAATACGCCAGACCGATATCGTGGGTGATGAAAATGATGGTCATGCCGATCTCATTGCGCAATTGCATCAGCTCATCCAGAATGGTTGCGCGTGAACATGCATCGATCATCGAGGTAGGTTCATCTGCCAGCAGAATCTTCGGCTTCAAAAGAAAAATGCGGGCGATCATCAAACGCTGCATTTGTCCGCCGGAGAGTTCGAATGGGTATTTATTGGTCAACTCTTCAAACTTTAAGTTAACGAAACTACAGGCTTCCTTCATCAACTCCACTTTTTTAGCATGTGGAATGTTTCGGCCCTCACGCATGTGAATACAATCCAAAAGAACTGTATCGATCTTATTGAAAATATTGTATGAAGAAAACGGGTCTTGAAAGATCGCCTGAATATTCTTCCAATACTCCTGCTTTTTTCTTTGGCTGCTGATGTCGCGCTTTTGCCCCTGAAAATAGATATCGCCTTCTGTGGAGCTGGTCAAACCCAAAAGCATTTTCGCTAATGTAGTTTTTCCACTACCCGATTCCCCCACGATCGAAACAACCTCGCCTTCATAGAGGTTGATATCTACATGGTCAACAGCGACTGTTTTCTGGCGGCCAAGCCCAAACACCTTAGTTAGGCCTACTGTGTTCAAGCATAATTTCTTTTCATTTGGCATGTTCGTGAGCCTCCCGGGCATATGCTTCCCTTAATTCTGTTTCCGAAAGGACACAGCGATAGGTACGGCCTCCACTCACCTCTTGAAGAGGGATGGAATGCATGGAACATTCTGGGCGAACAAACTTACAGCGTTCAGCAAAACGGCAGCCGGCTGGGGGATTTTTCAAATTCGGCGGCACCCCTGGAATGGCTGTCAGTTTTACATCCCGTAACCCCTTTTCAGGAACAATGATCGAACCCATCAATCCTTTGGAATATGGGTGGAGCGGGTCAAACACAGCTTCATGTGAAGTGGCTTTTTCCACAATCTGCCCGGCATACATCACCATAATGTCATCGGTGACGTTATAAAGGAGCGGAAGTTCATGTGTGATAAAGATCATTGAACTGATATAGCCAATTTCCATCAACTGACGCAGCATCTTGATGACCATCTTCTGTGAAGTGACATCCAGCGCGGAGGAGGGTTCATCCGCAATCAACACTTTTGGTAAAAGCAACACAGATACCGCGATCACTGTGCGCTGCTTCATACCGCCCGAGAGTTCAACGGGGTATTTTTGCAGCACATCCTCAGGAAGGCCCAATGTCTCAAATAATTTTCTGGCGCGATCATAAATATCTTTCTTCGTGATATATAGATCATGCGCCTGAACAACATCCTCAATAAAATTGATAATCTTTCGGGTGGGGTTGAGCGCATTCATGGCTGCCTGAGGAATGTAGGCAATCTCATTTCCCAAAATCGATTTACGAACATCGTCAGGATTCATTCCGGAAATAGTGCGTCCACCGATGACGATATCACCACTCGTATAGTACAACGGAGGGAAGTAATATCCCATTAGACTGAGCGCGAGTGTTGATTTTCCGCAGCCGGATTCTCCGGCAATACCCAACGATCTTCCTTCATCAACCTTCAAAGAAACATGGTCAACCGCGTAGACATCTTCCCGAAACCGGGTGATATATTTTGTTGTCAGTTCTTTAACCTCTAACATTGCTTTAGGCATCTCAATCTCCTAGTCTCGTAATGCCGGGTTGAACACCTGGTCAAGGCCTGTATTCATTAAATTCATCGAGAACGTAATCAGAGCAATCGTGATAAGCACAGGAAGATAGGCCCACCAGCGTCCCAGGATGTGTGCCTGGTAGATCATTGCCCAGTTCATCATCAGCCCTAGAGTTGGCACATCTGTTGTCTTGGGGCCAAGCCCAAGGATGGATAATCCGGCCTCTGCCAGAATGCCCGAGGATATCTGCAAGATCAGCGCCATAACAACATAAGAAGCAATGTAAGGCAGAATATCTGAAATAATGATATGAACGATTGAATGTCCCGATAGCTTTGATAGATTGACATGGTCACGATTACGCAGGGAAACCACTTGCGATCGCACTGCCTTGGCAGTCCATACCCAGGAGGTAAATCCGATCACCGCAGCAACCGTAATCGGGCCGCGCTGTTCCTGCCCGATGCTGTAAGAGATCAGGATCAACAGCACAAAACTAGGGATGACGATAAAGAGGTTTGTAACGAACATAATGACATCATCAACTGTGCCGCCGATATAACCTCCCAGCAGGCCCAGAGTCAAACCGATCAATGTTGCGATAATCCCAGCCACAAAACCGATCTTCAGAGATGTAGCAGTTGCTGAAACCAGTTCCGTTAGCATGTCTCTGCCGAAATTATCGGTTCCCAACAGTAAGACTCGCTTGTTTGTTACCTCACTGATATTTACATAATCAGACTGCCCAACAGCATCAATTTCCTCAAGGAGGCCTGTTTCCAGACTTTTTTGTGCAACTGTCACCCCCTCAATAGACAAAAGCCCATCAAGAGAAGCATCCAGCCGTTGGTAGTATCGCTGTCTGGCAAAGGTCATCCCCGCAACCTTCTTCTGGGGATCATAGTTATTCACCCATTGTTCGAGGAGTTGTTCAGTATTACTGGTATCAATCTCGTTTTCCGGGATTCCCGCAGCTACAAGCCAATCCTTAATATCAAGGCGTTCCTGATCGCCCAGTTTGCCGGCAATACGCTTTGCAACGGCATCATCGAGATTTAATATATAAGGAGTTGAATCCATGCTGTCATACACATTCACATAGATTCCCGGCGGAAAGAAAGTACCCTGACCAATAATCGCCAATGGTGCGTCTGTGATGACCAATGGGTAAATAATCACGATCAGTAGAATCGTCGCAAAAATAGAAAAGCCAAAAACGAATTTACCAGATTGAAAAATTTGTTGAATTGTATGTTTCATAGCAACATCTCTGCCTAATCCGACTGCGCCGCTTTAATGCGCGGATCGATAAAGCCGTATAAGATTTCAATGAGAAAATTCGCAATCAGCACCATTGCAGTAATGATCAATGTGGCTGCTGAGATCAGCGGATAATCCTGTCCCATAACACCGCTCAAGAGCGTGGTGCCAAGCCCTGGGTAACTAAAAATGATCTCTGCAACCAACGCACCACCGACCATGGTGCCGATCGATAATGCCAAACCCGTGACCTGAGGAAGCATGGCATTTCGAAATACATAGCCTATGATCTTTCGATCTTTGATGCCCATGAAACGGCTATATTTAACATAATCAGCATTTAGCTCATAAATAGCCATGGAGCGCATACCGATTGCCTGACCGCCAATCGTGATCGCAACGATCGACCAAAACGGCAATTGGTAGTGAACGATTACAGACCATAAAAATTTCCAACTCATGTTGGGAATCAAGTCAAACCCATAACCGCCCGAGGTCGGAAACCACTTTAAATTGACCGCAAAAATAACCAGCAATATGACAGCCATGCCAAATGCCGGGAGATTGCTAACAAAGATACTAACGGGCATAAGAACTTTATCAAAGCCACCCTTCAAATAAGCTGCCAATGCGCCGAGAGAGTTCCCGATAATCCATCCAACAATAATCGCCGGAAACTGCAAAGCAATTGTCCACCAGATCGAAGCTTTTATAACTTCTGATACCGGTCTGGGATACTGGCTGAACGAAAAACCAAAATCACCCCGCACTACATTTTTCATATAAATGAAAAATTGCTCAAGCATGGGTTTATTGGTTCCAAATAATTCTGTATATTGCTCATAAATCGCCTGAACCCCGGTTGAATTGCTCATACCCTGGGCGAGCCTAGATACGATAGCCGCTACAGGGTCTCCCGGCATCAGGCGCGGAAGAATAAAATTCAAAATAAATGCAGCAACCAACGTGACAACAAACCAAAGCATTTTGTTGAGGAAATACTTTCGGTATCCTTTCAAGGCTACACCTCCTCATAAATAAAATGGACAGCCATGTTCCGCCCACCCCGGAACATGGCTGTTTTTATAAACTACGTCTTACGGGTTAACCAAAGTCAGGTTGTAAAGACCCGCAACACCCCAACCGTCTGTCATATCAAGCGGTGGAACGGGCGGGTTGGTGCCATCACCTTCATGTGGGAAGCCTGTCCAAACACTTTCGTTCACAGCGTGGAAGGATTGAGGTCGGTACATGAGAGTAAAGGAAGGAACTTCGGTCAAGTACAGATTAACCAATTCCGTGTAGTATTCGTTCAACTTGGCGGGATCGGTTTCACCGGGGATCGCCTGGATCAAAGCATCGGCATCAGGATTTGAGTACTGACCCCAGTTGCCGTTCCAGTTGCTTGGCATACCAATGAACTCAGAGCTCAACAGTTTGCGGATACGGCCCCAAGGCTGTGTGGGGCCAGCGCCATCACTCCACATCATGAAGATGTCATAACCAGCAGGCAATGGAGCATCTGATTTGGTAACAACGGTCTGATAAACGGACCATTCAGGATAGTTGGTGGTGATTTCAATGCCGATTTCTTTGCCAGCAGCAGCCACAACTTCAATTGCCGCCTGCCAGTCAGACCAACCGTTCGGGCAGGTCGCAACATAGCTGAGTTTCTCGCCATTGAATTCGCGCCAGCCGTCGCCATCGGTATCGACCACACCAGCTTCATCGAGAAGCGCCATGGCGCCTTCGTAATCCTTGCCAGCCCATTGCAGGTCAGCAACAGCAGCCTTGTCATACATGGCTTGTTCACCTGGGGTTGGGTTCATGAGAGAGCGCGGAACCTGAGTGAATGTAGCTGACTGATTGGTCATCGCATTGGAGATGATAGTGTCATAATCAACAGCCATGGCAATCGCCTTGCGGACTGCAACCTGATCCAAACCATTGGAGGTCAGGTTAAAGAAGGCGGTCGGGAGGCTGGCGCCGATGCCGTATGGGGCCTCGGGAAGGTATGTGGAAATGGGCAGGTTTTCGTTCAGCCACAGTTCCTGAATGTTGGAGTTAAACTGCTGGCTAACATCTACTTCACCGGCTTTCAAAGCGGTGAAACCGGCAGCATTATCCTTGAAGATTGTATGGGCAAGGTACTTAGGAGCGGGAAGTGCGCCAAACATGCTGGCATCCTGACCCCAATAATTGTCATCACGAACGAAGACAACTTTTGTATCGTCAGCAAAATATTTGTGATAAGGGCCGGAGTAAACAACATCTTCAGCGGTATCAGCCAACAATGCGGTAGCATCGCCAGCGACGCGCTCTTCCAATGTCTCAGTCCAAGCCTTCTGGATGACATAGTTTGTGCTCAAATAGGCAGAAACGAGCAAAGGATTGACTGCTGCGCCGTCTGCGTTTAATTTGGCCTTGACCACAACGGTCTGGGCATCCACTGCTTCAATATTTTCGATGTACTCAATGTTCGCAGCGCCGGTGGGGGTGCTGTACTTAACATGAGTAGCCCAGGTATAAGCAACATCATCTGCAGTTACCGGGGTGCCATCGCTCCACTTTGCAGCAGCGTTGATCTTGAAGGTGATCTCGGTGCGAGCATCATTCCATACATAATCGCCATCAGCGAGCAGAGGATACTGCTTGCCATCAAGCATGTTGTACGCATATGGAGTTTCGAACATGGTAACGCGGGCGCTATCTTGCTGGGCAATCGCGAGCGCATTATTGTTGCTGTTGGAATAAGGATTCCAACCGACAACTGGGCCCCATTGTTGACCGTTGAAATACAGGGTCTCATTGCGGGGCAGGGAATTCGGGTCAGCAGCAGCGGCTTCAGTAGCAGCTGGGGCTTCGGTGGCGGCAGGGGCTTCAGTAGCTGCTGCTTCAGTGGCAGCAGGGGCTTCAGTAGCCGGAGTTGCGCATGCAGCAAGCAACATGCTCAATGCCACTAAAACTGATAGAACGAAAGAAACACGTTTCATCTTCTTCTTACTCCTTTTGGTTATGGTATATTTCGGAGTTAGAAATCTGCTGACCTGTCACGGAGTGCAGATTTCCACTCAACGGCGTCCGGTATCTTTCCGATATCGGGCGTCCGCTTTTTATGACGCTTGAAAGACGGTTTTATATAGTTTATATATTTGTCTTGCGCCTCCTTGAAATAAAATGTCCTGTGTTTTTGAAAAGGCACTCAAATAACTAGTGACTTTTCCTACTTCTCCCGTGCAGCCAAAACTTCTTTTGGGGAACGAGTTAGTATCCTAAAAAATGGCGGATTTGTCTTCAAATTACAAATCCCTGTTTTTCCGGTAACGTTACCGGAAAAACATAAAAAAAACTCCAGCTCTACCCGCTTTGTAGCTGGGCAGCCTGAAGTAATTTCTGACATGAGTTTCGTACAACCAACTTTGTCGGCATCTTGTGAATCTCAAACTCAAGCGATTCACCGTTGATTAATTTTATAAGCATTTGAACGGCTGCATACCCCATATCAAAGAGGAACTGATCGACCGTGGTAAGCCCCAAATGCTTGGCTTCTGAAATATTATCAAAACCCACAACAGACAAGTCAGCCGGAATATGCAACCCAAGTTCCTCAGCAACTTGATACACCCCAATCGCTGATTGATCATTGGCCGCAAATATCGCAGTCGGCGGACTACTCAAAGTAAGTAATTGACGGGCGCATTTATAAGCGGTCTTTTGGGTAAAGTCACCGGGGGCAATAAGTTCTTCATCCAACTCAATACCGGCATTAGTCAATGCATCTCGGTAACCTTTCAAACGTCGTTGTGCAGTGCCTGCATCTGAACGCCCGCTAATAAAGCCAATGCGGCGATGCCCCAAACCAATAAGATATTCCATTACATCCAAAGATCCATGATAGTTCATTCCTTGAACAGCCGGATAATTTGGATTTAATATATGAGGGTCTACTGCAACAATAGGCGCACCAGCAATAAATTCTGACGACCCGGAAGCCACGATGATAACGCCATCAGTAACAGAATTGCTCAAAAGAGAAACATAATTTTGCTCATGTGCCGTTGCGCCATTCTTCTCAATATCCCCCGTCGTATAAGCCAATAAATCAAACTGTGATTCAGCAATCGCCTTATTAACACCCCTCATAATCTCAAAGGAATATAATCCAAAATCTGGCACCACAAGCCCGATCATATTCTTTTTATGCGAACGCATACTGCGCGCCGCAAAATTTGATGTATAGCCCAGCTTATTAATCACATCAAGAACGCGGTCCTGCGTGTCACTGGCAACATCGTCTTTCTCGTTCAGCACGCGAGAAACCGTAGACACCGAAACACCGGCTGCTTTGGCAACATTTTGAATTGTTACTGCACGTTTTTTAGACATTTCAATCCAACCAAGGGGAAATGACTTGTTTTTCCGGCATCATTACCGGTATCGTTATCGGCAATTGACATTATTGCACACTATCAACGCAATGTCAACAAGTTTTAAGGTAAACATGATTTCTCTAATCTTTAGATGTGACAATCATCATTTCCCCCCTCTTTTCTGTGCGATTTTATAAAGTTTCAGCAACCGGCAACCGATTTAACGCTTCGCCCTACCCCTAGCCTGATTCCGTTTTCGAAAGAAATTCCCTTCGGCCAGACAAAATTCATCAACCGGGTTGAAAGTATGTTTCACACACAATTAAGACAAAGTTTGTGCGCTTATCTGGATTAAGACAGCATATTTCCCTATACTCAAGCCACTTTAAAAAACTATTTACAGGAGAATAAAATGCTGCAAACACCCCCCGCCATCAACCACCAGGATATTCGAGACACATTTAATGCCGATAGAAAACAGATGACCCTCATGGTCGCAAGAAAGATGCGTGTGCCCGAGGTCGAGGTTATCCGCTCCCTCGAGGGAGATATTGCCCACGAGTTGGATTCTGCCCGTTGGGAAGAAATCATCCGCGCATTTGAAGGCTTCGGCAATGTGCATGTCATCGTCTCCAACGGAGCCACCACGCTAGAAGCCTTCGGCCAGTTCGGGAAATTCAGCAGCACAGACGGTTTCTTCAACGTACAAAGCAAATCGCTCGACATGCACATCCGCAGTTGGGAGCTGGCTTCCGTATTCGCATTTCGCAAACCCAGCCACACAGATGGACGCGAAGCCCTAAGCTTTCAATTCTACGACCAGCGCGGCGAAAGCGCATTCAAAGTCTTCCTGACTTTCGGCGGAAGCGGCCCAGCCCCTGAACTCGTCCAAAAATACAATGAAATATTGGAAAAGTTCAAAAAAAACTAACAAAGATTGCTCATGGAATTCTAGTAAAATTCTACATAAATCTACATTGACCAGTGCGCCCTAAAAAGTAAAATTTCACTAATAAATAGAAGCGCGGGCGTGCAAAACGCCCTCGCATCATTTAATAGATTTGCCAAAGGTGATTATGTACCTCAAACGCTTTCAGCTTGGCCTTATTCATGTCGCAGTCGCGATGACCCTCGTCCCCATCAACAGCGCGCTCAATCGCGTTATGATCTTCGACCTCGGTATTTCAAAAACTCTCGTCTCGGTTCTCGCCGTTCTTCCCTATTTGATCTCCCCCATTCAAGTTGCCATTGGCTCATTTTCAGACCGCCACCCCATCCTCGGTTTTCGCCGCACCCCATACATTCTCACAGGTCTCATCCTTTGCGTCGTCGGCCTCATCGTCTCTCCGCAGGTAGCCTACCTCATCCACGATAACTTCGCCCTCGGCATCGCTGCCGGCTTGCTATCGTTTGGCGCCTGGGGCATGGGCTACAACCTCTCTGCCGTCAGTTACCTTTCCCTCGCCTCCGAACTTTCAGGTGAAAAGGAACGCGGAAAAACGATTGCCACCATGTTCTTCATGATGGTCATCGGTTTAATTGCGACGGGGATCAGCCTCAGCCGCATGTTGACGGTGTACACACCTGAAACTCTCTCTACTGCATTCAACATCGTCGGCGCCTCAGCCCTGACCTTGGGCCTGCTCGGCCTCATCAAGCTGGAGCCACGCTTTGAGCACTCCGCCTCTACTTCTTCCTCTGAAACATATACTATCAAACAGATGACCAGCGCCATCACCTCCAACCCAGTGGCGAAGCTCTTCTTCATCTATTTGCTTTTATTGCTCGCCGCCATCCTCGGGCAGGATGTGCTGCTGGAACCTTTCGGCGCCCAAGCCTTCGGCATGACCGTTGAGCAGACATCCCGCATCGTATCCATCACCGGCACTTTCACTTTAATTGCCTTCATCATTGCCGCCGCGCTGGAAAAACGTGTTAAAAAGAAATCTGTTGCCCAATCTGGCAACATTGGCGCGCTCGTCGGTTTTCTGCTCATCATCTTAAGCGGATTTATGCGCAGCATAAATGTTTTCTACATCGGCATCATGCTGCTGGGGTTTGGCACAGGCATTTCAACCATTGCAAACCTGTCCCTAATGTTTGATTTGACCGTTGCCGGAAAAGTCGGTTTGTATATCGGCGCGTGGGGGTTCTCGAACGGCATGTCCCGCCTGACGGGATTGCTCCTCGCTGGCGTTGTGGCTGATGCGGCCACACAGATCACAGGTCAGGCAATGAGCGGATATATCGTTGTATTTGCCATCGAAGCGTTGATGCTCTTCATCGCCGCTATCATGCTCACCCGCATTGATGTTCAGTCATTCAAAAATAAAGTGGAAGAACCATCTTTTGTAGACAAAGTTGCCCTGGCTTCGGATTAATATGGCAGACGAATGGCTTTCCCTCAGCGA
>Ga0075156_10002037_pt1 | contig 11128 bp, 8 predicted proteins | sample JI81AbrownDNA_FD_70966 | JGI IMG/M metagenome (GOLD analysis project Ga0075156, IMG submission 70966) | Wastewater effluent complex algal communities from Wisconsin, to seasonally profile nutrient transformation and Carbon sequestration -... | ecosystem: Engineered > WWTP > Effluent > Algae...
AAGGGAATTTTGGCATCGCCTTCGTCGGCTACCAGGATGAAGATTCGCCGGGACACGCTCTCCTCAATTCCGAACATAAAAAACCGTTCCTCTTCTCCGGCACGCAGCGCACGCGCAAATGTCAGGTCGGGAAATTCCGCTTTTCAGCCCATGCCAACCGAGCTGAACTCGTTGATTTTATCCTCGGAGCATCTCCCAAAGAACTCTATCTCATTCATGGTGATGACGATGCGTGTTCGTCGCTCGCTCTGACGGTTATGGAATTTTTGCCGCATACTAAAGTGGTGATTCCAAGACTTGGTAAAACATATCAACTCCTTGTTGAAAAAGATAGTTAGGGTGAAAAATGTGAATCTCTTCTGCTCATTCCACACCTCGCCTGCGGTCACCCATTGCCGTCCAACCCTCCGAAATACTTTTTTTGTCCTCTGTCCGTTATAGGCGGCTCTGAAAATTTACCTCTTCATTTTTATGGAATAATGTATGCGCATTTGGAAAAATTTTGTGGCTGTCTTACCTCTGCTTTTTGTTCTCTCACACTACTCTCTACCCGCTCAAACCCAAGTACAGGAATCTGTTGCATCCGGCTTGCTCACCGGTATAGTCGTCAATCAAAACACTCAGTCGCCGGTCGTGGGGGCAAGTGTGGCGATTATGACGACCAAGCTTGGTGCCAATACCGCCACAAGCGGTAAATTTACCGTTAAAAATATCCCCGCAGGTATATATAATATTCGCATCAGTGCCGTGGGCTACGAACCTGTCATCAAGTCGAATATTATGATAAGTGCAGGAAAGCCAACGACAATCACCATCGAACTCCTCGAAAAAACCGTCGAACTCCAGGCCACGGATATTGAAGCAAGCTATTTCCAAAAAAACACCGAGACCATTACTTCAACTCAACTTCTTAATTCTGAAGATGTACGCCGTGCTCCCGGTGTGCAGGAAGATGTCGTGCGAGCCGTGGCGCTCCTTCCCGGCGTAGGTGTGACCCAAGCAGGACGTAATGACCTCGTCGTGCGAGGTGGCGCGCCATTCGAAAATTTGTTTGTTGTTGATAATATTGAAGTTCCGAATATCAATCACTTTGGTTCGCAGGGTTCGACCGGTGGACCTCTCTCGCTTATCAACATCGATTTTGTTCGTGAAGTCAGCTTCTCGGCCGGCGGTTTTGGCGCACGCTACGGCGACCGCGTCTCCTCGCTCACGAATATCACGCTTCGTAATGGCAACGAAGAGCGTTTTGGCGGGCAGCTCAATTTATCGGCGACGGGATTTGGGGTAATTGGTGAGGGACCGATTGGCAGCTCGGGTTCGTATCTTGTGAGTGTGCGCCGGAGCTACCTCGACTTTATTTTCAAGGCCGCAGGATTTAGTTTTATTCCGGAGTATTGGGATATTCAGACGAAGGTAAATTTTAACTTAGATAATAATAACTCTTTGTCATTCTTGACGATAGGCGCGTTGGACGGGATATCATTTAATAATGAAACGGCCGACAAACGCTTCGATAATTCCCGGATTAACGGTTCGAATCAAGACCAATATTTTTCAGGACTTACCTGGAAACATCTAATGCCGAAGGGATTCTTTAATGTAACGCTCGGGCGGACATTTACAACGTTTGACACACGTCAGCGTGACTCCAACCTCGTCGAAATTTTCAAGAATGTTTCGACCGAAGGAGAGACAAGTCTGCGTGCTGACTTCTTTTTTCAGCTCAGTCCCTCGACCGAGCTATCGTTTGGCAATACAGCCAAATTCGCATCACTGCTTGAGTATTCACTGACAGTGCCGGGATATTTACGCTTGGATAACAATCGTGTCCCGCAGCCGCTTTCGATCGACAGTTCGTTTACTGCCTTGCGTAATGGCACCTTTGCAACGATTGCAACGTCTATTACCGACAATCTCAAGCTCACCGGGGGTGTCCGGCTTGACTATTATAACTTTATGAAAAACAACCTTTATCTATCACCTCGGTTATCGCTCAACTATGCAGTATCATCGGTAACGGCGATTAATTTCAGTGCCGGTCGATTCTACCAATCTCCCTCTTTCATCTGGCTGTTAGGCGATAAAACCAACGCCGACAATCTTTCAGCAATTCGAGCCGATCAGATTATTCTCGGCTACGAACGAGTATTGGACGCTGATTTAAAATTCCAAATTGAAGGATATTACAAGTGGTATGGCGGCTATCCGACACGTATGTTTCGCCCGCAGGCAGTGCTTTCTCCGTCAGGATTTGATGATATCACCAATGATATTCCTTTTGGGCTCGAACCACTTACGAGCGACGGTTCGGGATTCGCCCGTGGTATTGAAATATTCCTCCAGAAAAAGTTAGGCGATATTCCGCTCTACGGCTTGATAAGCTTTACGCTCAATCAAACACGATTTACGGCGCTTGACGGTATCGAGCGAGCGGGCTCTTTTGACAGTCGGATTATTTTTAATGCTTCGGCAGGTTATCGTTTTAATCAGCAGTGGGAAGTGAGCGGTAAATTCCGGCTTGCGACCGGGAATCCGACGACACCGTATATTTCGGATAGTACAAGTCCGAATTTCGGAAAGCTTGATTTTGCTAATTTCAATGCAGGTGAACGACTTGCGCTCTTCCATTCTCTTGACGTGCGGGTCGATAAACGATGGATGTTCTCCGGTGTACAGCTCGTGACCTATATCGACATTCAGAATATCTACAGCAGGAAGAATGAAAACGGCGTTCGGTGGGAACCCCGCGAAAAGCGAGCTGAGGTGCAAAAGTCGGGCATCGGTATTTTGCCGAGTATTGGAGTGAATTTGGAGTTTTAAATAGTTAACTTGAGCTAAGTAATTGGATTCTCTGACAATTTTTGTGGTTCGCAGAAAATGCCCGATAAAAACAAATTAGATATACCAATAGCCGGGCATTGAGCGAAGCCGAGATGTCACCGTACGAGTGATTTTTTTAACGCAAAGGCGCAAAGGAGCAGAGAAATCTTTGCGTTCTCTGCGTCTTTGCGTTAATAAATATTGTCAGTGAACGATTAATTGAAATCAAAAGCCCTCGATGAGAGATCACCGACGGCTTTTTTTTAATGTATCTTATTCTAAACTACTCTTCAGCTATCAATTCAGCAGCCATCATACCGGAGAGAAGCACAAGTGGAATTCCACCGCCGGGATGCGATGAACCTCCTGCAAAATAAAGACCTTGTATCTCTCGGCTTCGATTGGCAGGACGCCGGAAGGCAGCATTCCGGCTATTGGAAGAAAGTCCGTAAATACTCCCTTGATTAGAGGCATAGAGCGTAAGGAAATCCTCGGGTGTATAGGAATGTTCTGCTTCGATCATATCTTCAGTAAAACCAAAGAGTTTGTGAAGCTTGCTAATTACTTTCCAGCGCATTGATTCCCGGGCTTTCGTCCAGTCTTGTCCGTCTGAGAGATAGGGCATATTGAGGAGGATGAACCAATTTTCACAGCCGTCGGGTGCGTGTTCAGAGTCCGTTTTGCTGGTCGTCGCGATATAGATTGTCGGATCATCCGGCGCGCGGTGTTCATCGAAAATCTGCGTGAATTCCTGCCGGTAGTCTTCCGAGAAAATAATCGAATGATGAGCAAGCTGTGGAAATGTACCGCGCACACCCCAGAAAAATACCATACCCGAGATGGAGGGTTCGAGCGAGCGAAGCGATTGAGCACGTTTGGTATGTGGGTTTAATAAATCTGTATGCGCCGTGACAACATCCGCATTACACAGCACAACATCTGCCGGCAAGACCGTACCGTTAATTTCCACTCCCTGAATTTTTCGATTCGATTCGACGATTCGAGTGACGCGGGAATTGGTATGTATCTCAACCCCAACTTTCCGTGCAAGTGCTTCGAGTGCATGGGCTAAACGCATCATTCCGCCGCGAATGTAATAACCTCCCAAGCCGAATTCCACATACGGGATAATATTGAGCGTTGCGGGCGCGACGAATGGATTCGAACCGTTATAGGTAGCATAGCGGTCAAAGAGTTGGATGAGCCGTGGGTCGTTGAAATAACGTGATACACTTGCGTGAACCGTACGCATGGTATCAATCTGTGGCAGACCAACGAGCGCCTTCAAAAATCGTGGCTTGAGAATTTTCCTGAATTCATGAAATGGAGTATGCAGGAAAACCTCCGCCGTCAGGTCGTAGATTTTCTTGGAATATTTCATAAATCTATGGTAATTATCCACTTCCTTCGGTGAGAATCGTTGCAGCTCTTCCGTCATTTTCGCGCTGTCGGCATGAGCGTCAAGCTGCGAACCATCGGGGAAAAAGTACCGGCAGAGCGGGTCAATGGGGAGGAATTCGAGGTAATTATGCACAGATTCACCGACATCGGAAAAAAGCTTCGTGATGACATGCGGCATCGTCAGGAGCGAAGGACCGGTATCGAAACGATATTCACCGAGGCGGAGTTCGTTCATTTTACCGCCAAGGGTGGCGTTTTTTTCATATAAGGTTACACGGTAACCCTTTGATGCGAGAATAATTGCACCGGCAAGTCCGCCTAAACCACCGCCAACTACGATGACCCTTTTATTTCCCGGAATGCTCATACTTTTTCTTGAGAAGTTCATAGAAAATGGTCGCTAACAGTATCAGCGAGAGTCCGTAGAAAAAGTCCTCGACGGGGATCGTGCCAAGGCGAATGCCGAGATTATACGTATTATCATAAACCACTACCGGCCTTGAGGTTAGGTAACCATTAAATACTCCGTTACAGACCGAAACAGCAAGGACATAGAGGAAGGTTCGCTTTTGCGGGAAGAGCTTAACAGGGAGAATATCATCGAGTATTCCGACGATGCCGAGCGCGCCGAGTGCGAAGGCGGTGTATTCTTTATCTCCTTGAGAATAGAGGATAATACCGGCTAAGAGCAGCCCGCGGAAGACACCGACCATACCTTTGCTGCTTACTTCTTGTTTTGGTATATACGATGAAATGACCTCCCACATGAAGAGCGAAGCGAAGGGAACCGTGAAGAAAAAGAAGATTTCTTCTATTGGCAGTCCGAACGGGGAAAATCCCGAGATAGTGGCAGCATTAAATACCCAATGACGTCCGGTGACGAGCGCGTCCCAGACGATATAGGGAATCGCCGCAAGCGTGATAGCGGGGAATGCATGACGCCATTTATTGGCGAAGTGCACCCGCTTGTCAAAGCTTGCGGCGATAGGACCAAGGACGACGATGAGATTAAAGAGAAGGTATTCGTACTTCATTAATGATGTGCGACAAGATGAATATCTCTTTCTCTGCGATGGGTCGATTGCTTACACTCTTCCGAACATGATTGTCGGTGGGTGATTTCGCATTCTTCACAGCAGAAATGCTGGAGATTACAATACATATTCGCGCAATTAATATAGCGGTCGCTCGGCTTGCCGCAATGATGGCAATGAGAGACGATGACATCTTCCTCAGTGTGATTGATCGGCACAGCGATGCGATTGTCGAACACATAACATTTCCCGTCAAAGAGGCGCCCTTTTACGGTTTCGTCTTTGCCGTAGGTGACAATTCCGCCATGTAATTGATACACATCCTGGAATCCTTCCTTGAGGAGAAGTCCGGTAAAGGTCTCACAGCGGATACCGCCGGTGCAGTAGGTGAGCACTTTTTTGTTCTTGAATTCACCTAAATTCTCGCGCACCCATTCCGGAAATTCCTTGAAGGAGCTCACGGGTGGACGGATTGCCCCGCGGAAATGTCCGAGGTCGTATTCGTAATCGGTGCGGGCATCGACGATGACGACGTCCTCTTCGGTCATGGCTTTATAGAAATCGACCGGCTCGAGGTATTTACCGGTAAGTTCATTCGGGTCAAGCTCATACGGCAGGCGGAAGGTGACGAGTTCGGCCTTGTGGCGCACGAATATTTTATTGAACGCATGAGTATCGGACTCGTCAATTTTATAGACCATATCGGCAAAACGCGGGTCAGAACGCATGGCATTGATATACTGGTCTGTTTGCTCAATGGTGCCCGAGAGCGTTCCATTGATACCGAGATGAGAAATAAGAATTCGTCCGAGAACGCCGATCGACTTGCAGAATGTGAGATGTTCGGCAGCATATTCTTCGGGATTATCAATTTTTACATACTTATAATAGAGAAGTATGCGGTAGGGTTTTGGGGGTTGTTGGAGGTCGTCAGTCATAAGTCGTAAGTCGTAAGTATTATAATATGATTGAATTAATTGATAATTATGAGTTCAGAGAACGCAATTTTTCTACAAAATATTTAGCGCTTTGGCAATACTTATGTTGTGATGCTTTGAGAATGGAAAAACCGTATCGTGTAACCATTTCTTTCGTAAAATTCAGCTTATTTTCCGGTGTTTTCGTTCCGTATAATTTGGCTATCTTTTTGATTTCGTCCCATGGAAGATGAGGCGTGTTTTCAGGCGTGGCATAGGAATACTTTGAGCCAAACTTCTTTTTCATCGCCTCGGTATCAGCAAGAAGCCATGCTTCAAATGCTTTGCGTGCAAGCAAAATTACATCCGGCAATGAACCAATTCGCTCTTTTGCTACGGTAAAACAAGGGTCGTTTTCTACGTCAGCTACGACAACTACTTTGTCCGGTGAATAGAGGCGGCATTGTTCTACCAAACGGTCTATGTTTGTAGAATCTAAGTTGTTTTCTCCTAATGCATTGATGACTTTTACAACGTTAATTCCGAGCGAGTGAAAGTCTTGTTTTGCTATTTCGCTTTTCAAAAAAATATATTCACAATTACCTCCGCCAATAAACGCTACTTTTACCATGGCAGGCCTCCGTCGAGTGCATTCGAGAGCCATGCCTCATCGAGGGGAAGTCTGCTTTGGGGATGCGGGTCGGCTTTTCTCACTGTCGTAAAACCATTTGTTTTTTCTACGAACCATAACTCACCCGGCCGGCAAGCGCGAACGAGCGTAGCACTATGTGTCGTCAGCCAAAAGGGTTGGAATTTTTCAACGCCGACTGAATTAGCATTCAGCGAAGTAGCAGCTTCACGGATAATACTCGTAAGCTCTTGTACTGCATACGGATGAAGCCCGCGTTCGGGTTCCTCGATGAGCGTCCAATTCGTACCCATGAGCGGAATACTATTCTTTCTCTGAAAAAGTGCTACCAGAATATTGAGCGCGTGCAGCGTGCCGTCGGATATTAAGTGCGGCGGGAACGGACGACTCAACCCCTCTTCGATAAACTGCAAACCAGACCGACCGTCGAGCGAATTAGTTTCTGTTTTGACGGATTCTAATGATGGCACAAAGAGTTGCATGAGTTCAATGATACTATCACTAATCGAACTATCCGATTCTAATCGAGATAATACTGCCGCAAGATTGCGTCCCTGTTTGTCGAGCAACGAATTATCGAATTGCTCACGCGTTAGTTGGCGGGCTGCTTCAGGATTGAACGAGTAGTAGACGAGATTCTCTATCGTGATACTTAAAGAATTATTAACTCTAACATAGTGTTGTTGTAACCCAACACTTTCAAATGTAATATCTTGGAATATTAAATTTAGATTGCCATTCCGATTTTCAGCTGATAACTTGTTGTCTTGCCAGTGGGTTTCAAAGATGGTAGGTGAATCTTGATGTAAATTCTCTACTTTTAATGTATAGCGAATTTCTGGATAGTGATTAGTAGCTACCCCATTTAGTGCGCTGTGTACTGCAGCTTCCGATTTCACAACTATTTCAAATTCAAAGGTCTTATTCTTATCTTCATCTAACCTGAAATTATGAATATTCGCCCATCCGCCGTGTAATCGCAGTGCTTCTTTGATACCGAATCGCGCGACATGATTCACAAATTCCAGCGCTTCAAAAATGGTACTCTTCCCCGAACCATTCGCACCGGCAAAGACTGCAAACGGACCGATATTTTCTATCGTCAGGTCTGCAATACTCTTATAATTTACGATGTGAAGTTTTTTAATGAAGGGTTCCATACTTGTCTTGTAATCTGTTCACTTACCCAACTTTACGAGCCGGCTCGGGGAACATAAACGGTTCAATGGAAAGAGCTTTACCTGTTTGCTCGTCTAAGACGACATTTGCGCCGCAGAGGCGTACATCGTCGGTTGCGGTTTCGTATTTATGGGCTGTTTGGAGAATAAACCGTTTAAGGGCGATTTCTTTCTGCATGCCGAGCACCGAGTCGTACGGACCGGTCATACCGACGTCCGTAATATAGGCAGTGCCATTTGGGAGGATGCGTGCGTCGGCGGTCTGAACGTGGGTGTGTGTACCAAGTACAGCGCTTACTTTGCCGTCCAAGTGCCAGCCCATGGCAATTTTTTCTGCCGTGGCATCAGCGTGGAAATCGACGATAATCATTTTGCATTGCGCTTGGAGTTTTGCCAGAGCAGCATCGGCAGCGCGGAACGGACAGTCGATTGCCGACATGTAGGTGCGCCCCTGAAGCTGGAGCACGCCGACTTTGAGTCCGTCACGAACACTGGCAATTGCCGAACCGCGACCGGGATTGCCGGGCGGGTAATTGATTGGCCTGAGGACAAGAGGATTACTTGCAAGAAGCGGGCGTGACTGCCAATTTTCCCAGACATGATTGCCGGTTGTAATTACATGCGCGCCAAGCGAGAAGAGTTCGTTGGCTTCTTTTTCGGTCAAGCCCTTTCCGTTTACGATATTTTCACCGTTGATAATGACACAGTCGGCAGAATATTTCGCAATAAACGACGGTAAAAAAGTACGAATGGCGTTCATGCCGGGATTACCGACAATGTCGCCAATGAATAAAACACTCAGGGTTCGAGCCAAAATTTACTCCAAATAGTAGAATTGTATAATAAAACAGTAGAATCGATTCGTAAAATAAATGAAAAGTTATCAAATTACCACGTCAAAATCAAATATTTCTCGATTCAATTAACGAATGATACTATGGGGCAAAGGCGTGAAGTTGGCAAAAGGTGAGTATTTTTGCAGTAAAAATTACGACAAAATGGAAATCTGCGTTCTCCACGCTGTCGTTTTCTGAGTTTGAAAGTCGGTTGTATGCCGGATAACCTACCAATACTGATTGATTATGGCAATAAATGACACTTCCGAACCCTTTGTAGTCACTGCCCGCAAGTGGCGACCGATGAATTTCGGTGCCGTCGTCGGGCAAGATCATATTTCCACGACTCTCCGTAATGCGATTCTTTCTAAACGCGTTCACCATGCGTATTTATTTACCGGTCCGCGCGGTGTGGGCAAGACGACATCAGCTAGAATTCTCGCCAAAGCGCTTAATTGCCAGAATCCTCAGGAAAATGCCGAACCCTGCGGCGAATGCGCTTCGTGTCTTGATGTGGTCAGTGGTCGCTCGATTGATGTCATTGAAATCGACGGTGCGTCCAACAACAGCGTCGAAGATGTGCGCAAGCTTCGTGAGAATGCCAAATACCCGCCTGTCACCGGAAATTATAAAATGTATATCATCGACGAAGTGCACATGCTCTCGACGTCGGCATTCAATGCGTTGCTCAAGACACTCGAAGAGCCGCCGCCGCATTTCGTGTTTGTGTTTGCGACCACCGAAATCCACAAAGTACCGGCAACGATTCTCAGCCGTTGCCAACGATTTGACTTTCGGAGAATGGAAATTGAAAGTATTGTCGGTCAGCTTAAATTTATTTCCGAAAAAGAACATGTTACGATTGATGAAGAATCATTGATTGCTATTGCCAAAAAAGCCGACGGTTCGATGCGCGACTCGCAGAGTATTTTCGATCAGGTACTCGCTTTTTGCGGGATGAATATACATTATGCGGATGTGACGAATGCGCTCCATCTCATCGATGCTGACTTTTTCTTTATGATAAGTCATGCAATCCGCGATCATAATGTGGCTGCGATGTTCGAAATTGCCCGGCAGGTCATGACCAAGGGGTATGAAGTACATGAATGTTTGCAGGGTTTGCTCGAGCATTTTCGGAATATTCTCACCATTCTCGCCACCGGTAATGCGAAGCTCATCGAGACATCGGCAATGTTTTTGGAACGCTACGAAAAGGAAGCCGCGCATTTTACCCAAAGTGAAGTGCTGCGCCTGATGAATATTATTACAAGTACCGAACAAGCATTGAAATTCAGTCCGCAGCCGCGGATACGGTTTGAGCTCGCTCTTGCGCAAATGGCGACGCTCGACGCGACGGTGGATATATCCGAACTCCTCACCGAACTCAAGCAATTACAAGCAAGTGGTGGGGGAGTAAGCGCTGCGAGACCAATGAATGCGTCGGCAAGACCTCCCGCATCTGCACCTCCGTCACAAGCAGCGAAGCCGGTATTTCCGGCAGCGCAATCTGCCGACTATCGTCAGCCGAATGCAACTGTTTCGCCAGCTCCATCTGTAGAAGCTGCACCTGCAAATCCTTCTGTACCAAGCGGTTCAGTGGCAGGCGCCGAACATCTGCAAGCAGGGTGGGCGCAATTTGTGGCCCAAATTGCGAATAAAGGTGTGCAGATTATACTTGGGCAATCTTCGACCCCGCAGTTTTTTAATGGGGAGATTCTCCTGCATATTCCGCAAAAATTCGCGGCGGACTCGATTACGGCGCAGAAAAATGAACTATCCGAACAGCTTGCGCGATTTTATGGTGCGAATGTACAGCTCAGAATTTCGGGCGGGACGACCGGTGCGCCGAGGTCAACGGAAGCATTCGGAGATTTTACTTCGACAGCAACTCCAAGTCAATCAACGGGTTTTGGCGCCCCTACTCAGAATGCCTTTGGAAGTAAAGACAGCTTTAGCAATACGACAGGTTTTACGGCTGCGAGTGCGCCTGCGGAACAGACACCCGCAGCACCGGTGAAGGAACGTCTGCCGGTTGAACAGGCAATTATTGATATTTTCGGCGCACGGGAGATTCCAATCGTCGGTCGGTAATTCCATCGAAAAAAAACAGAATAAAATACAATATCACTTATTATTAAATTACTTATGAAAATTGCTCCACAATTGGCTTTCAAAACAAAAATTCTCTGTACGATGGGTCCTGCGATCGGTTCGGAAGAGAAAATTATCCAACTCATTCATGCCGGCGCGAGTGCATTCCGGTTGAATATGTCGCATGGTGCATATAAAA
>Ga0075156_10002039_pt1 | contig 11122 bp, 10 predicted proteins | sample JI81AbrownDNA_FD_70966 | JGI IMG/M metagenome (GOLD analysis project Ga0075156, IMG submission 70966) | Wastewater effluent complex algal communities from Wisconsin, to seasonally profile nutrient transformation and Carbon sequestration -... | ecosystem: Engineered > WWTP > Effluent > Algae...
CGAGCACAAGGGCCAGGGCGCCGATGGCAGTCATGGCGACAAGCAGCCCCCAGGCGAAGACCGACCGCTCCGCGGCCGGCACGCCTCCGTTTCCGTACAGCTGGTACCACGTCCAGGGCAAGAAGACGGCAACCTCGGCGGCGAGCAGCGGCCAGCCCGCTTGGAGACTTCGCTGCAACCGTCGGGAGCGGTCCAGGGCCAGGGTCAGGTGGGTGGCTGTGGTTTCGGCGGAACTGCCGAGGGCTCCTCGCCAGTTGTATCCCTCGAAGACACAGATGGCGAGGACGGCCAGGAACAGGAGGCCCATCGCCAGTCTCTCGGCCGGATCCGGGTGGGTAACCGCGCGGTGAAGCAGGAGTGTGGAGCAACCCACGCCGACCACGACATCCCCCGCGAGCCACCCGATGAGCAGCCGCTCACGCCTCTTCACATGAACACGGATCTCCTCCGCCGGAGACGGGCGCAAGGCGGTGGTTTCTTCCTGCCAATCGGCCATCCATTCGTGAATGTGGTCCCTGGTCTCCGTCATTGGTTCGCTCCTGAAGGTTCGAGAAGCTGTAAGAGTGCGGTGCGGGCGCGGGTGAGGCGGACGGCCACGTTGTTCTCACTCAGACCCAGAACCTCTCCGACCTCCCGGTGAGTGAGACCCTCGAGGGCCAGCACCACGACCTGCCGCAGTCCGAGGGGGAGGCGATTGACCGCGCGGCGCAGACGCTCCTGGCGCTGCTGCCGGATGACATCTCTCTCCGGATTCGCGCGGTCATCCACCACCGGGGCGTCCGCGTCGAGTTCCTCGGTCTTCCGACGCACCGAGCGTTTTATATGGGTGACGCCTCGGTTATGCCCGATGCGGAACACGAAGGTGCGTTCCGAGCAGTCGCCCCGAAACGAGGGCAGCGATCGCCACAGCGCCAGCCAGATCTCCTGAACGAGGTCCTGCCTCTGGCCGGCCTCACGCTCGTAGGTCATGGCGAGGCGGCGTATGGCCGGCTCGTACTCCTGCACGAGGCGCAGGTAGTGCGCCTCGCGAGCGTCGGCGACGCCTTTTTCCATCGTGGCCTCAATCATCCCCCGAATCTCCGCAGAGTCGACTCCCGCCCGAGCAGGCCGCTTGCCATCGCGACAAACGCCGCCGTGCCGAGCAGAGAGGAGGCGGCCATGGCCATTGACCGGCCCCCGCTCAGAATCTCTCCGCGGACAATGTCGCTCATCGCTACGTGCTGACCGACCATTGGAACCCAGAGCATCCATTCCGCGGGCTGAAGCGAGCCGAAGGCGAAAAGGAAGCCGGGAAGCATGGGAAGGAAGGTGAGGAGCGAGAGCTGCGTCTGGGCTTCCTTGTAGGTTTTCGCGAGAAGGCCGATGAGGATCTGAAGGGCGCTTGCGAACAACGTCAGCGGCGCCAGGACCAGCGCCATTTGAAGGGCGTCGGCACCGGAGAGCCCTACCGGCAGATCGATGGCCTGAACGCGTGGGTGCCGGAGCATCGCGTGCGACACCCCGATCGTGAGGGCGACGGTGGCGAGGCCCACGACGGAGGCCGCCGCCCATTTGCCGAGGACAATGGTGAGTCGCGACGCGGGATTGAGCAGCAGAGATTCGAGAGATCCACGCTCGCGCTCTCCCGCGGTGAGGTCGGCGGCGACGCTCATGCCCCCAATGAACGCGGCGAGGAGGACGAAGATCGGGAGCAGGGCCAAAACGGTGGCGGCGCGACCGGCCGGTGTGGCGAGGTCACGTTCGGCAACTTCGAGGGCGGTGATGGCGGTTGGGCTCACGCCTCTAAGAATGAGCCGGGTGTCGTTGACGCGTCGAGCGTACTCGCCAAGAAGCGACTTGACCCGCTCCGCCTTCGAGCGGGACTGAGTCCAGGACCCGTCGTAAACCAGGGTCACGGTGGCCGGGCGAGCCCGGCGGAAGTCCGCACCGTAGTCGTTCGAGATCACGAGCGCCACCGGCAGTCTCCGCGCCCGGACCTCGGCGATCGAGTCCGAGGGAGCCTGCACGTTCGCAACCTGTCTCTCGGAAAGGAAGGCCATCAAGGACGGTGCTTGATTCGCTCCGCTGACGGCGAGGTCGAGGGGCGCGTCAGAGCCGCGGTCGCGGGCCAGCGCGGTCAGCGCCAGCGCCATCACCAGGGGGCCCCCAGATTCCATAGAAGAGCCCCGATCCCAGCGATCGGCGATCGCGCCATATCTCCCGGCTCTCTTTGCGCAGGATCGCGAAGGTCTGGTTCCACATCAGTTGAGTCCCTCATCGGAGCCGATCAGTTTGACGAATGCGTCCTCGAGCGAGCCCCCGCCCGCGCTGGCCATGATCTCGCCGGGTGTTCCCTCCGCGACCACCAGGCCTCTCGACATGACCACCACCCGGTCGCAAACCGCGGACACCTCAGGCATGACATGGCTCGAGAACAGCACGGCGCGTCCCGAGTCGGCGAGTCGCCTCACTTCGCGCCTCACCTCACGCGCACTCAGCACGTCGAGACCGCTTGTGGGTTCGTCCAGAACCACGTTCGCCGGCTCGTGGACAAGGATGCGCGCCATGGCCACGCGACGCTTCTGGCCAAGCGAAAGAGTCGAAGCGCGTCGCGATGAAAGAGGGGAGAGGGCGAAGCGGTCGAGCATGACCTGAACCCGCCGGTTGAGAGACTCAGCGGCCAGACCGTTGAGTTCGCCCGCATACATCAAGTGCTCGCAAACGGTCAGGTGATCGTAGAGTCCGACGGTCTCGGGAAGCACCCCCAGTCGCCTTCGCACCCCCGAGGGATCAATGCTCACGTCGAGTCCGTCCACCCTGACGCCACCAGCATCGGGCTTGAGGAGGCCGCTGATGGCACGCAGGGTCGTGGTCTTGCCCGCGCCATTGGGCCCCAGCAGTCCCGTGACCATGCCGTCCTGGGCGACCAGCGATACCGAGCTGACCGCGGTGGCGTTTTTGTAGCGCTTTGCGAGGTTGGTGATCTCGATCATGGCCGCGTCCCGGCGTCGCTGATGGTGATGGGGGGCCACGCCACCTGCTTGGCGCACGATGCGTCAATGTCATTGCCGCGACCCCGGCTGATGAACTCCGCGATGATGTCCGGCATACATCCGCTGAACGATGCGTTGTGGGCAGCGCCCGGCACGACGATGTGAACGCTGTCGGGGAAGTGACGCTTCATCGCGTCGCCCCACCGGGGTGGCGTTACCGGATCGTGGTGGCCGGAGAGGATGAGCGCGGGCGTCTTGAGGGAGATGGCGGGGTCGTGTTGCAGGCCCGGCCCGCCCGGCCACGGTTTGCACCGCGCCTGCCACGCGTCGGCGTAGCCGGACCCGATGACGGTGCCGCGGCCCTCAAGGGCGAAGTCGACGTTCCGAACGAGCGGCATGTCTTCCGAACAAAGCACCGAGAGCGTGACCCCAAGAGCCATGCTGTCGGAGGAGGTCGAGGCGGACTGAACGACCTGCGCCAGCAGGGGGCGCAGATCGCCGCGGGTCGCATGATGGAGGATTTGAAGCAGGCGGCTCGAGTCGGTCGGAGTGTAGAGAGCTACACGCACGATCTCGCCAAGTGCCGCCGGGCCGAGGGTCACGGTGGCCGGTTCGCCGGTTTGCGGGTGGGGCACCTTCGCGGTGAGCGGCTGGCGCCTGAGCTGTTCGAGGAGAAGGCCAAGATCGCGTTTGGCGTCGGGAAAGGCAGCCGCGCAGCCAGGGTCGTTGGAGCAGGCGTCGACCAGCAGATCCAGAGCGCGCTCGCTGTCTCGGGCGACCGATCGCGGAAACTCCATATCGAGGGGAACCGCGCCGTCGAGCACCAGGCTGCGGACGGCGTTCGGGTAGCTGGCGGCGTACAGGAGAGCCGCCCTTGTGCCCCAGGATCCGCCCCACAGGTTGATGCGCTCGTAGCCGAGGAGCTGACGGATCTCGTCGAGGTCGCGAAGCGCGTCCTTGTGGGTGTAGTGACGGGGATCCGCGTCGAGAGCCTTCAGGCACGCCTCCGCCATCTCATTGCCGCCAAGCGACGAATCCAGGGAGGCGAGCGCGTCCTCGCCAATACTGCATTCGAGCGGGTTGGACCCTCCGGTGCCTCGGAGATCAACCAGCACGATGGCCCGGGTTCGGCGAACCTTCTTGAAAAAGCGGTTCGCGATCGGGCCGAATGAGCGGGCGCCCTGGCCGGGTCCGCCGGCGAGGAGGAAAAGCGGGTCGGGGTTCCGGGATCGTCGGAGCGGCTCGAGGACCGCGAACTGAATCTTGAGCCGTTTGCCCGAGTTCGCCGCGCGATTCTCGAAGACCTCGTGCGTGCCGCACAGGACCTCTTCCGCGAGCCGCTCGAGGTGGCAGGGAACCAGATGGAGCGCGGTGGCGCCGGCGGCACCGACGGTGTGGCTTCGGGCCACTGCCACGGCCAGGCCGAGGCACGTCGTCAGCAGCAGTGCTCCGAGCGCCTTCGCCTTTTCGCGGCCAGTGGCTGAGTGTTTCATGTGGTCTCTTCTTCCTCAGATTGGTAGTCCCCCGGGGGAGAGAAACCTTACGGACCGTCAGGAGTGGCATATATGACATCGCGAAGTCATAATTGGACGCACCGCGGTTTTCCGCGAACCCGCATGAAAGCCGATCGACTTCTTTCCGCCCTGTTGCTTCTCCAATCTCGCGGCCGCGTGACCGGCCGCGAGATGGCGGAGCGGCTCGAGGTATCGGGGCGCACCGTTCACCGCGACATGGAAGCGCTCGGCGCGGCCGGAGTTCCGGTCTATGCCCTGCGCGGGGCTCGCGGAGGCTGGCAACTCGACGAAGACTGGCGCACCCAGGTGCCCGGTCTGGATGAAGCGGAGTTGCGGGCTCTGCTCATGGCCCAGCCCCGCGTCCTCGGCCACCCGCGACTTGCCGCCGCGGCTGAACGCGCACTGGGCAAGCTCATGGCGTCGCTTCCGGTCTCGATGCGGGCCCAGGCGAACGCCATGCGCCAGCGTCTTCATGTCGACACCACCGGCTGGCGCGGACTCACCGAAACCGTCGACGCATTGCCCGTGGTTCAAGACGCGGTGGCGCGTGACCGAAAGCTCGCGTTTCGCTATCGCAAGCCTGATGGGGAGCTGACCGAGAGAGTTGTCGATCCCCTTGGCCTCGTGGCGAAAGGAAGCGCCTGGTACCTCGTGGCCAACACGAGCGAAGGCTTCCGCACGTTCAGGGTGTCGCGCATCTTTGAGGCCCTTCTGAGCGATGTGACCAGCGTGCGGCCAAAGGGCTTCGATCTGGCGGCGCACTGGAAGTCTTCCACCGAGGAGCTGCGCGAAAATCGAAAGCGATACAAGGCGACCCTTCGGGTCGAGCCGCGCTACGCCGAACGCCTGTCGATGTGGCGGTGCACATCGCCCAAGGCGGGTGCGGGGAACCCGACCCTGCGGGACTCCTGGGTTGTGAGGGAGGTCGAATTCGACGACGAGGAGCAGGCTTGCTTCGTCGCCCTCGGCCTCGGGCCGCGCGTCGAGGTGCTCGCCCCGCCTGGCTTGCGCGATCGGGTGAGGCGGGATGTTGAGGCGGCATTCAACGCCGTGAGGCCTCGCGGCTTGAAGAAGGGTCGCGCCGGATCACTCCGGGATGCGTGACGCGTGGCTGGCGGCGAGCACCCACACACCGTCGGTCAGAACCAGGGTGTCGGTGAACTGGAAGTCGGCCTCAAACGGCTGGCCAGCCGAGACGCCCTTGACCGAAGTGATCCCATTGACGAGCGCCGTATGGCCGTAGAAGCGCACGCTCATCGTGTGGTTTTTGAAGATCTCGTAGCGAGGTTCGCGCGATCGGACCTCGGCCAGGTTCGCTTCGCGGTCCGTCACCCGACCCGATGAATCCGTGAGGGTGAAGCCCGGGGCCAGGAAACCCTCGAGATAGCGGGCATCGCCGTCCCGAAACGCGTCACAGGCGCGATGAAGGGCGACAAGCACCCTCGCTTCGTCCGCGGGCTGACTCTGAAGCAGGGGGAGGGCCGCGAGCAGCATCAGCAAGAGGTGACCCATCTACTTGCGCGCCTCGGCGATGTCGACACTCCACACGAACGTGTCCCAACGCAAGCGAAGTTCGCAACGGCCGCCCTCGCTCGCGACCTCGATGACAAAGGACTCAACGGGCGTTTGGGATGTCGCTACCGCAAGGGGAACGCGAACGAGGTCCTGCGCCGCCTTGTACGCGGTGCCCCACTGGCCGGTCTCGCGATTCACAATCAACTGGACGCCCGCGGCGCTGGCCTGGGTCCAAAGGCTGTACTTTCCCGCAGGGATCAAGGCGTCGCCCAGTAGCAGGTCCCGATTCGTCTCCAGAGTTGTGGCCTCGTTAGCACCCGTGCGCCACACCGCCCCCGACTCGACGAGGGCCTTCATGACGCCCGTTCTTCCGCGCAGCCGGGGGCTTCCGTACTTCAGCACAATCGAGGCGTCGTCCACCTTCGCACGTGTCTCTACGTTCGGCGACGCGACGCCAAGGCCCCGGCCCGCGCGATCGAGGGCCAGGAACTCCTTCTCAAACCTGTTGATGTCCGCGAACTCAACCCTTTCAATCCTAGTGGGCTCCGTAGTCGCGGTGGCGTCCGCGGCGACGATCCGGCCCGCATCGTCGAGCGTCAGACCGATCCACGCCATCTTGAAATAGTCGACCGCGGCGCGGTTCGCCGAGGCGCGCTTGAAAAGCCTGGTCGTGGGCTTTCCGTTGCCCGCGCCGAAGGCTTCGATGTGGATGGGCTCGTTGCTGACTTTCACGTTCGCGAGCAGATGCTCGTACATCGCGAGTGAGTCATAGAGCCCGTGAGACGAGCCGTAGCCGCCGCGAAACACGACGTTCGGCGCCCCGCTCACCGGCCGGCTGCCGGCCTGCCGCTCTCCCCGGGAAATCGATGTGAGCGTCATTGAATCGCGGCCGAACTCCATGATCAGCCGCCTCGGGTCGTCGACGCCAGGCGCACCGAGGGGCTTGATCGTGAACTCGGATCGTTTCACCGAGGCGTCGTTCGCGAATGAAAGATCGTAGTGATACCGGGTGGTGCCGGGCACTCGCAGGACGATGTCCCCCTGGAGGCGGCGGCTCGTGCGCGTGTACGACTCGACCGCCACCACGTCATTGCCGAGTCTGGCAACGAAGCTTCCACGGACGACGGCGTCTTCATCCTCCGGGGGCGTGAGGGCCGCAATAACGGCGGCGACGACGAGGACGGAGAGATTCATTCGCGGATCGAGCTGAAGACGCCGTCCGTCTCCTTGCGACTCGCGTGGCACGCGGCGCACGCCCGGGCGCCCTCGATGGAGAGTGTGCCCGCCCGACCAGCCTTCGGGGTGAACTCCTCGAAACCCCAGCCGGATGTGTCTTTGAACCGCGTCGCGTCCTTCACCATCACGTCGATGTGGCGTCGCGCGCCTTCTCGCGTGGCGAAATCTTCGCCGGTGTGGAACTCCAGCAGGTCGAAGACAAGGACCGAACCGTCCTCGAACGTTCCTTCCGCGAAGCCCTTGACCGCGGTGGGATTCGCATAGATGTGGTGAATCCCGCCGAACTTCGCGAACGCCTTGTTCCCTTCGTTGACGGTGGCGCTCTTGACGTGAAACCAGGTTCGATATCCATCGGGGAAAGGAACGCGGGAGGAGTCGGTGGAACCGTGACACAGGGCGGCGATCGTCACGAGCGCTCCAAACGCGAGGGCTCGAGCGGGCGTCAGGGATGAGGTCATTGGGTGAGCTCCGAGATTGAATCTGCGCGGCGCCGAGCCGCCTCGCGAATGACGAAGCCGGTCGGGAGTCCCACGCAGAAGATGTGGGTCAGGATGCCGTCTATGAGGACACCGGGCGGATGTTTGACCGGGCCGATAGCGGAAAGAGGGAAGACGACGAACTGCATGAAGAAGTAAACGGCGATCCCGTAGGCGGCCCCGAAGGCCAGCGCGTGGGTGACGAGCGGCCGCAGATGACGGCTCGCAAGGTAGTAGGTGGCGAAGACGGTGAACGCGATGAAGAAGTGGAAACCAAGGCCCAGAAGCGCCGTGGCGTACCCTCCCTGAAACGCTTCCCGGCCGAGCGCGCCGCTCGCGATGCCCTGAAGGAGTCGCACCGGCGAGGCGCCGCGGAACATCGCGAACAGGATGGGCTTGACAATATCCAGCACACCCACGGCAAGGCCTCCATAGAGGATCGTGCGGGCGGGCGTCACAACGCACCGAGGCCCAGAGGCGTGAGGGGAGGCTGCACGGGCGACTGCGCCTGAGCGAGCGCGCGGCGAGCGGCCGACCGGTCGGCGGGTGGCCGGAGCTCCAGGCGCTGCATCTTCTGGGAGAGGGTCGTCGGCTGGAGGCCGAGGGCGGACGCCGCCTTGCGCTGGTTCCAGTCGCTGGCGATCAGGACGCTGTGGATGAGCGTCCGCTCCACCGAGAGGAGCGTGGTCCTTAGGTTGACCTTGGGGGTAAGGCAAGGAGTGGAGGTGATGTTCATGGTGTCGTTGTCGTCCGCAGGCGAGGGTTCTTTGGGAGTTTGGGAAGAAATGCGGCGCGACAGACTGCGAGACTGTCTGTCGCGCCGCTCGGACGGCGAACGCCTCGGGGCTCTTAGAAGCTGATCCGGGCGCCGATGCGGACGATCCGCGGAGAGACGATGTCGTCCACGCGGTCGAACGAAGCCGAGGTCGCCTGACGGAAGACCCCGAGAACCACGCCGTTATTGAGAGCGTTGAACAGCTCGATGGACGGGGTGATGGTGACCGAGCCGATCTTCGTGTTGCGCGCAAGGCGCAGGTCCAGGTTCGTCAGGGTCGGGTAGCGCAGCGCGTCCACCGCTCCTGCGGCCAGGGCGTTCTGCGTGCCGTCGCTTCCAGCGCCGACCCGGAGGATCACCGGGAGCAGGCCACCCTGTCGGCCGAAGAACGAGGCCGACAGGTCGAAGCTCGAGGGAAGTTCGACGCCCGCGGACGCGAAGACCTGCCACTTGAAGGAAGAGTAGAACGCCGCTCGACCCGACCCGCCGCCCTGCACCGAAACCTGGCCGCCGTCCTCGAGCGGGGCAACGTCGGTACGGGTAGGGCTTCCGGTCGCACTCACCGGCTGACCGTCGAAATGCTCGGTCCAGTCGTTGAGCGACAGGGCCACGCGCCCGCGCCACCGGTGCGACATCCGCTTGTTGAGTGTGAACTCGAGGCCCTTGAACTGCGTCGAGTAGCCATCGCGATTCGTGCGGTACCGGCCGGAGCCGCCTGCGCTCACGAGGGCCGGGCTCGGCGAGAACGTCTGGGCGGTGTAGGTGGCGCCGCCCCGAGTCGCCGAAACCGGTGCGTTGGCGGTGTAGGCCGAGCCCGGGATGATGGCGCAGTTCACGCCGGTGGGGCACGGAGCGGCCAGGCGAGGCAGGTACTCCCAATCCGTGGTCTTGCGGTAGGTGAAGGCGGCGCCGATCGCGAAGTTCGACGCCAGTTCGTGGTCGATGCCGAGCACGAGTTCGTTGTCCTTCTTCGACTTGAGATCGGGGTCGATCTTGTTGGGCGTGCTGCCGACCGCGCCCGGGTTGTTCGGGTCGACGTTGCCCGAAGCCACGAAGTTGGAGAGCAGGACCTCGCCGGGCTGGACGAACTTGTCGCCGTTCAGGTCGTTCCAGCCGTACTGGAGGTTGCTGACCGCGACCGGGTTCAAGGTGGTGACATTGCCGTAGGACAACTGGCTGGCATAGCGGGCGAGGGAGAGACGCATCACGGTTTTCCGCGACTCGCTGAACGCATAGCTCATGCCGACCCGGGGCGAGATGTCCGACCAGGAGATCTGATCTTCATCGCTGCCCGCGAATTTCAGAGCCGGAAGCAGCGCGGGGAACGACTTGTTGGCCGGAGCTTCCGAGGGGAGGTTCTTCGCGGTCTGCTTGTCGAATCGAGCGCCGATGTTGAAGGTCAACCGGTCCTTCGTGAAGACGTCGCCCAGATAAGCCGAGGCGTACTTGCCTCCGTACTGGACGATGCCGTCGCGGAAGACCGCAGCCACGTTCGCGCCACCGCCGGTGTTGGGGCCGTTGTAGGAAAGGCCCACGAGTCCGTTGCCGTTGTAGCGGGTCGAGGAGTTCGTCACCACGTCGCGGTAGGCGAAGCCGAACTTGAGCTCGTGGTTCCCGCCCATGCCCGACTTGAAGTAGTTGCCGTCGACGTTGAACGTCTTCTGCGGACGGATGCCGAGAAAGTCGATGAAGGTCCCGTCGATGGTGCCGTTCGAGTCATCGTAGGTGAAGCTCTTCGTCTTGTCTCCGCGCGCGATCAGGCCGAACCCGGTGTCGTAATAGGCCGCCTTCGCCGACATGAAGAAGTTGGGCGAGAAGGTGTGGTTGATTTCGAGCTTCGACAGGCCGACAGGAAGGCCGCCCTCGGTATCCGCGTTGTCCTGATCCCACAGGATGCCGTCAGCCTCGGTGTAGCCGGTGCCCGGGCTCCGCCCGAATTTCTGCTTGCTGCCCAGGAAGTAGAACGCCGACACCATGGTGTTGCTCCCCGCCTGCCAGTTGAGCTTGAAGTTGTAGGAGGGAAGCACGGTGTCGTCGGGACTGCCGGCGATGCCGCAGAGCTTGATGTCCTGCTTGCCGTACGTGCCATAGAACCAGAGCTTGTCCTTCACGATCGGCCCGCCGATATCGAAGCCGTAATCCTTGATGGAGTCGATGTAGTTCGCTTTGTCGCGCTCGCCCGACCCGGCGTTGCAGTGGTCGACGCCGCCTTTCAGGCGGTTCGGGTTTCCGAGGAGGATGCGGCTCTTCGCGTCCTGGATGTTGCTCGACTCCCATCTCTCATCGGTGGCGAGGAAACGGGCGCCGCCGTGGAAGGTGTTAGTTCCGCGCTTCGTGACCAGGTTGATGCCGAAACCTCCGGTGGCCATGTTGAGGTCACCCCCGCCGGTTGAGACATTGATCTCCTGGAAGGCATCGAAGTCGAAGTAGGTGGGGGAGGCGCCGGTGGCCGACATGTCGGTGATCACGAGACCGTCGAGCGAGAACACCCGGTCGCCGGCCATCGAGCCCTTGCCCGCCACCGCCGCCTGCTGCCCGTTTTCGTTGCCGGCGATGTTCACCCGGTCGATGAGTGCGCCCGGCACCTGATTCATGATTCCCCAGGGATCGCGCGAGTTGGGCGTGTCCTTGAGG
>Ga0075156_10002040_pt1 | contig 11119 bp, 8 predicted proteins | sample JI81AbrownDNA_FD_70966 | JGI IMG/M metagenome (GOLD analysis project Ga0075156, IMG submission 70966) | Wastewater effluent complex algal communities from Wisconsin, to seasonally profile nutrient transformation and Carbon sequestration -... | ecosystem: Engineered > WWTP > Effluent > Algae...
CCCCCGCAATCCGCTCGTGGGCCTGGGCCTGTCGTTCGAGGAGGTCCGCTACGACGCTCCGCTGGGTGCGACTCCCGCCTGGCTCATCCCGGGCCCGGCGACGACATGGGTGGTCTTCACCCACGGCCGGGGTGCCTCGCCGGCCGAGGGCCTCCGGATGGCCGAGACGGTGAGCGGGCTGGGATATCCCATGCTGCTCATCCGGTATCGCAATGACGCGCGCGCTCCTCAGGCGGACGGCCTGGGCCGCTTCGGCGCCACGGAGTGGCGCGACCTCGAGGCGGCCGTGCAGTACGCGCTCGACAACGGCGCCCAGAAGGTGGTGCTGGCGGGCGCGAGCATGGGAGGGGCCATCACCTTGTCCTTCCTGCAGAACTCCGCCCTGGCCGACCGGGTCGTGGGCGCCTTCCTCGACTCCCCGGTGACGGACTTCGCCGCGGTGGTCGAGGGCGAGGCGGCCGACATGGGCCTGCCCCCGCTGGTCACCTCGGCCGCCATGTCCGTCGCGGCGTGGCGGTACGGGTTCGACTGGGCCGCCACCGACTACACCGCAGCAGCGGCCGGCTTCACCACTCCCATGGTGATCGTGCAGGGCACCGCGGACGCCACCGTCCCGGCTGCCGTGACCCAGGCGTTCGCTGCCGCGGCCGACCCCGCGGTGGTGACCCTCGAGCTGTTCGAGGGTGCGGGGCACGTGCTCGCGTGGAACGTCGACCGGCCGCGCTATGCCGACCTGCTCACCGCCTTCCTCGGCCGGGTGGCGCCCGTCGCGTGAGCCTGCGCGGAGGAGGGCGGGGCCTCAGGGGCCGCCGCTGCCCCCTTTCCGGCAGAAAAAGTCGGCATGATGCCCGATTTGCACCTTTTCCTCTTGACTTCGGCAAATCACACCGGTGTAATGCGGTCCCAAGGGTGCGTTCCGTCACTCTGGGTCGAGGAGGTCCTGCAGGTGGCTGACATGGCAGTGGTGCCTCTGTCCGACGTCGAGGAACTGGGGTGGCAGGAGCGTGCCCTGTGCGCCCAGACCGACCCCGAGGCCTTCTTCCCCGAGAAGGGCGGCAGCACCCGCGAGGCCAAGAAGGTGTGCCTCTCGTGCGACGTCCGCGTGGAGTGCCTCGAGTACGCCCTCGGCCAGGACGAGCGATTCGGCATCTGGGGCGGGCTGTCCGAGCGCGAGCGCCGGCGCCTCAAGCGGCGGGCCGTCTAGCCCGAGCCCGGACGGTCGGCGCGGGTCAGCGGCCGCCGGTCCGACAGCACGTACAGTGAACCGGTGATGGACGACGACTGGCCCGAGGACGATCTCGGGGCCGCACTGACCTCGTCGTCACCGGACGACCCCCCTCGCGAGCCGTCGTTCGCGGAGATCGACGACGTCACCGCCGACCCGTCCTCCGCTCCCGACGACGCCCTCACCACGGAGTGGTTCAGCGTCGAGGACTACCTCGCGGCCGAGGAGGCGCCGCCGGCGCTGCCCCGCCGCCACCACCACGTCACCGCGGTGGTGGTCAGCCACGACGGCTCTGTCTGGCTGCCGGCCGTCCTCACCACGCTCGCCCAGCAGACCCGCCCGATCGATGCCGCCGTCGGGGTCGACACCGGCTCGGTCGACCAGAGCGCCCAGCTGCTGGCCGGCTCGTTCGGCATCGAGCGCACCGTGACCCTCGACCACCGCTCCGGCTTCGGTGACGCGGTGCGGGCCGGGCTCGCCTCGCTGGGCCGGCCCGAGCACGAGCCGTTCATGCCCGACCCGATCGAGTGGGTCTGGCTGCTGCACGACGACAGCGCCCCCAGCCAGTCCTGCCTCGGCGACCTCCTCGACACCGCCGACGACAATCCGAGCGCGGCGATCCTCGGCCCCAAGGTCCTCGGCTGGCATGACCGCCGACTCCTGCTGGAGGCGGGCGTCACCGTCACCGGCTCGGGCCGGCGGGTCACCGGGCTGGAGAAGCGCGAGCACGACCAGGGCCAGCATGACGGCGTGCGCGACGTGCTCGCCGTGAGCTCGGCGGGGATGCTCGTGCGCCGCGACGTGTGGGATGCCCTCGACGGGTTCGATCCCGCCCTGCCGCTGTTCCGCGACGACCTCGACTTCTGCTGGCGGGCGCACCGCATGGGGGAGCGTGTCCTCATCGCGACCGATGCGGTCATCCACCATCGCGAGGCATCGGCCCACGGACGGCGGGCGGATGACGTCGCGCCTCGACCGCACCGGGCCGACCGCGAAGCCGCCACCCACGTGCTGCTCGCGCAGGCGCCGGGACTCGTCGCGCCCCTCGTGGCCCTGCGCCTGATCCTCGGAAGCCTCGTGCGCGGTGCCGTCTACCTGCTCGGCAAGGACGTCGCGGGTGCGCGCGACGAGGTCGGCGCCGTGCTCGCCGTCGCCCTGCACCCGTCGCGGCTGCGCAGCTCGCGCGCCCGCGTGGCGCGCACCTCGACCGAGCCGGCGAGCGTCGTGCGTGCGCTGCGGCCCGGCGCCGCCGCCCAGGTCCGCCAGGCGCTCGAGGTCGTGGGCGCCGTCGCCACGACGAGCGGATCGGCCGGACCCAGCGCCTCGGTCAGCGCCCTCGACAGCGGCCCGACCGGCGAGGACGCCGACTTCCTCGACGACGGGTCCGCCGGGCTCCTGCGCCGCCTGTTCGTGCGGCCGGCGGTGCTGCTCACCCTCGTCCTCGCCGTCATCGCGATCTTCGGAACCCGGGGGCTGTGGCTCGGTGACGGCGTGCTGCAGGGGGGCGCGCTGCTGCCGTCCCCGCAAGGGGCCGGAGACCTCTGGGAGACCTACCGGCAGGCCTGGCATGACGTCGGTCCCGGATCGACGACTCCGGCACCGCCCTACCTCGCCGTCATCACGGCCGTGGCCGTCGTCCTGCTCGGCAAGGCGCCGGCGGCCGTGACCCTGCTGCTCCTCCTGGCGATCCCCGTCGCCGGGTGGAGCGCCTACTTCGCGCTGCGGGGACTGGTCGAGAGCCGATTGGTCCGGGTGTGGGCGGGAGCGGCGTACTCACTGCTGCCCGGCCTGACGGGCGCACTGGCGGGCGGCCGCATCGGCACGACGATGGCCGCGATCGCCCTGCCCTTCGCGCTGCGATCGCTGGTGCGCATCTCCGCTCCGAACGGCACCCTGCGGCGCTCGGCGGGGACGGCGATCCTCGTCGCGGTCGTGCTGGCCGTCGCCCCGACCCTCTGGCTCGTGCTGGTCGTCGCGGGCGTGATCGTCGCCGTCTACCTCGCCCGCACGCGGGGCAGCAGCGATCGCGGGGTGATCTCCCGACTGGCGCTGGCGCTCCTGGGCCCGGTGGTGCTGCTGCTGCCGTGGACGCTGTACGTCGTCACGCAGCCGACCATCCTCCTGCTCGAGCCCGGCCTGAACACCATGGCGCTCACCGATCCCGACCTCAAGCCCTGGGACGTCCTCCTGCTCCACCCCGGTGGCCCCGGCATGACCCCGCTGTGGCTGACCCTGGGCATCGTGGCCGGAGGCTTCCTCGCCCTGCTGCGCCTCGACCGCTTCCGCGTCATCGGGGCCATGGCGGGCGTGGCCGGGCTGGCCCTGCTCATGGGGCTGTTCCAGTCCCTGATCATGGTCACGCCGCCGGGCGCGACAGCCGAGGTGCGCCCCTGGCCGGGGCAGGCGACCCTGCTGCTGGGCCTGATGATGATCGCGGCGGCGGCCGTGGCCATCGACGGTCTCCGCGAGCGCATGGCCGGGCGCAGCTTCACCCTCGGGCAGCCGATCGCCATCATCGTGGCGGCGGCCGCCCTGCTCGCGCCGATCCTGTCGGCGGGGTGGTTCAGCGCGGGCCTGCGGCTCGACATCCGCAAGGCCCCTGCGACGTCCGTCCCCGCCTTCGTCGCCGCCGATGCCGACAGCCCCCAGGCTCCCCGCACGCTGGTCATCGACGCCGACAGCGCCGGCCGGGTGACCTACGCCCTCCTCAACGGGCCGGGCCCCGAGCTCGGCGACGCCGAGACCGGCCCCCCGGCCTCCGTGTGGGAGGCGCTCGATCCCTATGTGGCCGCGATGGCCTCCGGCCGAGGCGGCGATGAGATCGAGGCGCTCGCCGGCTACGGAATCCGCTACATCGTGCTGGCGCAGGGAACCTCGCGTGGCCTGGTGCCGACCCTCGACGGCGAGCCCGGCCTCCGACGACTGTCGAGCGCGGGCGGCGAGGTGCTGTGGCGGGTGGCCGGCACGACGTCGCGAGCCCGGCTGGTGGCCGACGGCAAGCAGACGCCCGTGGGCCTCGCGGACGAGGGCCGCGTCACGGCCGACCCCTACATCGCTCAGGCGATGCCGGACGGGGGCGGTCGCCGGGTCCTCGTGACCGGCGCGGCGCTCGACGGCGGGTGGGGCGCGGTGTCCATCGCCGCGGACGGCACGCGGTCGGAGCTCGAGCCGGTCGAGGGCCCGCGCCTGCTGGCGTGGTCGCAGGGCTTCCTGGCACCGGAGGGGGCCAGCGACGTCGAGGTCTCCTTCGACTCCAGTGCCCGTACGCGCTGGCTGTGGCTGCAGGCCCTGATCCTCCTGGTTCTCATCGTCATGGCCCTGCCCGAGCGCCGGCGGGAGGACCCCGATCCCGACACCGACGACCCTGATGCGAGCGCCGAGCTGGCGATCGAGGTCGAGGCCGAGGCCGAGCGGGAGTCCGACGCCCTCGCCGAGATCGCGTACGACGACGAGCCGGCACGAGCGGAGGGCGACTGACCATGGCCCGACCCCGCTTCAACCCCGGACCGGCGCTGGCCGGCACCCGACCGCTGGTCCTCGCGGCTGCGGTCGCGGTGATCGTGACCCTCGTGGCCACGCTCGTGCAGCCTCCGGTCCCCGCCGTCACCGAGGGCGCCACGTCGGTGCAGCCCATCGGGTCGTCGGTGCTGCTGTGCCCCGAGCCGGGCGCCGGCACCGATCTCGGCGTGCGGGTCACTGCGGCGATCGTTCCCGGGCAGCCGGGCCAGGACGTCCCGGACGCGGCGGACGACGAGCCGAGTGCGGCGGGGCTGGAGACGCTCCCGGGCCGAGAGTCCGCGTCGTCGCGCATCCTCGTCCCGGGCGGTCAGGCCCAGATCGAGGCCTTCGGCACCCGGCTGCCGGCCATCCGCGCCTTCGGCGAGGGCAATCTCGCCCCCGGACTGGTCGCCGACCAGTGGGGCCGTGACCCGGGCGGTCGTGGTCGCGGCATGGCGAGCACGGAGTGCGCGCCGGCCGCCTCGGAGTTCTGGTTCGTCGGCGGCGGCGCCATCGCCGGCCGCCAGACCCGCATCGTGCTCGTGAACCCCGACGAGACCGCGGCGGTCGTCGATGTCCTCATCCACGGCCCGAACGGCCTCATCGACGCGCCTGCGGGCCGAGGCCTGGTGATCAAGGGCCAGGACCGCCTGGTCGAGCGGCTCGACGTGCTCGCGCCCGGCGTCACGGCGACTGCCGTTCAGGTGCTGGCGCGCACGGGACGCGTCGGGGCGTCCGTCGACGACGAGCAGCGCGTCGGACTGTCGACGGTCGGGACCGACTGGATCCCCCAGGCCGATGCGCCGGCGACGAAGGTCTACGTGCCCGGCATCGTCAGCGGTGACGGTGCGCGCGTGCTGTCGGTGGTGGCACCGGGTGACGACGACGCGATCGTGAGCATCCGCCTCATCACGTCCGAGGGCACGTTCACGCCGACCGACCGCGCGCGGCTCGAGGTGCCGGCCGACTCGGTCGTCACGATCGACATGTCGCCCGTGCTCGACAAGCAGCCCGCCACCATCGAGCTCACGTCCGACGTCCCGATCGTTGCGGGCATGCGGATGTTCTTCGGCGGGCGCAGCGTGCAGGCCGAGACGGCGTTCACCGCCGGTGCGCAGCCCTTCCTCGCCCCGTCGGCGGTCAGCGGCCTGCCGGTGCGCGCCGCGACCGACGTGCGCGTCTCCATCACGGCGCCGGACACCGCGGCCGAGGTCGACATCGTGCTGCTGCCCTTCCGCGGCGGCAAGGAGGCGGCCGTGCCCACGGAGCCGCGACGCGTGCGCATCGGTGCCGGTCGCATGCGATCCATCAAGCTCGCGCCGCCCGCCGGGATCGACTGGTACACCGCCGTCGTCACCCCGGTCGAGGGGTCCGGCCCGGTGCTGGTGGCCCATCGCGTGCGCGAGGAGTCGCGCTTCGGGGATCTCGTCACGGGATACCCGTGGAGTCCGCTGCGCACGCAGGTCGTGGTGCCGACGGCGCAGCAGGACCTCGCTGTCGCGAACCGCTGACGGACGACGGCGCGAGGTCGTCGCGAACCGCTGGCGGATGAACGGCGCGTCGCCGTCGATCGACGGCTCGCACTCGCTACCGTGCCACCGTGAGCCGACGCCGTTGTTCCAAGCCGTCCTGCAACGGTGCTGCCGTGTCGACGCTCACCTACGTCTACGCCGACTCGACAGCGGTGCTGGGCCCGCTCGCGACCTATGCCGAGCCGCACTGCTACGACCTGTGCGAGATGCACAGTGAGCGCATGACCGCGCCGCGCGGCTGGGAGATCGTCAGGATCACTCCCGACCCCGACGCCCTCAAGCCCACGAGTGACGACCTCGAGGCCCTGGCCAATGCCGTGCGCGAGGCCGCCCGTCCGCGGTACGAGCCGGGAATGCCGCTGCCCAGCGAGGTCCCGTCGGGCTCCGTGGAGACGTCGCGCAAAGGGCACCTTCGGGTATTGACGTCCGTCGACAGCATCGAGCCTGATCTGTTCAGCGGCCACGACGAGTAGGCACGCCGCAACCGATAGCCTTGCGAGGTGCGAAACCTCGACGCGATCATCAAGGCCTACGACGTCCGCGGCACGTATCCCGACCAGCTCGACGAGGATCTCGCCCACGAGGTGGGTGCGGCCTTCGTCCGCGTGCTCGGCATCTCCGCCGCTGAAGGCGGCCCCGGTGCTGTCGTGGTGGCGCACGACATGCGCCCCTCGGGACCGTCGCTCGTCGCCTCCTTCGCGGAGGGCGTGCGCGAGCAGGGCTGCGACGTCATCCTCATCGGGCTGGCGAGCACCGACGGCCTCTACTTCGCCTCGGGCCACCTCGACCTCCCCGGCGCGATGTTCACGGCCAGCCACAACCCGGCGCAGTACAACGGGATCAAGCTGTGCCGTCAGGGCGCTGCACCGGTCGGCCAGGACTCGGGGCTCCGCGCGATCAAGGAGATGATCGGCGCCGGCATCCCCGACGGCCCCGGCCTGCTGGGCGAGGTGCGAGAGGACGACCTCCTGGCCGCGTACGCCGCCTATCTGCGCGGCCTGGTCGACATCTCCGGCAGTCGCCCCCTGCGTGTCGTGGTCGACGCGGGCAACGGCATGGGCGGCTTCACGGTCCCGGCCGTGCTCGGCACCGGGGCGGGACTGCCCGCACTTCCCCTCGACATCGACCCGCTCTACTTCGAGCTCGACGGCACCTTCCCCAACCACGAGGCCAATCCGATCGAGCCGGCCAACCTGCGCGACCTGCAGGACCGGGTGCGGGCCACCGGTGCCGACCTGGGGCTGGCCTTCGACGGCGACGCCGACCGCTGCTTCGTGGTCGACGAGCGCGGCAAGATCGTCAATCCGTCCACCCTGACCGCGCTCATCGCCGCCCGCGAGCTGGCCAAGAGCCCCGGCTCGGTCATCATTCACAACCTCATCACGTCGAAGGCGGTGCCGGAGGTCGTCCTCGAGAACGGCGGCGTGCCCGTGCGCACCCGGGTCGGCCACTCGTTCATCAAGGCGACGATGGCCGAGACGAACGCCGTCTTCGGCGGCGAGCACTCGGGGCACTTCTACTTCCGCGACTTCTGGCGGGCCGACTCCGGGATGCTGGCAGCGCTGCACACGCTCGCTGCGCTGGGGGAGACCGCGGAGGGCACGACGCTGTCGAGCCTGCTGTCGTCCTACGACCGGTACGCGCAGAGCGGCGAGATCAACACCGAGGTGCTCGACCAGGCTGCCGTGACCGCGGCCATCAAGGCGGAGTTCGGCGGTCGCGAGGGCGTCGAGCTCGACGAGCTCGACGGGCTCACGGTGACCGGCGACACCTGGTGGTTCAACGTCCGGCCGAGCAACACCGAGCCGCTTCTGCGGCTCAACGTGGAGGCCGACGACGAGTCGCAGATGACGCGACTGCGCGACGAGGTGCTGACCATGATGCGCTCGGGAGGCTCGCATGCCTGACACCCCGTCGGCCCCGCTCGGGATCCCGGACGCCCTCTGGGACGTCCTGGCGTGCCCCTGCCCGCAGCACGCGCCCGTCGCCCCCGACCTGGCGACCGGCAGCATCGTGTGCACGCGATGCCGTACGAGCTTCGAGGTGCGCGACGGCGTGCCCGTCATGCTGCTCGACGAGGCCGTGGCGGGTCCGCAGGGCATCGGTGCCGACGTGAGCGCCGACGGCCTCGGCTCGGGCGCCTGAGCCATGCTGGTCGTCCGAGGGGCCGTCAAGGACTACGACTGGGGCATCGTCGACGGGCTGGCGTCGTGGAGTGGCGTCGCAACCGGCGGCCCGCAGGCCGAGCTGTGGTTCGGCGTCCATCCCGGTGGACCGTCGCCCCTGGTCGACCACACGGGCACCCCCACCGGCGAGCACCTGGCCGACCACTTCGACATCGAGCACATCCCCATCCTCGTCAAGCTCCTCGCCGCAGCCCGCCCCCTCTCCGTCCAGGTGCACCCCACCACCGCGATGGCCCAGCGGCTGTGGCAGGCGCAGCAGGACGGCAGCGGCCCGGTGGTCCTCACCGACCCGTTCGAGAAGTCCGAGATGCTCATCGCCCTCGGCCCCTTCGAGGCGCTCGCGGGCTGGCGCGACCCTGCCGGTGCGCAGGCCATCCTCGCCGGCCTGCCCGGGTGCGCGGACGCGGTGGCCGAGCTCTCCGCCGGCGACGTCAAGGGGGCGATCGTCGCCCTGCTCGCGGTGGCCGACGTGTCGACCGCGGTCGCGCGACTGCCCGAGGCGGCTGCCGCGGCGGGACTCGTCGGGGCTGAGCAGCACGCCTACGCGACGATCGCGCAGATGTACCCGTCTGACGCCGGTGCGCTCGTGACTGCGCTGCTCTCCTTCGTGGAGCTCTCCGAGGGCGAGGCCGTCTACGTGCCGGCGGGCGTGCCACACAGCTACATCCGCGGCACCGGCCTGGAGGTGATGACCTCGTCGGACAACGTGCTGCGCCTCGGGCTCACGCCCAAGGCGGTGTTCGTCGACGAGGCACTCTCCGCGCTCGACGCCGACTCCCGGCCCGCGGTCCTCCGCACGTCGATCGGCGAGGAGGTGGCGCCGGTCGGCGCGTCGTTCGCCGCCACGCTCCACCGCGATGCCACGATCGTGGCCGCCCGGGGCACCTACCGGATCATCCTGCTGATCGAGGGAGAGGCGCGCGTGTCCACCTCGCTGGCCGACATCGACCTGCACCTCGGCACGGCGGCCGTGCTCGCTGCCGAGGACCCGTCGGCTGTGGTCACCGTCACGGGGCGCGCCGCGGTCATCACGTCGGGCACGGTGGCGACGGTGGGCGCGTGAGCACCGAGGGAGGGATGCGCGCGGTCATCGCCGCACTGCTGGCCAATCTCGGCATCGCGGTGAGCAAGTTCGTCGCCTTCTTCTTCACCGGCTCGTCGTCGATGCTGTCCGAGGCGATCCACTCGGTGGCGGACTCGGGCAACCAGGTGCTGCTCCTCGTGGGCAACAAGCGCTCGAAGAAGGTCGCTGATGAGCACCATCCGTTCGGCTACGGGCGGCGTCGCTACGTCTACGGCTTCATCGTGGCGATCGTGCTCTTCCTGGTCGGCGGCCTGTTCTCGCTCTACGAGGGCATCCACAAGTGGCAGCATCCCGAGCCACTCAACGACTGGTGGATCGCCGTCCTCGTGCTGGGCATCGCCATCGTTCTCGAGTCCTTCTCGTTCCGCACCGCCATCCGCGAGGCCAACCACGCACGCGGCCGGCGGTCGATCTTCGGCTTCGTCAAGGCGTCGCGGCAGCCCGAGCTGCCGGTGATCCTGCTCGAGGATGCGGGCGCCCTCGTCGGGCTGGTGTTCGCGCTGTGCGGCGTCAGCCTCGCGGTCATCACAGGCGACGGCCGGTTCGATGCCATGGGCGCCATCGCCGTGGGCACGCTGCTCGTCGTCATCGCGATCTTCCTGGCGATGGAGATGACCGCGATGCTCGTCGGCGAGGGCGCGCTCCCCGAGGAGGTGGAGGCCATCCGGGCGGCGCTCGAGTCGTCCGACGGGGTGGCCCGCGTGATCCACCTGCGCACCCTGCACGTGGGCCCCGACGAGCTGCTCGTCGCCGCGAAGATCGCCATCCGGCACGGCGAGACCGGTGAGCAGATCGCGCGCGACATCGACTCGGCCGAAGCCGCCCTGCGCACGGCGGTGCCCACGGCCCGCTACGTGTTCCTCGAGCCGGATCTCGACCGCACCTCCTGATCCGTCTCTCCCGCAGAACGGGACAACGGCGCACTTCCGGGCCGAGAAGCCCCGAAAGTGCGCCGTTCTCCCGGCCATCGGTGCCGCCGCGGGCCCGTCGAGATGTGCCGAATCGCCGTCCTTCTGGCACACTGGGGGCGTCGTTGATGGTCCGGAGCCCTGGTTCCCGTCGCGGCCATAGCTCAACCCCTTGGCGAACCATCGAAGCCTCGTGCCGTTCGCACCACCTTCGCGTCTGAGGAGTTACGCATGTCCGTTGTCAAGCCCGATGGGACCCCCGACTACAAGGTCGCCGACCTCTCGCTCGCCGAGTTCGGTCGCGACGAGATCCGCCTCGCCGAGCACGAGATGCCCGGCCTGATGGCGATGCGCGCCGAGTACGGCACCACCAAGCCGCTCAGCGGCGCCCGCATCACCGGCTCGCTGCACATGACCATCCAGACCGCCGTCCTCATCGAGACGCTGGTCGACCTCGGCGCCGACGTGCGCTGGGCCTCCTGCAACATCTTCTCGACCCAGGACCACGCGGCCGCAGCCGTCGTCGTCGGGCCGAACGGCACCGTCGCGGACCCGCAGGGCGTCCCGGTGTACGCATGGAAGGGCGAGAGCCTGCCCGAGTACTGGTGGTGCACCGAGCAGATCCTGATGTGGCCGGACGGCAAGGGCCCCAACATGATCCTCGACGACGGCGGCGACGCCACGCT
>Ga0075156_10002041_pt1 | contig 11117 bp, 8 predicted proteins | sample JI81AbrownDNA_FD_70966 | JGI IMG/M metagenome (GOLD analysis project Ga0075156, IMG submission 70966) | Wastewater effluent complex algal communities from Wisconsin, to seasonally profile nutrient transformation and Carbon sequestration -... | ecosystem: Engineered > WWTP > Effluent > Algae...
AATGCTTCGGGAATGTTGCTGCGAATGACTACCCATGAAAAAGATTTAACGTTGTCCAGGTCCCGTGCCGATGAGACTACTTCGCCTTTTCAGGGAAAGATATTCCCGGAGGGCAGAAACTTCAGATAGCATTAGCTAAACTTCGCATAGGGCAATTGCGAAGCCTGTATGTATCAGAATTGTTTCTACTACCTCGATCGTTTACCCTTTAAAACAATCGTTGACAGCTTTACAATTTCTTTATTAACAGCATTCCAAAAACCGGAAATTATTGCATTGTGCAGTGGAATTAAGTCAAGTACTTCCCCACATTGGGCACTATGTTCTGCCTTAATTTTAAGTCCCATTTTCCAGGAATCATCTTTCTCCTCGTCCGTCATATCATAAGCTCCTATTGATAGGGAGTATTACAAAATGAATGCCGGAAGCATTTGAACCATACTGGTATACTCTTTGAGCGAGTACGTGAAAGAATTATCCGCTAAACACACAGATTATGTTTACATCAATCACATCAGAAATCACCATCGAAACCGGTTCGGTGTTAAAGGAAATTGTAACCGGTCGGCTTTTTGAAGTAGGTAAGAGGTTAAAGAACGATTCGCAGCTTTGGGGAGACGATCCGTGGGAAATTACAGAGATCACACCCGGAGATCGTATCTGGAAAACTATCGGATACCTGGAGCTTACGGAGAAGTATCACGCTGAGGTGGAAAATAACAGCCCGGAACATTAATCCGAACATTGGGGCACATACTCCCCAATAAATTATATAATTGCGCTAATTCGGGCAGTCTGTCAACGGCACTCGTGTTGCATTCCTGTTGGTATGGTAAAGATTCTTCTGGTGGAAGATAATGAGGTCGATGCGTTTATTGCGCAGAAGATAATCATGATGAGCGGGGCAGACGTCCGGCTGGAGATTGCTGAAGATGCTGCGCAAGCGCTGAAGCTCCTCACCAATCAATATCTCGATACGCACGAGCTCCCGGATTTAATTCTCGTAGATCAATTTATGCCGCGAACGGATGGGCTGCAATTCCTGGATGCGTTCGCTGCGCTTGATATGCCGGGGAAGGATAAAGTGGTAACGCTGATGCTTACGAGTTCGATCGACCCGCATCTCACTGCAGAGGCTATGAGGCATGGCGCACACGGTCTCATTCCCAAGCCGATATCGATACCGATGATTGCCGAACTGATCACGCGCGCACTGCCGAGCGATCCGATGGTTTCGAAAGATCCAATCAGTTAATTAATTCAATTTTCTTCTTGTAGTGTATGCCATAGTGAGATCGCGGGTCACGCTCTGCGTGCGATCCCTGATCACGCCTTAATCCTCCGGAAGAACATCAAATGCTTTACGTTTTTCTCCCATCCAGGTATTCATGGCTTCGGGTGAAGTCATGGCAGTGCGCATGGCGTTCATGGCCTCGATGTGTGCGGCATCGCCTTGCTGAACTTTCTCGCGCGCGTGTTTGCTAGCCAGCATCGCAAGCTCATCAAATGTGTTTGCGCTTAGCGTTTGGCTACACGCTCCACCCAGTTGTTTACAGGTCATCGTTTTCATAGGCTATCTGAAGTTATTTCACCTTTATTTCTATACTACCTCTTGATTCACCTTTCAGTGATTTCTCACCTTGGACATCCCAATTACTCAGGTGGCCAACACTATCAAAGCCCATGACGAGGTACATGGGGTCCATGCCTTCGGTGAGCATTCCCACGCCATACGAAAATCCATATTGACGTTCGGGCTCGCCCAGCATTTCTTTAATGGTTAGGCTATCTGTTCCGGTTTTTAATTTGCCTTGGAGATCGTCCAGCATCATCATCCGCGTGCGTAAGGTTACTTGATCACCGGTACGGGCATTCTTCCATTGCTGTGAGTCGAACGGTTGTTCTTTTAGGTTGGCCAGTCCGCCCGTTAAAATAAACCGGCCGACCGGTGACATCCAGATGATCAGCAGCACAACCGCGAGGCCTGCGATGATTCCGAGGGATATTTTCCAGCGTTTACTCATTTTACTGCGAAGATAGCAGAGTGGCCAGAAACATTTGCAGAATCTGCAACTCTTTTGCGTGGTAGTTCCGATTAATACGCAATTGGCAGGCTGTTGAGGAGCGCAAGGTGAAGGGTATATACACTACCTACCAGGCGATAGTGACACAATTGATTTTCATAAAAGTGTAACCGGTCAACAAATGCTGTCAGCGCGAAAGCGCAAACAGATATGAGTAAAAAATGATATGTTTGAAGCGGCCTATAGATAAAACTCCATTCCGAAAACCAAATGGTACTTGCAAAAGATATTGAAACTGCTCTATGGAATAGGGCAATCCAGCTGTTAGAAGGGGATAACTGGACCGTGATATACCAATACGATGGCATTGATGCGGGCATTGACTATAACGCCTACACGCTTAAAAAAGGAGCCGAAGAAATTAAATTTGAGTGGACGAACTGGGATGAAGGTGAAATTAAGTGCACGTCTGACCGGTTGAAAGAAATAGAAAAGCGGCTCGGGCATACGTTTAAAACTATTGAGGCTTTGGATGGCCGTGAGCCAGGATCATCAGAAATGCCAAAGTCATCGGGGTAAGACGGTGAACGTGCGGGAGGATAGTTACTTAGTGCAGTATCAGTAAAAAGTGGTCGACTGACGACCAGCTAATGACCAGAAAAAACATTAACAGGCTGATTGGGTAACTGTATGTCGGGTTCAGCATGGCTGACATTCTGAATCAGCAGTATAACATTACGAGTCTATTTCTCCAGGGCGGATACCTTGATCTTATCCTTGAAAAAGACGGTACAATTAATCTCCTGAAAGCGAAGAGTACCCCCGATGCTGTCGTGAACACGGAAGCAAAAACGGACACAGTTTCATCTGTTTCCGTAAACCTCAATAAAGACAAAAAAATTGCCTTTATGAATCTGAAAGTTACAGGTACTCCGGAAGGTAATTTTGAGGTTGGGCTTGGCAAGCAACCGAAAAAGAAGAGACCATTTGAGTAAGTATAGTGAGAGGCAATCCGGAAGATGCATTAAATACAGAAGTTCAATTCCCTGATTTCGGGAATTCGCCAATCTTGAGTGATTGTATTTTGCATGGTGATGGACGGGTAATCCCCCAGAATTAGTGACATATTTTATGGAAATTGAAGCAGGTTTTCATCTTATCACAAAACCTGACCTCTATGAGACGTGTTGTCTTACTCATTACTTTTTTATCCGTATGCTACTTTCCCGCTTCCTCTCAGGACGATTTTTATTCAACAAACTGGCAACGGGTTTATAAATACGAGATAAAAGCATTACCTGAATCTGCCCTGAGGGTAGTCGATAGTCTTTATGTCCGTGCTAAAGCAGATCGTAATTTTCAGGAGATAACGAAAGCACTTCTTTATCAAAGCAAGTTTTCATTAATCCTGAATGAAAATGCTGAGCTTGAGGTTGTCAGGAAGTGGAAAAAAGAAATCAGCACTGCCCAACCACCGCTTCGGAATATTCTCGAATCCATGCTTGCAACCATCTATTGGGATTATTTTCAGGAGAACCGTTATACCTATTATCAGCGAACATCGGTAAACAACGGACCACTTTCTGATGATTTTCGTACGTGGGATGCAAAAGCACTGTTAAACCAGATCCATGTGCATTTTCAGAATTCGCTCCGCAATTTGGGGGAGTTGCAGCATGTTAAGCTCGATGGATTATCGAAACTGATCATCGAAGCAGAATACGCACAGCAGTACAGACCCTATTTGTATGATTTGCTGGTTCACAATGCTATCCAGTTTTATAGCACAGATGAAGCTGAATACGGAGCCAAGGCAAAAAAATTTCCGTTCAACGCAAAGGATTTCGAATCCTTTGACACCATTACCCGTGCAGATTCGGCTAACCGGGTTTACAATGCCATAGCACTCTATCGTGAAGCTCTGGCTTTTCATCAAAGCCGGTACGATACAGCAGCCATCGTCAGCCTCGAGACGAATCGACTGAAGTGGCTGGAAGAAGTTTCTACTTTACCCAATAAGAGCACCGTGTACATCAACACATTGAAGAACCTGAAGCAGCGTTACCAACGCCATTCTTCTTCAACGCTTATTGATTTTGCGCTGGGATATCAACTGTATAGTCAGGGAATTTTATATGAGAAAACAAGAAATCAACAAAACCTGCTTATGAAGCAAGAGGCTGCAGACCACTGCCGTAAGGCAATAGCAGCTTTTCCGAAAAGTCATGGAGCGTTGCAATGCAGTTCGTTACTAGAAAATATTCTCGCGCAGTCCGTGCGAGTGAAAATGGAAACCTACATTCCGGTTCAGGCACGTGCGCGAATCCTGGTAGAATATGCTAACCTCGATAGTGTACGTTTCACCGTTATGCGGATCCCTGCCGGATTCGGGAATGAATTCAGCCCGTTGAAAGATTCGTTAAAGCTTGTCACCATAGCAACGCTGAAGACAGAGGCAGAATGGAATGTAAAATTGAAAAATCCGGGAGATTACCAGATACATGCTACAGAGGTTGTATTACCACCCTTATCCCCCGGGCGGTACATGATCGTGGCAAAAATTAATGATCCGACCCGGAAAACTTTTGAACAAACTTTTGCATTTGCGTTTATTCAGGTAACTGATCTCGTACTGCTGCATGGAGACTTCGATAACATGAATCGTTTCCAGGTGGTTAACCGAAAAACGGGACAGCCTGTTGCAGGGGCTACGGTAAAATTCAGTGAACCGATTTCGTCTGATTCGATAAGCCGGTTTACAACCAATAAAGACGGATTCATTACGACCGCGTCTCCGGGTAAAGAACGGTATTCAATAGAAGCATCTGTATACCATGAAGGGGATGAAGCAACTTTTGGCAACTACTATTTTAGCAGAAACTACAAACCGTATGACAATGATACGGAAGCTAAAACATTCCTGTTCACAGACCGAAGTATCTATCGTCCCGGGCAAACAGTCTTCTTCAAAGGCATTCTTATTAAAACTAAAAATAAAAAGTCTTCCATCGTGAAGGGTGAATATGTTGAGGTGTTTCTCGAAGATGTCAATACTGATGAAGTTGGCAAGCTCCGACTGAAGACAAATTCATTCGGCTCATTCAGCGGAGAATTTAAGCTTCCTGCAAACGGTCTTACTGGTGAATACACGTTGTACGCTGACGAGGATGACGAAGAGGATTCGGAATTCTATGATAACCTCGACAATTTTGATTATCAGGAAACCGAAATCTCAGTAGAGGAATATAAGCGTCCAACTTTTGAAGTAACGTTCAAGCCAATTACAAAAACATTCAGCATCGGTGACACCATTATGCTGAACGGCTCAGCAACAGCATTTAACGGGGCAACGCTTTCGAATGCAGGCATTCAGTATACAATCACGAGAACAACCGTGCCCGACTGGAGGTACAGACGCTATGGGTCATCAGAAGTTAACCTGGTATCTGCGAACACTGTTACCGGAGCTGATGGAAGTTTCCGTATTCCGGTTATTGCCGTGGCCGATGAAAATGTTCCGAAAGAACAGCTGCCTGTTTTTACCTTCGAAGTAGAGGTTACCGTCACGGATATTTCTGGTGAAGCCCGTACAGGCCAGTCGCGTGTGAACGTAGGCTATCATTCCCTGAGTGTTGGGCTTGATATTCCTAAAACAATACACCGAACAATCCGTCAGCAAGCAATGACAGTAAGCACGAAGAATCTGAATGGTCAACCGGTTCCAGCAAAAGGTATGGTTAGGGTTTTCAAACTTATAGCTCCGAAAGTTCCTCAGCGGCCGCGGCCCTGGACTGCACCCGATTTACCCCTGCTTACGGAAACTGAGTTCAATACACTATTTCCAAATGATTCTTATCATGAGGATAAAAATGATGCTGCGTCAGAAGAACTCATTTTCGAAGTGCCCTTCAACACGGCACAATCACATTCAGTGGTCGTGCCGGTGAATCAGAAATGGAGCCTGGGAAGCTATGCGATTGAAGTAACAGCGCTTGACTCTTCGGGTTATGAAATCAAGAATCGATATCCTGTAAGAATAATTGATTCGGGTAGCAAGGAAGTTCCCGAAAATCAGGTTTTGTTTCTGCAAACCGATAAAGAAGATTATCTGGTTGGTGATCTGGTAAAGCTTACCCTGGGTTCTGCTTCACAGGATATTACGATCATGCTGGACATTGAATGTGCATCCGGCTTCGTTAGATCGTCTGTTGAGCATTTCTCGAAATCTTCGCGAACGATTACGTTTCCGGTTACAGAATCCATGAAGTCGGGCTTTTCGATTTTGGCCAGTGCTGTAAACTACAATCACTTTTTTTCCAGTAAAAAGAATGTGCCGGTTGTGAGAACAATCAATATGCTGACGTTTGAAACGCAAACGTTTAAGGACAAGCTTCAGCCAGGTGCTCCCTACACATGGTCGTTTGAGGTAAAAGGTATCCCTGCCAATAAAGATGCGGAAGTTCTCGCATCCATGTATGATGCATCCCTTGATCAGTTCAGGACGCACCGATGGTTTTTCGATCCGCATGATGACGTTGACTTCAGCAGCAACAGTAACGTTACGGGTAATAAAAGTTTTAACATCGGCACGTTCACCGTTCGGAACCGTCCGGAGGTGCCCTCGATCATTTCGAAAAGGTACTATGATCAGTTTGATTGGTATGGATTCGGAATTACCCGGGCAAAATATTTACAGGATTCATACCTGTACCGGCTGTATTCAAGCAAGTCGACACCAGAAAAGCCATCGCGTATCGTTATGAGCAATGATCGGGCTATAAAGGATGGATTTGTATACGGCAACGTAGTTGACGCAGAGCGAAAGCCATTATCGGGAGTGAGCGTTACTGTTGTGGGAACAACACGCGGAACCATTACGGATGTGTTGGGTAACTATATGCTTGAAGTAGAAAAAGGAGAGGTGCTGAGTTTTTCCTTTGTCGGGATGAATACGGTGGAAACCAAGGTCGGCAGACGAAATACGATTGATGCATTCATGGAAGAGGATATTACCCAGCTCTCAGAAGTATTGGTTACGGCAGGCGGACTTACGGTACAACGGAGGGAACTCGGGAACCAAGCGACTACAGTTAAAGTCCGCTACTTTGACGCACCATATGGCTTTGAGGAATACGATGCAATGGCCAAACTATCGGGGCGTGCACCCGGACTTTTAGTAACGGATGCAGCTGAAGGTCTGAACAAAGATTACCGGATTGTGCTGCGCGGTCAGCGATCTCTTCTTGGAGACAATCAGGCGCTTTATGTAGTGGATGGCGTGATTGCTTCAGGAATGAAAATAGATGCAAATGACATTGCTACCATCGAAGTTCTTACAGGCGCTGCAGCCGCAGCATTATTTGGTAGTGATGGCAAAAACGGTGCAATCATCGTTACGACTATTTCAGGACAGCGAAAACTGGATCAGGCGATTGCGAAAGTGAATATCCGGAAGAACTTTAATGAAACTGCATTTTTCTTTCCACATCTCATCAGTAATGAAATGGGCAGAATCCGGTTCACATTCACCACACCGGAATCACTCACCCGCTGGAAGATGCAGTTGCTTGCCCATACCGATGATTTGCGCATCGGAGAATCGGCTCTGCAGACTGTTACGCAAAAAGAACTTATGATTTCCCCTAACATGCCACGCTTTTTGCGGGAGGGAGATGAAATAACAATCTCTGCAAAGATCACTAACCTTTCCAACCAGAAGAAAGAAGGAGTTGCTATACTGCAGCTGGTTAATGCCGTTTCCGGAGAGTCAATTGACAAAAGTTTCAGCAACACCATAAACAATACTCGCTTTAAGATTGCTGCACGCCAAAACACAGAAGTATCCTGGAAGATTAAGGTCCCTGTTGGATTTGAAGCGGTACAATATAAGGTAGTCGCTAAAGCAGGCAGTTTTGGAGATGGTGAACAGAATATTATCCCGGTGCTTTCAAACCGCACAGTGGTTACCGAAACGTTACCGATGTATGTGAAAGGCGGACAAACCAAAATATTTTCACTGGACAAGCTTACAACTCCCGCCTTGTCGGCTACGATGAAGCATCAAAGTCTCACCCTGGAGATTACCTCCAATCCTGCATGGTACGCCATCCGGTCACTTCCGTACCTGATGGAATATCCGCATGAATGTGCTGAACAGCTTTTCTCACGTTACTATGCTAATGCGATGGCATCACACATTGCCACCAGCAATCCTAAAATCAAAAACGTATTTGATCAATGGGCTTCATCGGGAGCATTGATCAGCAACCTGGAAAAAAACCCTGAGCTCAAAACAATTCTTATTCAGGAAACACCGTGGCTGCGTGATGCACAAAGCGAGGCTGAGCAACAAAAAAGAATTGCGTTGCTGTTTGATCTGCATGCGATGAACGCTCAACTGAGTACTGTTGTAACCAGGCTTTCAGACCTTCAGTTGGATGATGGCAGCTTTCCATGGTTTTCGGGAGGTCAATCAAATCCGTATATCACCCGGCATATCGTTGCAGGATTTGGTCACTTGCGCAAGCTCGGGGTTAAAGACAACGAAATGTTACGGATCATTGAACGGAGTATTGCTTATCTCGATAAGAGGTTCGCTGCTGAATATCGGAGAAATGAAGACTACCTAAATCAAAGCAGTGGAATTAACCGCAATCACCTGGATAATGATATTGTACATTATCTCTACATGCGCAGCTTCTTTCCTGAAATTTCCATGACTCCGGGAACACAGGCGGCTGTTGATTATTATATCCGTCAGCAAGGATCCAAACATTGGACGTCACTCGATCTTTATGCAAAAGGAATGATGGCGCTCGTGCAATTCCGGAGCAAAAATTTAACCGTAGCAACCGATATTCTGAATTCGCTGCGAGAGAACAGCATTACCAGTGAAGAACTAGGGATGTACTGGAAAGAAAACGTAGCCGGTTGGTACTGGTACCAATCACCCGTGGAAACTCAGGCCCTGATGATCGAAGCTTTCGCTGAAATTGAGTCACAAGCTCTGTCTTCCCGACAGACAACTGTTGATGAGCTGCGTATATGGTTACTCAAAAACAAGCAGACTACCCAATGGAAAACAACCCGTGCAACTTCGGAAGCAATCTATGCGCTTCTTTTGAACGGCACCGAATGGCTGTCCGTTGATAAGAAACTGAATATTGAGGTTGGGAACAAGAAGGTTGTTCCTGATACTGCCAACGTTGAAGCAGGTACCGGGTACTTTAAAACGGTTTGGAATGCCGAAGCCATCACACCCTACATGGGAACAGTAAAAATCAGCAACACAGGTGATGCCATTGCTTGGGGCGGATTGTACTGGCAATATTCGGAGCAACTTGACAAGATTACTGCTGCTGAAACTTCATTGAAGCTTTCTAAAAAAGTTTTTAAAGTGGTTCGGGATAACACAGGTGAATCCCTGGTGGAAGTTAATCCAGCAGTGCAGCTCCAGCAGGGTGATTTGCTTCGGATACGCATTGAGTTACGAAGCGACCGGGATATGGAATTTATTCATATGAAGGATATGCGTGCGGCCGGACTTGAGCCGGTGGATGTTTTGTCGGAATACAAATGGCAGGAGGGGTTAGGCTACTACCAGAGTACAAAAGATGCCTCAACAAACTTTTTCTTCGACAGAATTCCAAAAGGTGTCTATGTATTTGAATATGATCTGAGGGTAAATAACAGAGGAGATTTTTCGAATGGGATTACGACCATTCAATGCATGTATGCCCCGGAATTCTCAAGTCACAGCGAAGGAGTTCGGATATTGGTTAAGTAATAAGTAGAAAAGGTAGTTATTTATGAAGGCAGTTATTTACACTGAATACAAAGGGCCAGAAGCTCTCCAAATGGCGGATGTGCCAAAGCCTGAACCTCTCAAAAACGAAGTATTGATCCGCGTGCGCGCGGTATCGGTTAATGATTGGGACTATGCATTGCTTCAGCCGGATTTATTTAATCGACTAATGAGCGGCTTTTCCAAACCGAAACGTCAGATCATCGGCTCCGACATAGCGGGACGAATTGAATCTGTGGGGAGCAGCGTTACAAAGTTTAAACCAGGCGATGAAATTTACGGAGACTTGAGCGGGAGATGGGGCGGATTTGCAGAATATGTTTGCGCTTCGGAGGATGCGCTGGCGTTGAAACCTGCAACGATGACCTTTGAGGAAGCAGCAGCTATACCACAGGCAGCAATGCTGGCCGTACAAGGATTGATTGACAAAGCAAATCTTCAACCCGCCCAAAAGCTTTTGATCAACGGAGCAGGTGGTGGGGTAGGAACATTTGGAATTCAGATTGCCACAGCACTTGGCGTTAATAACATAACGGTTGTTGACAAAGGGGAGAAGCTGGATCTTTTGAGATCGCTGGGCGTAGCACATTGCATTGACTACACAAAAGAAGATTTCACCAAAAGCGGTGAGACTTACGACCTGATACTCGATGCAAAGACTAACCGGCCGATTTCCCATTACTTACGGGCATTGACTCCCGGTGGCATGTACGTTACTGTGGGCGGTGATTTATCCAGACTCTTAAAAATTTTCCTGTCAATGGCTTGGATTAACATGCTCGGTAAAAAGAGGGTGAGCATCGTGGCATTAAAGGCTAACAAAGATTTGGCTTACATGAACAGTCTATACGAAGTCGGTCAATTGAAATGCGTAATCGATGAACACCGCTACACGCTGGCAGATACACCTGAAGCGATGCAATATTTCGGAAGAGCAGACCACAAAGGCAAAATTGTAATCACTGTCGATTAACCATTCTTACTACGTTTCTGATCAATTCCAATAATTATTACTACAAAATAGGATTTTAACGAAACCTCATCTAATATTACTACGTAATAGTAGTATTAATGAAAAAAATCCAGCTCGGTGAATTTGAAGAAGTGGTCCTTCTTACGGTAGGGGTGCTGCATGGCAACGCCTACGGAATAACCATCAAAGATGAGATCGAACAACGTCTTGACCGTGACGTTACCGTTGGCGCGCTGCAAGTCACGCTGCGAAGACTTGAATCCAAAGGTTTCCTGAAATCGAAACAAGGCGAATCAACGGAAAGTAGAAGGGGACG
>Ga0075156_10002045_pt1 | contig 11102 bp, 10 predicted proteins | sample JI81AbrownDNA_FD_70966 | JGI IMG/M metagenome (GOLD analysis project Ga0075156, IMG submission 70966) | Wastewater effluent complex algal communities from Wisconsin, to seasonally profile nutrient transformation and Carbon sequestration -... | ecosystem: Engineered > WWTP > Effluent > Algae...
CAGCTTCGGCCCATCCGCTCAGCGGCTGCTGGCTCTGATGCGTCCCGAGCGCAACCTGATCGTGATCGTGATCGTGATCTCGGCGCTGGCCACGCTCGGCAACGCCGTGGGACCGGTGATTCTGGCGCGTGGCACCGACCTGATCTTCGACGGGGCCACCGGGGGTCGTGGCATCGATTTCACCGCACTGGCCGGCGTGATCACCCAAGCGCTCGGCGTCTACGCGGTCGCCGGTCTGGTGCTGTGGTTCGCGAGCTTTCTGATCAACGACATCGTGCAGCGCACCGTCTACCGGATGCGCGAGCAGGTGGCCGGCAAGCTGCACCGGCTGCCGATCACCTACTTCGACAGTCAGCCCCGCGGCGAGCTGCTCAGCCGGGTGACCAACGACATCGACAACATCGCCCAGTCGCTGCAGCAGACCCTGGCGCAGATGCTCAACAACATCTTCACCGTGATCGGCGTGCTGGCGTTGATGTTCTGGCTGTCGCCGCCGTTGGCACTCGTGGTGCTCGTCTCGGTCCCGCTGACCGTGGTGATCACCGCACAGGTGATGAAGCGGTCGCAGAGCCGGTTCGCCGACATGTGGCGCTCCACCGGCCAGCTGAACGCAGAGGTCGAGGAGGCCTTCACCGGGCATTCGCTGGTCAAGGTGTTCGGACGCCAGCGTGAGGTGGCCGCCCGGTTCGCCGAGCGCAATCACCAGATGTTCGACTCGTCGTTCAAGGCGCAGTTCATCAGCGGCATCATCATGCCGAGCGTGTTCTTCATCGGAAACCTCACCTATGTGGCGATCGCGGTGATCGGCGGCATCTGGGTCGCCGCGGGCACGATGACCCTCGGCGCCGTGCAGGCGTTCATCCAGTACTCGCGCATGTTCACCCAGCCGATCACCCAGCTGGCCTCGATGACCAACCTGCTGCAGTCGGGCGTCGCCTCGGCCGAGCGGGTGTTCGAGGTTCTGGACGCCGCCGAACAGAGCCCCGAGGGTGCGACGCATCTGCCGACGCCGCTGCGCGGGCGGGTCAACTTCGACCACGTGTCGTTCTCGTACGATCCGGCCAAGCCGCTGATCACCGACCTGTCGCTGGTCGCCGAACCCGGTTCGACGGTCGCGATCGTCGGACCCACCGGCGCAGGCAAGACCACTCTGGTCAACCTGCTGATGCGGTTCTACGAGGTGGACGCCGGACGGATCACGATCGACGGCGTGAACGTCGCCGACGTGCCCCGCCGCGAGTTGCGCGAGAACATCGGCATGGTGCTGCAGGACGCCTGGCTGTTCGGCGGCACCATCCGCGACAACATCGCCTACGGCCGTCCGGACGCCTCCGAGGCAGACATCCGGGCAGCGGCCGAGGCGACCTACGTGGACCGGTTCGTGCACTCGCTGCCGGATGGCTATGACACCACGATCGACGACGAGGGCTCCAACGTGTCGGCCGGCGAGAAGCAGCTGATCACCATCGCGCGGGCCTTCCTGTCGGATCCGGCCATCCTGATCCTGGACGAAGCGACCAGCTCGGTCGACACCCGCACCGAACTGCTGGTTCAGCAGGCGATGCAGGCGTTGCGCGGTGGCCGGACGTCGTTCGTGATCGCCCACCGGCTCTCGACCATTCGCGACGCCGACACGATTCTGGTGATGGAGGACGGCGCAATCGTCGAGCAGGGCAACCATGAGGCCCTGGTCGAGGCCGGCGGCGCCTACCAGCGGCTGTACCGGTCGCAGTTCGCCGGCGGGCTGGACGAGGACGAGCAGGCGGCGTGAGCCTGCAGGTGGTCGGGGCGGCCATCGTCCGGACCGGTCAGGTGCTCGCCGCACGGCGCAGCTACCCGGCCGAGGCTGCCGGACGGTGGGAGTTTCCCGGCGGAAAGGTCGGCGTCGGCGAAACCCCGGAGGCGGCCCTGACCAGGGAGATCGCCGAAGAGTTGGGTTGCCAGGTGGTCGTCGAGGGTTGGCTGCCGCAGGTGGGATTCGGCACCGCTGCGGGCACCGACCTGCAGTTGCGGGTGGCCCTGTGCCGCCTCACCCATGGTGAGCCGAGGGTCACCGAGCACGACGCCCTGCGCTGGTTGAGTCCCGAGCAACTGCATGAGGTCGACTGGCTCGAGCCCGATCGTCCGTTTCTGCACGATCTGTGCGAGCGACTGCTGGACGGCGAGCGCCTGCTGGGCGGCAACGTCGGCGGCGCGGTGCGGATCGGCGACACGGTGCGGCGTCCGGTGGGGCCGTGGACGCCTGCGGTTCATGCCCTGCTGCGGCACCTCGGCGAGTCGGGGCTGCCCGGAGTGCCGCGTGCGTACGGGCTGGACGCCCGCGGCCGCGAGGTGCTCGACTACCTGCCCGGCGAGGTGATCGACGTCGACCACGAGCAGCTCAATGAGTCCCGGCTGCGCAATCTCGGCCGCTGGCTGGGCGCCCTGCACGGTGCTTGCGGGACCTTCGAGCACGCCGGTCCCTGGCGCTTCTTCGACGTGGCGGCGCCGACCGTGATCACCCACAACGACGTCGCGCCGTACAACGTCTGCTTTGCCGGTGACGAGGTGTCGGGCGTCTTCGACTGGGATCTGGCCGGACCGTCCCGGCCGATGTTCGACCTGGGTCACACCGCCTGGTCGGCGATCCCACTCTTTCGAGAGATCCCCGCGACGGCGGCCGCGCGCCGGCTGCACGTCTTCGCCGAAGGTTACGGAACGGACGCCCGGGCGGCGCTGCAGGCCGTCCAGCCGCGGGTGCAGTTGGCGATCGACGGAGTCCGCGAGGGCCTTCGACGCGGCGACGAGGGCATGATCAACCTGGCTGCTGTCGGTGAACCGGAGCGCACGGAGCGTGCGCTGGCCGGCTTTCTGACCCGTCGGGACGCGATCGAGTCCGCGCTCTGAGTCCAGGATTTACCGGTCCGCCGTCGAGATCAGCCCTTCGGCGCCAGCAACTCCAGGGTGTGCTGCGAGGCCGAGCGCTCGATCGCCGACGACACCAGAATGAGCTCGTCGGCCTGAGCGTGGGCGGCGAATCCGGCCAGCCAGGCCTTCACCTGCTCGGCCGTGCCCACGCCGGTGTACTGCAGCATGTGGTCGACCTGGGCGCCGCCGGGACCTTCGATCAGCAGCTCGACGTCCTCGTCCGACAGTGTGCGGCCGCGGCCCAGGAACATCCGGACGCGGGCGCGCCGGGTGAGTTCGAGCAGTCGGCGGGCCTCGTTCTCGGTGTCGGCGGCGATCACCCCGGCGCCTGCGATCACGTAGGGCTGGGCCAACTGATCCGAGGGCCGGAAGTCGCGCCGGTAGGTGGCGACCGCGGCCTCCAGGGCATCGGGTGCGAAGTGCGAGGCGAACGCGTACGGCAGCCCCAGAGCGGCGGCCAACTGGGCGCCGAACAGCGACGAGCCGAGAATGTAGAGCGGCACGCGGGTGCCCGCACCGGGAGTGGCGGACACGCCCTGGATCAAGGATTCGGACAGGAAGCCCTGAAGCTCCTGCACGTCGCGCGGAAACGTATCGGCCGCCCCGGGGTCACGCCGCAGCGCCCGCACGGTCACCTGATCGGTGCCGGGCGCGCGGCCGAGGCCGAGGTCGATCCGGCCTGGATGCAGCTCGGCCAAGGTGCCGAACTGCTCGGCGATCACCAGCGGCGCATGGTTCGGCAGCATCACGCCACCGGAACCGAGCCGGATGCTGGAGGTGTTCGCGGCGACGTGCGCGATCAGCACCGCCGTGGCCGAGGACGCGATGGTCGGCATGTTGTGGTGCTCGGCGTACCAGATGCGCCGGTAGCCCCACGTCTCCGCGCGCCGGGCCAGCGAGACGGTGGCAGCGAGGCCGTCGGCGACGGACTCGCCCGGCAGAACCTGGGCGAGATCGAGAATGGAGAACGGGACGTCGGTCACCTTGGCTCAACCACGGCCGGCACCCCGAGCATTCCCGCACGTTCATTGAGCCTGTCGAAACCGCACGGTTGGTTGAGCTTGCCGAACCCCATCGGCTGGTTGAGCTTGCCGAAACCCCCGATCATGGTCTCGACAAGCTCGACCGGCCGCCTCCGCTGGTTGAGCTCGTCGAAACCCCGATCGTGGTCTCGACAAGCTCGACCGGCCGCCTCCGCTGCTTGAGCTTGTCGAAACCGAACGGCTGGTTGAGCTTGTCGAAACCCCCGATCATGGTCTCGACAAGCTCGACCGGCCGCCTCCGCTGCTTGAGCTTGTCGAAACCCGATCGGTTGGTTGAGCCTGTCGAAACCCCGATCATGGTCTCGACAAGCTCGACCGGCCGCCTCCGCTGGTTGAGCCTGTCGAAACCGAACGGCTGGTTGAGCCTGTCGAAACCCCCGATCATGGTCTCGACAAGCTCGACCGGCCGCCTCCGCTGGTTGAGCCTGTCGAAACCCTCGATCATGGTCTCGACAAGCTCGACCGGCCGGGACAAGCTCGACCAACCGGGATCCCGACCGGATGACGTCCGAGGTTCAGCCCTGGTAGCGCGCGGTGTCCCACACCCCGAGCAGGTACTGGATGCCCATCGCCCGGTCGTACAACCCATACCCGGGACGCGGAGGGTTGGTGGTGTTCTCGGTCCACAGGTGCCGGCCGTGGTCGGGACGCACGTAGCCGGTGTAGCCGCCGTCGGCGTAGGCCTTCATGATGCCGACGGTGTCGACGTTGCCCTCGGCGGCCCGATGCCCCACCTCGATGAAGTCGCCGTTCGGGTAGTGCTTGATGTTGCGCACGTGGGTGAAGTGAATGCGCGACAGGTGGGTCTTGACCGCCTCGACGGCCAATGGTGCCTGGTCGGGGTTCGCCGAGAACGACCCCAGGCACAGGGTCAGGCCGTGCCGGGGGCTGTCGTTCAGCGACAGCACGGTGCCCAGATCGTGCAGGGTCGAGACCACCCGGGGCCAGCCGAACAGGTCGAACGGCGGGTCGTCGGGGTGAACGCCGAGCTTCAGGTCGTACTGCTCGCAGGTGGGGATCACCGCGTCGAGGAAGTAGCGGTAGGTGCGGTACATGTCCTCGTGGGTGACGCCCTGATACGCCTCGTTGAGTTCGCTGAACCCGGCCAGACGTTCGGGTTCCCAACCCGGCAGGGTGAGACCGCCCCCGTTGGCCTGCATGTTGGCGATCAGGCTTTCGGGCGTCATCGCGTCCACGACGGCCTTCTCGTAGAACAGGGCCGTCGAGCCGTCCGGAAGGGGGTGCCACAGGTCGGTGCGCAGCCAGTCGAAGACCGGCATGTAGTTGTAGCAGACCACCTTCACCCCGGCCCGGCCGAGCCGCTCGAGGGTGGTGATGTAGTTGGCGATCGCCTCGTCGCGGCTCAGCCCGAGCACCGTGCGTCCGAGCTTGATCGACTCGTGCACGTTGACCGATTCGACCACCTCGGCGTCCAGGTGCTTGGTCACCCCACGGGCTTTCGCTTCGTCCGAGATGTCGACGATGCGGGCCATCTCGGCCGCGATCTCGTGCTCCTCCCAGACCTGGCCGGCCGGCTTGTGGTGCAGCCCCCAGACGACGGTTTCGACGCCTGGGATCTGGCGGATGTCGTCCACCGAGACAGTGTCGTTGCCGTCTCCGTACCAGCGAAAGCCCATCTTCATCGGTGATCCCCCCTGCTGGCCGGCGACTGCGCTCGACTCGAGGTATACGTTCTCACGGATGTTCCACCGAAGTGATCCAGATCGTGCACCGCTGTCAGCACCCGATCTGGATCGATCCTGCACCGCGAGCCGTCGAGGCGGGTTCAACCCACCCGTTGCCGTACGTCGTCGAGCACCGCGCGGCGTTGCTCGGCCGGACGACTCTGCAGCAGCGCGACGATTTCGTCGCTGGCCAACTGGGCCCAGGAGAAGGCCGGGCTGTATTGCCACGCCCGGCCGTCCAACTCGCGACGGAGCTGGCCCTTCTTGGACAGTCGGTCCATCACGGTCATCACGGTGGTGTAGGCGAGGTCGCGTTGCGGGGCGAGGCTGGACTGCACCTCGCGTACCGACAGCGCGGTGGGGCTTGCCCACAGAATCTCCATGACCCCCTGCTCGAGGTCGCCAAAAACCGGCATCTAGCCAGTCTAAACCCTGATCGCCGGCTACGACAGCCAGTAGTACGTACCCGACCAGCGTGGGTGGTTGAGCGTGTCGAAACCGCGAACAGATCCTAGGTCTTGGCCCACCAGTCGATCATCGTGGCGGCGTTGTCGGAGTCCGAGGATGCCTCGATGAAGAATCGCTGCTTGCTGAAGGTCCACGCCACGTGGGCGGAGCCGTCCTTGGCGGTGGCCGAGCCGAGCTTGCCGAGGATCTCTTTGGGCTTGTCGGTGTACCACCAGTTCGTCAGCGCCGGCGGGTTCTTCCAGTTCTTGCCGATCTTGCTCTTGGCGACGCCGGATCGAGAGAAGACACCGTCCATCAGCTTGGTCAGGTCGGCGGCGTCGTCGGCCCAGCGCAGTGACACCGTGGCGTCGCGACTCACCTTGCCGCGAGCGTTCACGGCACAGGTGAAGGCCTCGCGCCGGGCGTCCGAGCTGTCGGGCGTGCATGAGTTGATCGCCACGAACTTCTTCAGATAGACGGCCCACTCGCACTGGGTCTTGCTGAGCTGCGCACTGCAGGACGCGGTCGTGGTGCCGGAGGGCCGCGGACTCGCCGACGGGCTCTCGCTGCCTGGCTGGGAGGGGCTCGCGCTCGGGGTGATCAACACCGACGGCGGGGCGCTCGGCGACGCGCTGCTGGGAACGGCCACCGTCGGAGTCGGATTCGGTGCCGCTGTGGTGGAGGGCCGCAGGAACAGGTACCAGACCAGCAATCCGATGACCAGCACGCCGGCGACGGACGCGATGATCAAGGGCGCCGGGTTTCTACCGCCGCCCGAGCCGCCGGTCGGCGGCACGAAGCCGCCTCCGTTCGGCGGTGCCCCGAAGTTGCCACCTGGGGGGCCGTACTGGCCGCCACCGGGATTCTGACCGAACTGCCCGCCGGCCGGAGCCTGACCGAACTGGCCGCCGGCCGGAGCCTGACCGAACTGCCCGCCGGCCGGAGCCTGACCGAACTGGCCCCCTTGACCACCTGCCGGGTACTGACCCGGGGCGTTCTGCCCGTATTGCTGCCCCGGGTACTGAGCCCCGCCCGGAAACTGCTCACCGGCAGGGAACTGCTGCGTGGGCGGGTACTGCTGGCCGGCCGGCAGCTGCTGCGTGGGGTCTGACCCCCAGTTCGGATTCCAGCCCGCAGGCGGGGTCGATCCGCTCGGCGGATTCGGTGGTTGGCTCATGGCGCTTCCTCCCTGAGCTGGTTGCGCCCCCAGGGTACCCGCGGGTGGCTCGCCGGTCGCGACCCGCCCCTAGTGGCATGGCAAGCGGCTCGGACGAGGGTGAACGACGCACCTCGACCGACGCCGCTGGTGCGGTGCCTTATCGTTGACGAGTGACCCAGGGGCCGGTGGACGGCAGCCGAGATCGGCCGTCCCATGCCGCCCCGCAGCAGCAAGACGCAGGGGCGCCCTGGCCCCCGTCCACCCCGCCGCCGGGTGGCCCACCGCAGTGGTCGCCGAACCTGCTGCCCCAGCCTCCACGTGTCACGGTCGAACCGCCCAGGCCGCCCGGTCCGAGCCCGATCGCCTTCTTCGTCGTGCTTTTCGTCGTCGTGGGCCTGGTCGTGACCGGATTGCGCGCGTGGGCCCCGGTTGCCGAGTGGGTGTCGCCCACCGGCGCCGATCCGAGCCCGACCGCAACCACCTCGTCCGGCGCCAATCAGGGCGGCGTGGGCCAGTCGGGCCTCACCGACAGTGCGTTGTATCCGCTGAAGGTGCGCGGCACCTGCCCGACGGGGGTGCGCACCGTGCAGAGCCGGGCTGAGTACAAGAAACAGGTGAGCGACCTGCTCGGCTGCCTGGAGACCCTGTTCCATCCGCTGATTGACCAGGCCGACGGTCTCTTCAGCAAGGTTGACCACACGTTCTACGACAAATCCGTCACCTCGCCGTGCGGACGCGAGACCGACGCCTACGCCTTCTACTGCGAGTCGGACGGCACGATCTACCTCTCGGAGCAGGTCTACTCCGACGCCGGCCACGACCGGCTGTCCGTGGCCGAGGTGGTGATTCACGAGTACGGCCATCACGTGCAGGCGATGATGCAGATCTTCCGGTTGGCCGACGAGCTGAAGGAGACTCGGGCGATCACGGTGCGGCGCGAGGAGTTGCAGGTCTATTGCTGGACCTACTACGTGTTCGCCTCCGTCGGCAGCTTCGAACTGACCGAGGCCGACCGTGCATTCTTCCTGGGCGCCTGGTCGAACACCGACGACCCCGAGGGGCACGGCTCGGTGAAGGCCCAGCAGTACTGGGGTGCCCGCGGCCTGAGCGGTGAGACTCTCGGCGCCTGCAACACCTGGTCGGTCGCCAAGGAGCGCGTGCGCTGACGTTGAGTGGGTGTCGGGTCCACAATGGCCGCATCGCGATCGCCCGACGACTGGAGCAGCCATGGCCGACAAGGAGGACCTGAGCGTCCACGACCCCTGGATCGATGAGGTCTGCGCGGCGCTCGACGTGCCCCGCGACGCCGTCGACGTGGACGCCGTGCTCGGCCTGGCCGGAAGGGTGGCGCACCGGGTCGCCCGTCCGATGGCGCCACTGTCGACCTTTCTGGTCGGCTACGCCTTGGGAGCCGGCGGGGGCACCCTGGACGACCTGCGCCGCCGCGTCCTCGACCTGACCGCCGACTGACGAGCTCGGCGCAGCCGGTCTCGGCCGAGCGAATCCCGAACAGCCGGGCGCTGCGCCACTAGCCTGACCTCATGGTTGAACTCGAACCGGCCCAACCCGGCCCAGGCGATCCCGCGCCGGACGACCCAGGCGTGTTCGAGTTTCCCCGGCTGAGCGATGCGGAACTGGAGGCGGCCGAGCCCGATCGCCCGTTGACCATCGCGCAGTTCACCGACAACTATGGGCCGGCGCATTCGGGGCTGCTGTACGCGGTGCAGTTCCTGGAGTCGGAGGTGCTTGCGGCCGGGCATCGGGTGTTGCTGGTGGCGCCCGAGGCGGACGGCCCGAACCCGCTGGCCGGCGATCCGCACCGTCGCGAGATCAGGATGCCGTCGGTGCCGATCCCGGGCGCGGGCATCCGGTTGTCACTCGGCAAGGATCTGGAGTTCCGGCTCGCGCAGTTGGTGGCCCACCCGCCGGACATCATTCACGTGCACGGCCTGGGTGGCGTGGGTCTGCTGGGGTTGTGGGTGGCGCAACGCGCTCAGCGTCCGCTGGTGGTGACCTGGCACACCGATCTCGAGGCCTACGCGGAGCACTACTGGCACCTGGGTCCGTTCCTGTATGCCGCCTACCAGATGTTCGCCCTGCGGGCCGAACCGAAGCCGTGGAAGAAGCTCGCGAAGACCCGCTTCAAGCGGCCACGGCGAGGCGGGGCGCAGCTGCAGTTGATGCAGGCGGCGGCCGACATGCTGACCACCGCCGACGTGGTCACCACCCCGTCGGAGAAGACCGGCAAGCGGGTGCTGGAGCTGGCGCCGGGGGCTCGGGTGCGAGTCGTGCCCAACGGCCTGGACCCGCTGCCGCTGTGCCGTCCGATCCCGCGCGGCAAGGGCCCACGGCTGCTGTACGTCGGACGGGTCTCGCCCGAGAAGGGCCTCGATCTACTGCTCGACGCGTTCGAGCTGGTGCGGGACTTCGAACCGGACGCCGAGCTGATGATCGTCGGCGACTGGAGGGAGGCCGCGCCGGGGCTGCGTCGTCGGCTGCAGCAGGCGGCCCGTGGCGGCGGAACCAGGCTCATCGGACGGGTGCCCCGCGAGGAGCTGAACGCCTACTACACCGGCTCGGACGTGTTCGTCTTTCCGTCGCAGACCGACACCCAGGCTCTCGTGCTGCACGAGGCTGCGCTGTCGGGGTTGCCGCTGGTGATCGTCGATCCCGAGTTGAACCTGGTGGTCGACCCGGGCGTCAATGCCATCGTCGGACGCCCGAACCTGGTGTCGCTGAGCCAGTCGATCATGTCGATGCTGCGGCACCTCAAGGATCCTGCGTTCGCCGCGCGGGCCGCTGCGCGCAGTCGCGAGCTGGCCGGCCAATGGACGATCCAGCGCCAGGCCAACGAGATGATGGCCATCTACAACGACCTGATCGCCGGACGCCCGGTGCCCGTCAGCGAGGGCCTACTGCCCGACCTGGGCCGCCCCCGGCTCGGCGGACGGCTGCACTGACGCCGTCCGGTCAGCGCACGCCGAAAGCTCGCAGCCGAAGGCTGTTCAACACCACGAACACCGACGAGAACGCCATCGCGGCGCCGGCGATCATCGGGTTCAGGTAGCCCGACGCCGCCAGCGGGATGGCGGCCACGTTGTACGCGAAGGCCCAGAACAGGTTGCCCTTGATCGTCGCCAGGGTCGCTCGCGACAGCCGGATGGCTGTGGCAGCCAGTCGTAGGTCGCCACGCATCAGGGTCAGGTCGGAGGCGGCGATCGCCGCGTCGGTGCCGGTACCCATCGCGATCCCGAGGTCGGCCTGCGCGAGGGCGGCGGCATCGTTCACGCCGTCTCCGACCATCGCCACCTGCGTGCCGTCGGCCTGCAGGCGGCGGATTTCGGCCAGCTTGTCGGCCGGCAGCACCTCGGCGATCACCCGCTCGATGCCCACCTCGGCGGCCACCGTCTCGGCGACCGGCCGGGCGTCACCGGTGAGCAGCACCGGGGTCAGGTTGAGTGCCTTCAGCTGTGCGACGGCCTCGGCCGAAGTGGGCTTGACCGCGTCCGCGACGGCGATCATGCCGCGCAGGGCGCCGTCCACCGCCACCAGCACGGCCGTGTGGCCCTTGGCCTGAGCCTCGGCGAAAGCGTGGGCGACCGCGGCGTCCGGGGCTGCGTCGGCGACCAGCGCGGGCGTGCCGACGAGCACCTGGTGGCCGTCCACTTCGGCGCGGATTCCGCGTCCGGGCACGTTCTCGAACCCGCTGACCGACGACTGCGATGCCGCGTGCGTGGCGATCGCCCGGGCGATCGGATGCTCCGAGGCGGCCTCGGCTGCCCCGGCCAGCGTCAGCCAGTCGGTGCCCTCGCCGACGGTGTGCACGACCTGCATCTCGCCGGCGGTCACGGTGCCGGTCTT
>Ga0075156_10002048_pt1 | contig 11099 bp, 12 predicted proteins | sample JI81AbrownDNA_FD_70966 | JGI IMG/M metagenome (GOLD analysis project Ga0075156, IMG submission 70966) | Wastewater effluent complex algal communities from Wisconsin, to seasonally profile nutrient transformation and Carbon sequestration -... | ecosystem: Engineered > WWTP > Effluent > Algae...
TGTCTCAAGGCCTATGTTTAAAGACGGTGAACACAGCCCCTTAGAACTTTTTATTCTCTATAAGGCGTGCATCTGGTCCTTTGCAGATGCAAAAAGCAAAGATCAGGACTTTAACTGGGCTGACATCCTTACTAAATACAAAACCTTGGTCGAACGCACCCAACAAGAAGACAGTATTAACAGAGATACACACTAATCCACCTCTTGATATTGTTGACAGCTTCGCTCTACAATATCTAAATGGATGACTTATTCGGGATGGACGATAGCTCCACCGATTCCCTTCTTAAGGATGATCACATTAGTTTCAACGCAATCTTTGTAAAAGCGTGGACCGGCGTAGACAAGTCCTGGAACATAACCCTTTCACTCGCGGAACACGATAGTCATCAAATACTAAAACTAGCTCAACTAAAAGACAGAGTCCTATCTGTCGGAATCGTCCCGGTGCTTCAAGATGGCTAGACCTAAGATTGAGATCGATCCAGAACAGGTGTTCAAGCTCGCTCAGCTGGGTTGTAACAACACCGAGATCGGCACTATCGTTGGCTGTAGCGATGATGTCATTGCAACCCGATTTAAGGAGCAAATAGAAAAAGGCCGAGCCTCACTTAAAATGACTCTTCGCCGTTGGCAGCTCGATGCAGCCAAAAAAGGCAACGTTTCCATGCTCATTTGGCTTGGTAAAAACATCCTAAACCAGATCGATAAACGCCCTGAAGAAGTCGAAGACACCATCATCGTCACCGCTGATCAAAAACTAAGTAAAGAGGAAATTAAAGACCTACTCCTAGAAGCAAGACGTGAGGCTAGAAAACAAGCCATCATCGAGGCTCGGAAATATGTCAAAGACCAGTCCACTAAAACTTGATCTCCTCTGGCAATCAGGACTCTTTGGGTTGTCCTACCTCAGGGATGACCAGCTCGACATCTACGAACACTTCGAAGAACACTCAAACCCAGTCATCGAATGTGCCAGACGTTTTGGCAAAACCACCTCGATGATTGCTTATGTAGAAGATCAACTAAGACAAAACCCGGGATGGGTCTGCCGCTGGTGCTCTCCTCTTAAAGAACAAAGCCGAACTATCGTAAGACCAGAGCTTGAGAAGTTTGAACGCTCTTGCCCTAAAGAACTCAAAGCAACCTGGCACGCCGTTGGCTCTTTCTACGAATTCCCAAACCAATCAAAACTCTACCTCATCGGTATCAACCGTGGTCAGGCAGAGTCAGCTCGTGGACCTTTTGCCAACATCGTCATCTGTGATGAGTTCGGCTTCTGGGATGATGCCTCAGTGGTCGAGACCATCTTGCAGCCGCAATTGCTGACCACCAGAGGTAAGCTCATTACAGCCAGTACTCCGCCACCAGACCTAGGACATAGCTACTATTCAAAAGTATCAAGCGCGATTGCTGAGAATAGGTTTCTTCAAAGAACCATCTTCGATAACGAAAGCTTAAGTGATGATGACATCAACAAAGCTATTGAAGACTCAGGTGGAGTGGATTCTCCAACGTTTCAACGTGAGTATTTATGCAAGCCCGTTGCTAACCCAGAATCACTCGTTGTCCCTGAGTTTAAAGAAGAGCTTCATGTTAGCGAAGACAGGCACTCGGCTGTATCAAACTACTACGTAGCGCTAGACCTTGGGTTCTCAGATCAAACAGCCGTCCTCTTTGCCGCTCACGACTTCCCAAACGACATCCTTTATGTTTTAGACGAGGTCGTCCTAAGTGGCGCCAACAGCCGAACCATCGTCGAAGCTTGTAAACAAAAAGAACAAACCCACTTTCAAAGGCCACCTTGGAGACGAGTTAGTGATAACGATCTTCAACAGATCTACGACTTCCAAACACTCTACGACTACTCAGTAATGCCCACTCAGAAGTGGGACAAGCAGTCGGCCATTAACCAGCTTAGACTTAGGTTTTCAGCTAAAAAGATTAAGATTCACCCAAGGTGTAAGAGTTTAGCGTTTCAACTTAAGGTCGGAATCTGGAATCCAAGACGCACTGAATTCCTTCGCGGTGAGGCCACAGGTCACTTAGATGCTATCGATGCTCTCATTTATCTAAACCGAAACATTGACCAGTCGCACAATCCAATAACGGAGCATTTTGATTGGTCTAGTTCTTTTCAAAGTCCTCATTATGTATCAGAATCTGACAAAGGCATCCGAGAGCTTGGCGATTTTTTCCTTCAACCATCTAGAGACGAACCATGACCAATGAATATTTTGCAGAGAAACAAGCCAAAGACGTAGCCGACGAGCTCGTTCAACGCATGAGCGCTTGGACTGATTACCTCGGATCCTCTAACCTTCGTGATCGATGGAGAAAATCCTACCAGCTTTATTACGGCCGTCACTGGCAAGGTACGTTCTTCGGTCAAGCTGGAGTCAAAGGTGCCGGTCAAGCTGGAGAACTCAAGCTCGTTACCGCTAACCATTTCAGAAACCTCGTCAAACACATCTTGGTTCTCACAACAAACCAAAAGCCAAGCTTTGACGTAAGAGCCATCAACGCAGACCCTGCATCTTTAGAGCAAGCAAGACTCGGTAACAACATCTTGAATGCTTACCTCGGTGAGAAACGGTTACTTCGGTATATAAGGACAGCCGCTGAACACGCTCTCATCTTTGGTAAAGGTTACGTCGAAGTCACTTGGGAGAAACAAGCTGGTAAACCCTACTCCTACACAGAGCAAGAAATCGACGGAGAGATCCGCACCAAAGTGGAATACGAAGGTGACGTAGACATCGCAAACCCTGGTCCTCTTGATGTTTACTACGACCAAACGACTGAAGATTTCTCAAAGCTTCTTTGGTACACAAGCAGACGATTCATTAACAAATGGAACCTCATCGCCGAAAACCCAGACCTAAGAACTGAGATCCTAGAGCTTCAAACTAAAGAAGACCTAAGTTACGCGTTTAAAAACACGTTTCGTAACTGGGATGAATCAGAAGATGTGCCGGTTTTTTATTTCTATCACAAACGTTGCCCTGCAATGCCAAACGGTAGAATGCTCGTCTTCTCTGATAGTTCGACCATTTATTACGACGGTCCAATCCCTTACAGACAACTGCCACTCAGACGAATCATTCCTGGAGAGATCTTTCAAAGCACCGAGGGTTACTCTGAAGCTTATGACCTCATTGATCTTCAAGAGGTTTATAACAACCTACTTTCGTCAGTGTTCTCTAACTTCAATGCGACAGCGGTTCAGACGCTACTCATTCCAAACGGTAGCAACATCACTCCTCAACAGATTGGTAACCTTCGGGTCCTTAAGTATGACCCACAGATGGGTGAACCAAAGTCATTGCAACTCACCAACAACCCACCTGACGTTTACAACGCTCTAAACCTCATTGAGCGTCTCATGGAAACCATTTCGGGGATTAACAGTGTTGCTCGCGGTAACCCTGAAAGTTCACTTAAGTCCGGTGTTGCTCTATCGCTCGTTCAGAACATGGCTGTGCAGTACGCAAGTCAGTATCAACAAAGTTGGGCTGAGCTCTTAGAAGACACAGGCACAACGATCATTGATTACCTAAAGATCTTCGCTAATACCGAACGCCTCATTGCTGTAGGTGGCAAAGCTAACAAGATGGCGATGCAGTCATTCAAAGGTGATGATCTTAAGAACCTTGAACGAGTGGTTGTTGATCTTGGTAACCCACTCTCTCGCACGACCGCTGGACGCATGGAGATTGCTGACAGGTTACTTGATAAAGGCCTCATTAAAGTGCCTCAAGAGTACATCACTGTGCTTGAGACTGGAAACTTAGAGCCAATGACTCAAGGGATTCAGACTCAGCTTTCAACCATTCACGCTGAGAACGAGATGATGCTCAGTGGGGGAAGTCCTGTGGTTCTTGTCACAGACGCTCACTTGCTGCACGTTCAAGAACACTTAACGAACCTAAGTAATCCACAAGTAAGGATGAACAGTAAGTTAACGGCTATTACGCTTGATCACATTCAACAGCACAAAGATCTTTATCAGACTCAAGACCCGTTCTTTTCGATGGTTTCAGGAGAACCGCCAGCTCCTCCAGTGGCGCAACCTTTGCCAGTCGATCAAGGACTAGCTCCTGTAGAACCAGTTCCACCGCTTCCAACCGTGTAAGATTAACAAATAACGTAGTTCAACAGACAACAAGTAGGAGCATCAAATGGCAGTAGGTACAGTCACAACAACAACCGTCACGATCCCTGGATCTGACAAAATGTATAAAAAAGTAAGCTACCAAAACACAGCAGACGGATCTGGAGCTTGGGCTACAGCATCTCTCACTGACCTTTATGGATACCTCATTAAGGTTGTGATTTCAGATGCTGGAACCAACCCAAACGCTACCTTTTCACTTGGACTGGTAGAACCCTCTGCAACCTCTGGAGACCATTTCTTTGGAGCAGTCACAGGCGTTGACTTCACATCTGGCAACTCTTCATACGTCGCTATTCCTGGTCAAACAGCTGGATCAGTAGACAGGCCTATTCCAGTGTTTTTGACTGGTTCGTATGACGTCGGAACATCTAGTTCTAACACGACAGCAGCAGCGGTTTATCAAGTAGACCTTTACCTCGTCGATAGCATTTAACCTTTAACCAAAAGTGGTGACTAATGATTGAATCAACCGGAATGGACGAAAGCTCCACCGAAGGTAGTAACGAAACAGGGCAAACTGAATCACAAGAGACAACAAACGAACAAGGTAGTGAAGAGATTACCGCTAAGGATTTAAAGAAGTACTTAGATGAACAGTCGTTTGACTCTCTTGTTAAGGTTAAAGTTGGTGGTGAGGAGATTGAGGTCCCACTTAAGGAAGCCCTTAAAGATTATCAGCTCCGTCAAGCGTCTTATAAAAAGATGGAAGAGGCGGCTCACGAGAAACAAAGAGCAAAACAGTTTCTTGAGCTCGCTGAGAAAGATCCTTTTGAGTTTTTAAAGACTCTTGGCAAAGACCCACGTGCTCTCACTGAAGACTACCTAGCAAAGCAGCTCGAGTATGAGCTCATGAGTGAAGAGCAACGCCAGTGGATGAAAGACAAGCAAGAGCTTGAAGAGTACAAGTCGAGACAGAAGCAGTATGAAGAACAACTCGAACAACAAAGAATTCAAGCTGAAGAGCAAAAGATTAGTCAACAAATTGACACAGAGTTAACTCAAGCGTTTAGCGAATCAAAACTTCCTAAACATAAGTTCTTTGTTCAACAAGTTGCAGCAACGTTACTTGACGCAGCAAAGCAGGGTGTGGACTTGAAACCCAAGGATGCTGTTGTTAGAGTAGAGAGAGCGTTCACCTCGTATCTTCCGGAAATCCTTCAAAGTCTCCCACCTGAAAAGTTGGTAGAGATCTTAGGATCCGGAGCTAGAAAGAAATTACGAGAATTTGAACTCTCACAGATAGGTGCCAAGCAGGCGCAGACAAAAAGCCCCGCGAAATCGGCAAGCGATAATGACGAACCTTGGCAGTTTAAGAACCGTAAAAAACCAATGACTGAAAAGGAATACCGCAGTTGGGTAGAAAACCTTCAGTCAAAAGATGGTGGCTAACAGTTAAACCATGGTGGTTGAACTCGCCCACGTCTTATAACAAAGGATATTTCAAATGGCAGATGCACCAAATACAGTCGCAGCCCTAGCCGGGTTGCTAAAAGAAGCTTATGCAGAGGGGATCGCTGATCTCGTACCTGATGTTTGTAACCTTCAGAAAGACGTTAAATTCGTCGCTAAGGCACAACAAACAGGTAACCTTTATCACCAACCAGTGATGCTTGCGTACCCACAAGGTTTCACGCACGCAGCAGCTAGCTCAGGAGCTTTCACGCTTCAAGATGCTATCGCTGGAACGATGAAAGACGCTGGGTCCTGGCTTGGGCGTCTTGCAGCTTAATGGCTGCGTTAAACTGGGGAAAATCGGTGAACGCTGAGATGCCAACACCGAGGTAAGCAGGAAAAGTAAAAAGATCCTGCCACCGTAACGCGTAGTGGATGAACCTCGAAAGAGAATAGAAACCACCAAGAGTCCCTGGCACTTTGAAGTTAAAGTGAAAATGTACGCTGAACTTGAGTGAATTGAAGCTCAAGAAGTAGGGGATAAAAAGCCCTTACGATAACATGACGCAAGTCGTAGGATCTCAAATCGTTTTGAAAGAACAAATCGATTACGAACTTATCGCTCGTGCACTTAAAGGTCGTAACGCTTTCCGTGACTCTGTTGGCCTCGTTATCGAGAACATGCAGAAGTCTTTCCGCAAGCGTTTGGAAGCAGCTCTCTGGTACGGCCAATCTGGTATTGGAACCGTTGCTTCGGTAGCTTCCACCACGATCACCATCACCACCGCTGAATTCGCTCCATACATCTGGGCTGGTTCAGAAGGAATGTTGATTGAAGTGTTCAACGGAACAACTTCACGTGGAACAGCGACCATCACAGCAGTTGATATTGATGCTCGTACGATCACAGTTGGATCTCTTCCAGCATCTACTGGCGCAGGCGACTTGTTGTTCTTCGCTTCTGCTAACGCTGGATCTTCTGTGTTCAACGAACCTGTTGGCGTTTACAAAGCGCTTGCTACTTCTTCAGGCACGCTCTTCAACATCAACGTTGGAACTTACGGCTTGTTCCGTGGAACCACCTACGGTCTCGGTTCTGTTGCAGCTTCTTTCGCTGGTATCAGAAAAGGTATCTCGAAAGCTGTTAACAAAGGCTTGATGGAAGACCTCAAGGTATACGTCAATCCTCGCACATGGGATGATATGATGACCGACCTCGCAGCTTTGCGAAGACTCCCAGACACCAAATACGAGAAATACTCTATTGGTGCTCAATCGATCGAATACTTTGCCCAAAACGGTAAAGCTGAGATCGTTCCATGTGGATTCGTCAAAGAAGGTTATGCATTCGGCCTCTCTGTTGATCACTGGAAACGAGTTGGCGCTGTAGACGTTGTCTTCGGTGACCCAATGTTCCAAGACCAGATCTTTTTCCACATCCCAACCAAGGCTGGCGTGGAAATGCGAGCATACACCAACCAGGCGATTTTCTGCGACAGCCCAGCGAAGAGTATTCTCTTCTCTGGTATCGTAAACAGCGCCTAATAGTGTTTAAATAATGGAAGCCCGGGAGTAATGGAGTGCGCAACCTTACTTCTGGGCTTTTGTTTATAAGGAGAGTTTAATATGGCAAAAGTATTACTTTATATTTATGACACGAGCGGTTATTTTGGTCTCAGTGATCTTGTGTCGTTGGCCAACGGTAACACCGCTGGTTATGTGAATAGTCTTCAAAACTACATGGGTAAAGTGTTTCAAAACCCAGGTAACGCAGCAGTTCAAGTTTCATCAACAGAATTGGCAAAGGCTACGGGTTCTTTCACACTAAACAGTGTGGTCGCAACTAATACCTGCCAGATCGGTGGTGCAACTTTTACAGCGGTAGCCAGCGGAGCGACAGCTTTTCAGTTTAACGTCGGAGCTAGCGATACCCTGACGGCTGTTAACTTGAAGAACGCGATTAACACAGCGTTTCCAAGTTTCTTTGTAGCAACCAGTGCAACAAACGTAGTGACGCTCACGGCAACAGATTACGGAGCTTGGGCAAACGGCTTTACACTTACAGGAAGTGCTAACATTGTCAGAAGTGCGGCAACTATGACCGGAGGCGTTTCTCCTTCATACTCGCTACTTTCTGGAATTGCTTTTGTTTAATAAAGGTAGGTACTCATGAGTGTCTCAGTCAGTGTAAATGGAACTAGTTATACCATTCCTCAAACCGGGGAAACAGGTTGGGGTGCACAGGTTACGGCATGGATTCAAGCTGTAAGCTCTAGCACCCTACAAAAGAATGGCGGTACGTTTACACTGACTGCTGATGCTGACTTTGGCGCAAGCTTTGGCCTTAAAGTAGCATACTTAAAATCAAGGGCCTCTGCGATCTCAACAGCTGGAATCATTAGGCTTGCTAGCACTGAGTCGGTAGCCTGGAGAAACTCAGGCGATAGCGCTAACTTGCTCCTCCTTCCAAAAGCTGCAGACAACACGATTCTCACTTACGGCGGCATTGATCTTGTAGATGTAAGCACGGCTCAGACGCTGACCAATAAGACGCTTACCAACCCTGTGATTACAGGTTTAGATCTCACTACGTTGGTACTGACCCAACAAGGATCGACGCCAAGCACGCCAGCGGCAGGTAAGACAACGCTTTATTCTGACACAAGTGATCTTATTAAGCATGTGGACGATGCTGGTACGGTTAGAACTTTGGTTGACCTAACTGCAACCCAAACACTGACTAACAAGACGTTAACAAGCGCTGTTGCTAATACGACCGTATTTACGCAACAAGGTTCAGCTCCGAGTACCCCAAGTGCTAATAGAAACTCGCTTTACATTGATTCAAGCGACCTTGTTAAACACGTGGATGATACAGGAACCGTTAGAACGTTAGTTGATTTGGCCAGTTCACAGACTTTAACAAACAAAGAACTAACATCACCGGTGATTACATCACCAAACATTCAACTTGGTGCAGCCCAAGGAACAGGGTTACAAACCTGTACAGTTAATGATTACTTAACCTTTGCAGATTCGACGATTCCTTCACCATCTTCTGGTGACTTTGGAGTATGGACATCTGAAGATGGAACCCAATTTATAACGGGTAACCTTGGTGGAACGGTTCCAATTGCGGTTGGTGAAGCAGATCGTAACTACATTTATTCGAGTAAGTTCAATTACGGTACACCAACCAGTACTTCTAACTCCTATTTTTGGTCTACTTATGCTGATGCAGCCGGCACCTCTCCTGTAAATGGAACGGGAGGCTCACCAAACGTTACGCTAACGGTCACATCAACAACTCCAATCAGGGGTGTTGGTTCAGCGTTATTCACAAAGGACGCTGCCAATAGACAGGGTCAAGGGTTTAGTTACGACTTTTCAATTGATGCTGCGGATTTGGGTAGAGTGGTAGATGTAGAGTTTGAATACATCTGTAGTGCAGCCTATGCAGACAACGATATGAGTGTCTGGCTTTACGATGTTACGAACGCAGCGCTCATTAGTGCACCATCTGGGCTTCCGTATCAATTAAGAGACTCACCAACTACGGTGTATCAGTTCAAAACCCAGATGAAGTTGTCGGCTACGGGTACAAGTTTCAGGCTCATTTTTCACGTAGCAAGCACGAACGCATCTGCATATACGGTGAAGTTTGATTCGATTAAAGTTATTCCGTCCAAAACAGTGTATTTAAAGGCATCAGATGTATCTGGAACATCTATGCCCAGCTCAACAGCAACAACTATCGCATTTGATAACGCAAATAGTGATGTTTGGGGTATGCTGAACACTTCAACCGGTGTCATTACTATACCTGAGAGTGGTTATTATAATGTTTCTGTTTACGCTTCTGCTTCTGGTGCATATGCATCAGCTGACTCAGTTATATTAGGGTTAACACCATCGGTGAGCTCACCAATAGCGTTATCTAACCTAAAGATATATTATACCGCGTCTAGTGGGGTTGCTCTTAACGGAACACAAGCGATTAGTTTAATTAAAGGTGAAACATTAGAGGTTCAAATTTTAAGCACTAGGGCTGCTGGATCAACAAATTGGACAGCAACAGCCACCTTAGTAAAAATGTAACAAGGAGAAATTATGAAACAAGAAATGTTAATTAAGAGTTTAGAGCAGTTACTAGATCACCTTCACATGATGCCTGATAGCGAAACCGATAAAACGATGAAGTCTATGATGGGTGATCTTCCTGAAGAAAAGGAAGAAGAAGGCGAAGTTGAAGTCGTTAAGATGAAGGCTGAACTTCCATTAAAAAAGGAGATGCTTGGTGGCAAAGCTGAGAAGCCTTTCAAAAAAGTTATGGAAGATATGGAAGAGGTTAAAGTCAAAGACAAGCCTAAGGGTCTTTTTGAAATGATCTCTAAGCAAGATGACGACCCTGACATGGAAGAGTACATGGCTAAAAAGAAACGAGCAAAAGATGCATGGATGGCATCAAAGGGTTAATTAGATGAGTATAACCGGAAAGTACGACGATAAGTGGGCGTTACGTCTCGCCTATGATTCTACTCTAAACGCTTTCCGGTTTACGGATGTAAGTGGAGGCGGAGGTACGACCGAGGTAGTCTCTGCTGCTGGAACTGTCACAACAACACCCATCAGCCTGCCAACGGTAGCAACGGGTAACCTTCAGACAGTACTCGTTCAATGTGGGATCGATAACACCACTACCTTGAGGCTAGACATTAGCTTTGACGGTGGAACGACTTATCATCGAATAGCTCCCGGGATGAGTATCGAGTGGGACATGAACGCAGCTGCAACTCAGATTCAGATTAAGGCAGCAAGTGGAACGGTCCAGTATTACTTTACCGCAAATAGGGATGTGTAATGGCAATCTCTAACTGGCAACTAGCTGCTCTTGTTCCTTACGACAACTCAGTCAGTGGCCTAACCGCCACTAACGTTCAAGCTGCTATTGATGAGATTACGAGCGCCTCTGGTTCTCCCGCCTGGTTGATCGTTGGTAGTGAGCCTCGTGGTATTGGTGACAAGTACGGTCCTGAGTTAGATGGTGGTAATAACTACGTTCTTTATAAAACCCAAAGCACGACAAATATAGTTACCAAACGAACGGGTGATACCTATTTTGGTGCATTAGAAATCAACGATGCTGTCACCCAATACTTTGGAGGCTCGCCTCCTTACTTTAGGACGTACATTCAATACCTGACGTCTGACAGACCTGACACAGCTCCTTATGCTGCTGGTCTTGCGGTTTCAGTTATTGATGAGGATCCAAGCGGAGTAACTACTTACGGTTTATTTCAGATGGTAGCAACACCCACTGATTACAGTGGAACCATATCAGATCCTGTTTACGGTTCTTTTTCAGTCATTAACAATGCCTCTCTTACTGCAACAATGACCACGGCCAAAGCCGGTGTGTTTTCAGTGTCAACTTTAGGCCAAATCACTACGGGCGTAGGGGTAAGTGTCGAGTTTTCACCCATAGATCAAACCCCAGATATTGGAAGCATTAATAACGCCACTGGTATCC
>Ga0075156_10002049_pt1 | contig 11097 bp, 10 predicted proteins | sample JI81AbrownDNA_FD_70966 | JGI IMG/M metagenome (GOLD analysis project Ga0075156, IMG submission 70966) | Wastewater effluent complex algal communities from Wisconsin, to seasonally profile nutrient transformation and Carbon sequestration -... | ecosystem: Engineered > WWTP > Effluent > Algae...
ATATCGTTGCGTTCAGAACGATCTTCTAAAAGCAAAACAGCCCCGCTCAAATCTGGTTCATATTCAGTACCAAACAATGAGACCAAAGCAGTGAGGTTACCGGCAATGACGCGACCTTTACCCACAGCGTGAACAGGAGCGTAGCAGAAGTCAGAGAGAAATCGATCTTTCGCTTGCATAGCCGGAAAGTGATCACGGCTAGTCAATAATTTTTTGAAGCGATCAAAAGACTCTTTGCTATCAATGCGATCAAGATTGCTACCGTGAAAAGTCACGACTTTAGATTTTTGGTTCAAAGCAAAGAGCAAATGACTGTTATCGTCGCAACCAATCACTATTTTCGGCTTCTTAGCAAAGGTCTGGTAGGGCAGATCTTTAAGCAAACGCAGGGAGCCATAGCCACCATTGAGGCACCAGATAGCAGCAATAGAGTCGTCTTCTAAGGCCGCCACAAGATCGTGCAAACGGGCGCTATCACTGCCTGCCATTGCCCCATGAGTATCTAGAGCATGGGCTCCGACCACCGGCACAAAGCCCATGTCGTGAACAATACGCTCGGCCCGCTTTAAGGCAGACGGCCGGGCTGGCCGACTGGCAGGAGCAATAAGCGCCACTCTATCGTTATTTCTTAGTGCTGTGGGCTTTATCAACGCAGGCCGCCTCCTCAATCTTGAACCGCACACGGCTGCTAGTGACATCAAGGCTGGCCATAACACCTAAAGGCAAAGTCACTTTATCTGGGGTGTGACCAAGTTTGAGACCATAAATGACAGGAATACCTAAGTGGCTGAAGTGTTCACGCAAAATCACCTCAAGAGATGAATTCAAAGGCAAAATATTGCGCTTACTGCCACCGGGGCGGCAGCCACTGCAGTCACCGATGATGATACCGCTGGCTCGATCAAACTTCCCGGCCAAAACCATTTGAGTCAAAATACGATCGATATTGTGGGGCTCTTCATCAACATCTTCAAGAAAGACGATGCGATCATCGCAATCAATTTCATAAGGCGTTCCCATCAGGCCACGTATCAATGTCAGACAGCCGCCAGTCAATCGCCCTTTGCCTTTGCCCTCGGCTATGACCATCCGAGTCGGTGGATAATCTGAACCCCAGACCTCAGCCGGTGGGTCAGTGACAAGACCAATCGGTGCAAGGGCCATAAGCGCTTTTTGATAGTAGCTATGAGTGTAGGCCGTCTCAAACATCAGACCGAGAGTGGGACCGTGAAAAGTGACCAAATTCGATTTCTGATTAATGGCAATAAGCAGAGCTGTAATATCACTGAAGCCCACCAAAATTTTGGGTTTGCTAGCAAATAGCGAGAAGTCTAACTTGGGTAGAATGCGCGATGCACCAGCACCGCCGCGCATAGGCAGCACTGCAGTAACATCGTCGTCACTCCACAGGCTGTGTAAATCTTCAGCCCGGGCCGAATCACTGCCAGCGTAGCTGCTGTATGACTTAGTGCAATTGGCACCAATTTTAAAATGGAGGCCCATCTTAGTGAGCCAATCAGTAGCAAATTGCAGATTGCCAGGCTCAAACTGCGGCGAAGAAGGGGCGACGATACCAACTGTATCGCCCTTTTTAAGAACTTTCGGTTTGAGAATTGATACCACTTCTTGCTTAGCCATAAAACTCGAAAATTCTTTTTCCTAAGTATTTTTGCCAGAACTAAGTCACAACTGAATCAGTCAGTGTTGAGTCGAGCTTTCAATCTTTGCTGATTCTCAGCTCAATCTCTCGATTATTAGCCACGGCTTGCCAAGAGATCGTGGCATTGAACTCAGCTACAGAACGGCAAGAGAGATTAATTGTATACCATCTATACATTTACCGAGTTTCAGCTTGCCACTGCGATCAAGCAGGCTGCCGATCATGAGCGACAAACCACTCCGCAACCGGCATAACTTAGAGCTAGCGACCAGAAAAGGCATCATTACTTGCTATATTTGTATATGTAATTCTAGGTAGATGATTGATATGGTTCAAACACAGATATCACCAAGTTCCACCAGCGCTCTTGAAGGCAAGTTCAGCAAAGAACAGCTAGCTTGGCTCGACAAGGCCAAAGCCTTTGCCAATTCAGTTAGCTTGCAAGAAGTGATTGCTTCAGACAAAGACAATGTCTTCAGACGCGACCTCTTCGAAAAGGCCTGCCAGCCAGAATGGGGTTTGGGCGGCTTGCCGTTTCCTGGCACCTACGGTGGCTCGGCTGGTGACTATGTCAGCTTCAGTCTAGTAAACGAAGAATTTGGCCGACGCTGCGTGCCGATCATGAGTTCTCTGGGTGTGCATGTTCTCAGCCAAGAGCCAATCTATCGCTTCGGCAACGACGAGCAGAAGCAGAAATATCTAGTGCCTTCTTCTGCTGGAAAAATGCTCGCTGCCTTTGGTTTGACCGAGCCCAATGCTGGCTCAGATACCGCAGCGATTGAAACTACTGCAAAAATCGACAGCAATGGCGACTATTTACTGAACGGTACCAAGACATTCATCACCTCTGGTGCCTCCGCCGACTATTACATTGTTATGGCTCGTCTTCTCGATAGCGCCGAACAAAGTTCTACTGCTAGCGATAAACCAGCTGAGACTGGCAAAGCTAAACGGCCAGGCCAAATCACAGCCTTCATCGTTGAACGCAATTTCGAAGGTTTTGCCATCGGTCAAAAGTTCGATATGCTCGGCATGCGCGGCTACTCTACTTGCGAAATCGTCTTTAACGACTGCAAAGTACCCAAGGCCAATTTACTCGGACAACATGGTGAAGGCCGCAAAGTTGCTCTTTCTAGCTTAGCCAAGGGCAGAGTAACGATTGCTGCTCAATCAATTGGTTGGGCCCAAGGGGCACTTGATGCTTGCTTAGATACCTTGCAAAAGCACTACCGCGACGGTGCCATTACTGCCGATGCCAACGGTATGGCTGGCAAACTTGGTGACTTAGCTGTGCAAATAGAAGCCGCCCGAGTACTGACCTTCCAGGCCGCCCGTTTAATTGATGCCAACGAGCAAAGTGTCACCGTTGCCGCCATGGCCAAAACAATGGCAAGCGACGTAGCTATGCGCGTTTCAACCGAAGTGATGAGCATTCTGGGAATGGATGGCATGAAACCAGAGCTTTTGATTGAACGCATTTTTAGAGACGCTAAGGCTGGTCAAATTTACGAAGGCACCAATCAAATTCAACGCATGCTCATTGCCCGCGACCTCCTCAAGTAGTTATAAAAATGACAGACAACGACGACTTAGAAGCATCAGCAAATTCAGCCAGTGAGCCGATTCAGATTCAGAACATCCGCATTGAGCCGACCATGCCGAAGAATCAGGATGAAACTCAATTAGCAAATTCTCAGATGCAAGCTCTATCGATCAGTGCTGAACTTGCTGAAGCCATTGAGAAAGTGCGCTTCGTCACGATACTAGTGGGCTACTTCTATACTGGTCTTGTCGTACTGCTATCGGTGGTGGCAGTGATTCTTTTGGCACCAGTGGCAATTGCCTTCCTCGATCAACATTCGCCTATATTAATGATGGCGGCCCGCATTATGATTTCCCTATTGGCCTTTGCCCTGGGCATTGGTGCCTGGATTATTCTCTTGAATCACTGGCGCATCAACGACGGTATGGAGACTGCTGAAATTTTGATTGACGGCATTCGTGATCAAACTCTCATCCAGATGCAGGCCGCTCGCTTCAACCTAGAAGACCTGACCGAACGCCTGAGATTTCCTAAAGAGGCTCAAGCTGCCGGACCACTCGAATATATCGAGATGGCCAAGCAGATTGGCCCATTGCTTTCGCTATTGATGGCCAAAGAAAGAAGCATTCTCACTCTTGGTGTTGAAGGTTTGAAATTCTTCCAACTCGTCAAAAAAGTCCTCAACAAATAAATTTAGACCTTAATGCAACTGCAAACCAAATCTGACTTCGACTTTGAAAGCTATTTATTAGCAAGGCGTAAGCTTGTTGAAGATCGACTCGCCATCTATTTAGTAGATCAAGAGCCTGTTCGCCTCTGGCAATCAATGAGATATTCGGTACTATCTGGTGGCAAGCGCCTTAGGGCAATGCTTACTCTGGCAGCTGCCGAAGCCATAGCGGCAAGCAAAGCCCAGGCTAGCAATAATGGTCAAAAGAACGTTCAGAGCAAAGCATTAGACCCGATTGAAACAGTCTTACCCTGCGCCTGTGCCATTGAAATGGTGCACGCCATGAGTTTAGTGCACGACGATTTACCCTGCCTCGACAACGACGATCTCAGGCGGGGCAAGCCAACCAATCATAAAGTGTACGGAGAAGCTCTGGCACTACTTGCTGGTGACGGTCTTTTGATGTTGGCCAATGAGATATTGATTGAACACACCAGCAAAGCGGTGAATCCAAGCGACCTATTGACCGTTGCTCACGAGCTCTGCAAGGCCACAGGCCCATCAGGTATGGTCGGCGGCCAGGTGAAAGATATGGAATTCACCGGAGCGGATGACACCAAATTTGATATCGCCACTGTGGAATCAATTCACGCCGGAAAAACCGGTGCTCTAATTCGCTTCTCGCTCTGGTCTGGTGGCAAACTTATGGGTGCCAACGAAAATCAGCTAGCCAGCTTGTATCGTTTAGGCGAAATCTTGGGCTTGGCTTTTCAAATTACAGACGATCTATTAGATGTAACAGGCGACGCCAAGACCTTGGGCAAGACCCCAGGGAAAGACGAAGCCAGCAAAAAAGCGACATGGGTGCGTGCTATCGGTGTTGATGGTGCCAGGCAAAAATTGAACGAGATGGAGAGCGAAGGTGTGACTTTAATTGAGGAAAGCGCACTTGACATCGGAGGAGCCCCGGTACTGAAAGCTCTACTAAAGTATGCTATCCACAGACAGAAATAGAGCAGTTATAAATGGAATTCTCTTTACTAGACCCGGGCCTTCTTACATTCGCCCAAACTACAGCAGCACTAAATGTTCAAGACGCAGTGCAGAACATGCAGGGGCGCGGCTGGCAGGTAATAGCTGTGACGGTATTTTCCAGCAGCTTTGCCCAGGCCCTGAAAGTAATTACTAAATTGGTCACCACTGGCAAACTTGATTTGCGCATGATTGCCACCACTGGCGGCATGCCCTCATCACATTCGTGCTGCACCATGGGCATGGCTGTTTCGGTTGGCTTGATTGAAGGGTTTAACTCCGTCTCATTTGCCATCGCTCTTTGCCTAGCTTTTATCGTCATGTATGACGCTGCTGGAGTAAGAAGAACCGTTGGCTTACAAGCCAAGGTGCTCAATCAGATGATGGTTGAGCTATTTTCAGAGCACCCAAAGCTATCTACTGAGCGTATTAAAGAATTCCTCGGCCACACTCCAATAGAAGTTTTTGTTGGAGCTACATTGGGCTGTGCTATCGCCATAGTATTCAACAACTTGGCTATCCATCAACATTGGCACATACCTTAAACGGTTGTCATGAGCCGCCAGAGCCACTTGTTATGAAAAGATAGTAATACATGACTACTGCATCTTTCTCGTAACTTTGCTCTATAATCAAGGTCTTGGAAAGGGTTGCCAGGACAAATCGAAAAACCACCCAGTGACATTTTTTGAAGAGTCCAAGTGCGAGGGCACGGCAAGAGCTTTCTAATCGACTTAGCGGTCGGTAGCTTAAAGGCATGGGCCAGAAAGCAAAACAAGAGACAAAACAAAGCGTTGGCATCCAGATGGCATTGGCCATCAAATTCAAAAAAGACTCAGTCTTATATTCGTACCAGAAGGTTAGTTCTTTCAGAAAAGGAGGAAAGGTAGAGATTCACTAAAGACCCTAAAAAGTTGATGGAAAAATCACTGCCATAAGCTAGATGAACACAACGGTCCAGATAACACCAGCACCTGCCAAGACCACTTCGCCCAGGCGCTCGCGCTTTCCTGGCAAAGAGTCCGGTTCGGTTTCGTTCAACCTGACAGCCCTAGGTCGTCAGTTGCTCAAAGAACAAGCCGCTTCCGCCAGCGTTTCGAATGGCGATTACGTAGAAATGCTTATTCGTGAACGCGCTGGCTTGGCCCCCTTGAGATTACCCCCTCAAGCTAAACAAACCGGCCCTAAAGGTGGTGCCAAATCGTTCTTCTTTGGTAAGAACCGTGGAACCACTACTGCCGTTTGTGTAACCCCTATGGCCCACCGTTTGCTCGACGAACAAGTCGCAGCTTCACGTATGAGCCGTGGTGATTACATAGAGTACTTACTGCGCGAAAAAGCCGGTCTCATTGAAGAGACCTTCAGAGCTTATGCTGCTCAACAACAAGCCGCTGCTGCAGCTGCCGCTGCCGCCCCTGCTGTTGCTCAAGCAGTACAAGCACCTGCAACTCAAGTAAACTTCGCTCCCCCTGCTATACAGCAAGTACAACAACCAGTACAACCTGTACAACAACCAGTAGTTGAAGTTACTTACGCTCAACCAGTCATCACCCCAGTGACCGATTGGAACTCAGGCAGCTAATCTAGCACTAGCTATTAGTCCTCCTTTCGATGGAATCTCTCCCCCGGGAGAGGTTCCATTTTTGGTTTTGGACTTAGTAGCCCTGGTTTAAGTACAGGTTTAAGTACTGGATTAAGGTCTGGCTTAAGGTCTGGTTTCACGACTTTTTCATGGGCGGTTGGGTAGATTAGAAATATGTCAGACGCACCCACCAAAGAGCAGCCCAAAGTAACCGACGCCAATCCCGGCGTCGCTAAATTTGACCAAGATAACGGTCAAGATAGCGGCCGTCTTTCGGGAAGAGCCACGAACCAAGACTTTGGTCCAGAAATCGGCAACCCTGCTAATACTTCGGCGCTCAAGTTTGAAGGCTACAAAGTACCGCTTACCAGTGACCAGAAGCTGGCTTCGGCCGCAGGTCAACCTCGAGAATTGGGTCTGGCGAATATGTCAGACCAGCTCAAAAATCTGCAAATGGCCCAACTGTCGGCAAATGACGGCAAAAAGAGTGGCAGCGGTGACAAAGCTAATGGTGACCGAGTAAATATTGGCGACAAGGCCGTGGTCGGCGACAAACAGAGCGCCAAGCCTGTTCTTGAAGTGCAGAACCGGGGCGCCAGTGCAGCCTTTGCCCAAGAAGTAGCAAGCGGCGTCGCCACTTTACCCGCAAAAGTAGCCCAAGAGCTAAAAGACCTAGGCGTTCAAGTCAACGTTTTCAAAAACATCTACGAATATGACAGAGCCATGGGCACAAATAAAGCCGGCATGGTCGTCAATGGCCAAAAAGTCTCGCTCGATGCTCCTGCTTTATTCGACGGCAAAGGCAAACCACCAAATATTGCTGTTTTCGAGCAATTGGGTGACGGCACTCCGGTCAAGTCTCTCAAAAATACTGATGTAGCAGGCCTAGCCCGGCATGAGGCCGGCCACGCCTATAGCGCTGCCCACGGATTTCTTTCAATGCAAGACAAGAAGTTCCAAGCCGCTATGGTGAATGACGTCAACAATATTTCGCCCGCCCAAATGCAGCAGCTTATGAAAGAAGTGCAGCCTGGTGGTCCAATGAACTATTACCTGGGCTCACCAGCCAAAGAAGAATTCTTTGCTGAGGCCTTCGCCACCGCTACCGGTCAAGGCAGCGACAAATATGCGGCCCGACGCATGCAAGAGCTTTTCCCCAACGTCATGAAGTACATGCGAGAAACGACCAAATAGCGATAGCTCATTTGTGACTTATGGTGCATAGCGCTATTTAGACTATTATTTGATCTATGAGCGAAAAACGGGCGATTAGTCAGATGAATAGCAATCTACAACTACTAGCTGCTTCCAAATTAGCTCTCTGTGCCCTTTTGCTTCTGCCTATATTTTGTGACCTTAATGCCATTGCCAAAGAGGCAGTGGCGAAAGAGGCCGGAGGCGAACAGTCTGAGCACGTACAGATTAGTCAGGTTGGCGATTTTTCCACGACAGAGTTCAAACCCTATACACGAGGCATTAGCTTTCCACCGGAAGCACCACCCAGTCGCTATCAAACGCCCCCGACCAGACCAATTGTCAGACCTCTCGACAGAAAATCTAAACTTTTCGCAGAGCCGACTTTTGACGATCTCTTCGGCATGAGCAAAAACGACTTATTGAAGCGCTTTCCATCGCCTAACTTCAAACATAAAGCCAACTTTTCGCAAATCACCTGGCACGGTACAGACGTCTCATCGGTCTTAGAGCTGCGCTTTAAAAAGGGAAGAGTCTCACAACTCCGCCTCACCACAAACTATGGTTATCCGCGCCCCGGCACCACTAGCGATGTCGAGGTGGGCAAATGGCTTAGCGCACCTGTCAAATCGTCGCGATAAAGGCCGGCGAGAGAATAACTCCCTCGGGTCATTCTTCCTTTTCGAAATAGTTGAGTACTCAAGTATTTTGACTAAGAAGTAATCACGGTTTCAGGCCACTAAAATAGTTGAGTACTCAAGTATTTTTTCTATAGACGGCAATCGAAAAATAGATCCGAAAAATCATTGGTGCTTGCCACCTTCCAATCATCCTAGATTTATTGGCAAAGTTGGCCAAGACCATTCCAAAGCAATTACAGAAATTACACCAGGATGGACTTTAGCGTGATTTAGAAACGGCTCCTGCAACAAGGCGTTAGCAGGATGAATAAATAGGCAAAAGTCACCATCTAGGTATTCATTATCGTAATCAGCATCAACACCCTCAATTCTGCCGACATAGTGAAACCAGCCCGCTCTGTCACTGCAATTGGCGCACTCACTAAAAGTGTAAGACTCAGCTTCTTTGGTGTAATCAATGCCGAGGCGCTCTAGAAGGTCACGAAATTCAGCAGGAAAAATCTGATCACGGTGCCCGTCAAAATATCGGCAATCGTCACACGCACATGCAGCAGCGCTCCCCTGCGGTATTGCCCTGTAGAATTCACGAGTGAGTTCGACGTCAGCAAACAGTCGCCAACTGCGAAACTGAACTAATTTCATTAGCCCAGATTACCCTGGATTAGCAGCTTGAGTAGCAATTGCACTTGAACCAGCGGTGGTTGTTCTGGCATGTTGAGCGGCGTAAGAAAGAATGGCCTCAACCTGACTCAAATAATTAGCAATGTACTGGGCACGGAAACCACGTTGAATGAAGGCTTCAAGGCGCAACCACTCACGCACTGTGGCGTGAAGTGAGGTGACGTCTTTAAGCACAGCATCAATTTCTTCGGGCTTAGCATTGCTAGACAAGTTGTGCAGTGATTTCTGCACTGAATCGAGTTGATTGACGACATCATTAGTACTGGCTGTGTCAGACATGATGCGCTTTTTGGGATCTTGTAGATAACGATTAACCATGGTGGAGAAATCGTCGAACAAAAGACGACTGGCTTTGATTGGATCTGACTGTGGAGTCATAGTGGTTGGTCTTCTGTAAGGACCAACCTTAAGCATGTTGACCTTCTTATCATCAAGGTGAGCAACAGCAAACATAGTTGTTCCGAGTGTTCCAATCACACGAGCAGTATCAAGTTGTTCAACCAAACCAGCAGTATCGAGCTGCCTAATCGACAAACCTGGATAAGAAAGAGCCTTATCAGCTGTCGATTCGCGCACGAAACCGGCAGCATCATTGAGTTCTTTGGCAGTACCGACATAAGTCATTGGATTGATCGTATCAATCCAACCGTTAGCCACCCATACTTCCCACTCTTGTTGCACGGCATTCATGCGCATACGCTTGGGCATGCCATAAACTGCGGCGGAAATGCGAATACCAGGTTTAGCTGCACGCAATGACTCGGACATCTCTTTAACAAAACTGCTGACGTTATTAGCTTTCCAATGAATCCACATTGTTCTGGTGTCTTCATCAAGACGATCGAGCGATAGACCGGTCTCACGCTCAAACTTCTGCCGCCCCAACCAATTGAAGCCCATCTCAGAGCCTTTATTGTTGAAGGGATAGCGGATGTAATCGAGCTGAATGCCATCAACCGGGTAGCGATTGACCACTTCAAATATCAAACTTTTGACGTAAGCACGACAGTCTGGGTTAGACGGATCAAGCCAATACTCAAATTGTCTAGGTGGCAAAAAGGCACCAGTTTGAGAAGCCAATGCCCAAGAATAATCATGAGCAGGAAGCACTGGACCAGGATAATCTGACTCTTTACCAACAATGGGGTTGTGTTTAGCATTGCCCACAGTAAAGGTCCAGAACCAGGCATGGAATTCCATGTTGCGCTTCTTCGCTTCTGAAATGGCACAACCAAGCGGGTCCCAGCCTAGAGTCTCGGGGTTCTGAGTACCAATTTTAGAAGGGAACATAGTGAAACCAGCATTGTTGGTCTCGAAATAAACAACGTTTATATTGGCGGTCTTCAACTTATCAAAAAGCTGGGCCATACCTTTGGCACCACGGGTGGAGACAATCGTTCCTCTATCAAGCCAGACAGAACGAGCTTCAACTGGACGAACAGGCATCGACTGAGCAAAGGCCATAGCAAAGTCTTGACGGGCTTTCTGTACATGCTCATCGGCTTCTAAGAAGCGTCTATCGCTGTAGGCTTGCTGGAAAGATTTGACGTGCTCAACAGCCGAATCATAAGAGGCTTGAATGGTTTTGAGTGGCACTGAAAACTCAGCTTGCTTAGCGGTCTTGATCGCTTCATCAGTACGCTTAGCAAGATAGTCAAGCTCTTGCGAAATGGTTTGATAATCAGCAAAGCTAATTTGAACCGCTGCAGCTTGAGTGATACCAGGCGACAATTCGTCTAAAGCTTGCGAGAGCATCAAAGCATTGCTTGATACTTCACCCTGAACACCAGGTGCCCAGCCCATGAAAATTACATTACCGGCCCGAGCAATACCAATGCCTTGCTCCTGACCATTTGCATCTTGCCAGGTAGCCATACTGCTACCGGTGCCACTCAAGGCCAATTGGGAGATGACGCTAGCAATGGCGAACTCAGCAGTTGGTGCGTTAATTGCGCCTGGCTTGCTCCAGACTAATTTGTTTACTTCTTTAATCGTTGCTTGCTTAGCCGAAGCAACCCCAGCCAGTGCTTCCAAAGATTGAGCACCGGCACCAGGAACACCAGCACCATCAGTGATGAGAAGCTTGCCGCCACC
>Ga0075156_10002052_pt1 | contig 11088 bp, 10 predicted proteins | sample JI81AbrownDNA_FD_70966 | JGI IMG/M metagenome (GOLD analysis project Ga0075156, IMG submission 70966) | Wastewater effluent complex algal communities from Wisconsin, to seasonally profile nutrient transformation and Carbon sequestration -... | ecosystem: Engineered > WWTP > Effluent > Algae...
ATGTGGGTTTTGGAATTTGTGGTCACTCACATTGCTCGTTCCTTTGCGCTCACGATGAGGTTGCTTGCGAATATGACAGCTGGTCACGTAATGATACTCGCACTTCTTGGCTTTATTTTTATGAGTCAAAGTTACTTCATTGCGCCGGTCTCTGTTTTGAGCTCGGTTATGATTTACTTTTTAGAGTTACTTGTCGCCTTCTTGCAGGCGTTTATTTTTTCTTTGCTAACCACTGTTTTCATTGGAACAGTGATGCACAGACATTAGATTTTGGTTTTATTTATATTATAAAACACATAGGAGTGAAACGAAAAAAATGGAATTCGGTTTAGGATACATCGGAGTAGGACTCGCAGCTGGCCTCGCATTACTTGGCGCCGGCATTGGAATCGGTAGAATTGGTGGATCAGTTGCAGAAAGTATCAGCCGCCAACCAGAAGCAGCTGGAAAAATCCAACTCGTTCTTTACGTAGCAGCAGGTATGATCGAAGGGGCAGCACTCTTCGCAGTCGTGATCGCGCTTCTTATCGCACTTAAACTCAACGGCTCAATTGACAAAACAATTGGTGCTGGTGCAGCACCTGCAGCCACTAACGTAGAACAAGGAAAATAGTCTTGGTACTCCTTGCGGCTTCCGGCTTCAATCTGCTGAAAGTCAATCCGGGTCTGGTTGTCTGGACCCTGGTAACTTTTTCAATTGTTGTTCTCGTCCTTAAAAAGTTTGCCTGGGATAAAATTCTTCATGCCCTTGAAGAGCGTTCTTCAGGGATACAAGGGGATATTGACAAGGCAGAAGCCCTTCGTAAAGAAGCAGAAAAGTCATTAAAAGATTACCAGGACAAATTGCGCGGCGCCATCGATGAAGCACATACAATCATCGAAGAAGCCAAACGCGATGCAGGTGTTCTCCGTCACAAAATGATGGAAGACACAAACAATGACATCAAACATACGAAAGAACAAGCAGTCCGAGAGATAGAACTTGCGAAAGGCAAGGCTCTTTCCGAAATGCAGCATCAAATTGTAGAAATGTCTGTGCTCATCGCTAGCGAAATTCTGGAAAAGCAGCTAAAGAAGGAAGATTACTCTTCATTCATAGAGAAAGAAATTTCAAAGTTAGAAAAACTTAAACTAAAATGAGCCTAAGTAAAGTTCCCAAGGTTTACGCCACTGCTCTTCTTGAGTTAGCGATTGATGCTAACTCAGTAGAGGCGACAGAAGAAGAATTAACACAAATTGTGAATACATTCTCTGCTGATGAATCAATTCGCCATTATTTTCTTTCTCCGATTGTAAATCCGATTGAGAAAGAGAAAGCCGCATTCAAGGCACTAAGCGGTAGAGCGTCTGAAATTGTAACCAATTTCGTATCGCTTGTGGTTAGAAAAAATAGGTATCTGTTTTTGCCAGATATTGTTGAAGCATTTTGTGCGGGTGTGGATCATTTAAAAAATAGAAGTTCCCTTAGAATCATTTCCAAGGATCCTCTTTCCCCTGAACAAAAAGAAAAAATTATCGGATCACTCACCGCCACTTTTAAGCGCCAATTTCGTGTGCATGAAAGTTTAGATACACGTTTACTCGGCGGCTTTAGACTGTTCGTAGATGATTATTTAATCGATGCCTCGATCCGTTATAAACTAGACGGAATGGAAGAGGTACTCCTCCAAAAGAAAATCCCTGTCGGAGCAATGTATGAAAATTAAAACAGACGAAGTAACATCGGTACTCAAACAAGAAATAAAGAACTTTAATAAAGACCTTAAAGTTGACGAAGTCGGATCTGTGCTCGAAGTCGGGGACGGGATTGCCAGAGTTTACGGTCTCAGTAACGTAATGGCAGGAGAGCTCGTGGAATTCCAGAATGGAGTCCGCGGACAAGCCTTCAACTTAGAGGAAAACTCAGTTGGGGTTGTAATTTTTGGTGATTATACAAGAATTGAAGAAGGTTTTAGCGTGAAACGCGTCGGAAAAATCTTCGAAGTCCCAGTGGGACCAGAGTTACTCGGTCGAGTGGTGAATCCGTTAGGGGAACCAGTTGACGGCAAAGGACCTTTGAATGCCAAAAAAACAAGACCAGTAGAATCTCCAGCTCCTGGGATTGCGATGAGAAAATCAGTTCATGAGCCAATGCAAACAGGAATCAAGGCGATCGATGCCATGATTCCAGTCGGTCGCGGCCAACGAGAGCTCATCATTGGTGACCGTGGAACGGGAAAATCATCCATTGCCATTGATACCATTATCAACCAAAAGGGCAAAGACGTCATTTGTGTATACGTGGCCATTGGCCAAAAAGAATCTACTGTTGCATCCACAGTGGAAATGTTACGCGAGAAAGGGGCTCTGGCTTATACGATCGTAGTAACTGCGAGTGCTTCTGAACCAGCTCCGCTTCTCTTCATTGCACCTTATTCTGGCGCCTCCATGGCAGAATACTTTATGTATGATGAAGGAAAAGCGACTCTCATCGTGTATGATGACCTTTCTAAACAAGCGGTTGCATATCGCCAAATGTGTCTCCTTCTTCGTCGTCCTCCAGGTCGTGAAGCTTACCCTGGAGACGTTTTTTACCTCCACTCGCGTCTCCTCGAAAGAGCAGCTAAGTTAGATGATAAATACGGTGGTGGGTCCATGACTGCACTTCCGATCATTGAAACACAAGAAGGTGAAGTTTCTGCCTACATTCCGACGAACGTGATCTCGATCACAGATGGTCAGATCTACTTACAATCGAACTTATTTGCTTCTGGTTTAAGACCAGCGGTCGACGTAGGGATTTCGGTATCTCGCGTAGGATCTGCAGCCCAAATCAAAGCGATGAAAAAGGTGGCAGGGACACTCAAGTCCGACTTATCTCAGTTCCGCGATTTGGAAGCGTTTGCTCAGCTTGGATCGGAACTCGATGCCGTCACTCAATCGCAGTTAGATCGTGGTTACCGCATTCTCGAAATATTAAAGCAGCCAAACAACTCTCCAAGCCCAGTGGAAGAACAAGTGATCTCCATTTTCGCTGTGACAAAGGGTTTCGTAGACCAAATCCCAGTACCAAAGGTTAGAGAGTTCGAAAAATTCTTAATCCAAACGATTCGGGAACAACACCCTGAAATTTTGGAAGAAATCCGAACTGCCAAAGAGATCAAAGCGGAAGCTAACGTTCAAAAAACGGTGAAGTCCATCGTTGAACATTTTCTTAGCAAAAATCGGTAAGGGGAAAGATCTTGGCGACACCGCGTGAGATAAAAAAGAGGATCGACTCTGTTAAAAATACCAGAAAGATCACTCGCACAATGGAGATGGTCTCGACGGCAAAGGCCAAAAAAGCGACCAATAAGGTAAATGCTTCGAAACCTTATGCTGATTTGACTAGAGTTCTCGTTTCTTCCTTATCGAGTTTGGCAAGCGTAGTCCAAAGTCCTTATTTGCGAAAGCCAACAAAGATTCGCAAGGTGGCGATTCTTGCCATGACTGCGAATCGTGGTCTTTGTGGTGGCTTCAATTCGAATATCCTTCGGATGGTGAAACAACGCATTGAATTCTATCAAACGCAAGGGATAGAAGTGGAAGTTCATGCTGCGGGAAAAAAAGCGATCGGCTTTTTTAAGTTCGCGAAAATTGCAACTCAGAGTAACTACACAAACCTCGATGATAAAGCAGGATCAGTCGAAGCCAATCAGCTCGCCAATTATTTTATGGAAAGATTTGCCTCGGAAGAAGTGGACCGAGTAGAAGTGATTTCTACTCATTACTTTTCGGCAGCAAACCAAAAACCAGAGATAACAGCTGTTCTCCCATTGGAAGTAAATGTGGATAAGAATGCAAAAGAAACCGGGCCAGAAGTATTGTATGAGCCGGATCCGACTACCATTTTAGAAAACTTACTTCCACTTGTGATTCGGACAACATTTGTAAAAATATTACTAGAATCGGTTGCTTCAGAACATATCGCACGTAGAATCGCGATGAAAGCTGCAACAGATGCTGCAGGTGAGATGATCAAACTACTCACTCGTGGATACAACAGAGTGAGACAAGCGAAGATCACTCAAGAAATTTCAGAAATCGTCGGGGGCGCGGAAGCGATCTCTTAATTAAGATCATTCGGAGTAATTTATGAATACAGGTAAAATCAAACAAATCATTGGATCGGTTTTGGACATCAGCTTTCAAAACGGAAAACTTCCCGAAATCTTTAATGCAGTCGAAATCTCTGCAAAAATCAACGGTAAAGATACAAAAATCACTGCAGAAGTCCAACAGCATATCGGTGACAACACTGTCCGTGCTATCTCGCTTCAGTCTACAGATGGTTTAAAAAGGGGATTAGATGTTGTCGATACTGGCGGACCAATTACGGTTCCCGTTGGTGTGAAAACTCTTGGAAGAATCTTTAACGTGCTCGGTGAAGTGATCGATGAAATGGGTGATATGCCGAAAGACATCCAAAGAAAATCAATCCACAGAGATGCTCCAACGTTTGAAGAACTAAAGCCTAAAACTGAAATTTTTGAAACTGGGATCAAGGTCATCGACCTACTTGCTCCTTACATTAAGGGCGGAAAGACAGGACTATTCGGTGGTGCGGGTGTTGGTAAAACAGTACTCATTCAAGAATTAATTAACAACATTGCAAAACAGCATGGTGGTTATTCCGTATTTGCTGGTGTAGGGGAAAGAACTCGGGAAGGAAATGACCTTTGGAACGAGATGAAAGAATCAGGCGTAATTGATAAGACTGTACTTTGTTACGGCCAGATGAATGAACCACCTGGTGCTCGGTTACGAGTTGCCTTATCTGCACTTACAATGGCAGAAAACTTTCGCGATGAATCGGGTTCCGATATCCTTCTCTTCGTAGATAATATCTTCCGTTTCTCACAAGCAGGTTCGGAAGTATCGGCACTCCTTGGAAGGATGCCATCTGCCGTTGGTTACCAACCAACTCTATCCACGGAAATGGGTGGTTTGCAAGAGCGAATCACTTCCACAACCCGAGGTTCCATTACTTCTGTGCAAGCGATCTATGTTCCTGCCGACGACTTAACGGACCCGGCTCCTGCAACAGCCTTCACTCACTTGGATGCAACAACCGTTCTTTCTCGTGCCATCTCGGAAAAAGGAATTTATCCGGCCGTCGACCCACTCGGCTCCACTTCTAGAATCATGAATCCAGTCATTCTTGGCGAAGAACATTATTTTGTCGCAAGGGAAGTGCAAAGAATCCTCCAAAGGTACAAAGACCTACAGGATATCATTGCGATTCTCGGGATGGATGAGCTCTCAGAAGACGACAAAATCCTTGTCGCTCGCGCCAGACGCTTGGAAAAATTCTTATCACAACCATTCTCTGTGGCGGAAGTGTTTACAGGCCGACCAGGTAAATATGTGAAACTTGAGGATACGATTCGGTCCTTCAAAGGGATCGTGGAAGGAAAGTATGATGATCTTCCAGAACAAGCCTTCTATATGGTCGGTTCGATTGATGAAGTATTGGAAGCCGCAAAACAATTAAAAGGTAAGGAATAGGGTTTTTGTCCCATGGATAAGAATCTTTCTCTCACTGTTATTTCTCCGGATCGAATCCTATACAAAGGCCAGGCAGAGTCTGTGATTTTACCTGGCATTGTCGGATATTTTGGAATCCTGCCAGGACACGCGACTCTTGTTGCACAATTGGACATTGGTATGATCAAACTCCATACAAAAAATAAGGAGTTTCGGATTGCCATTGATGGCGGTTTTTGCGAAGTGAAAAACGACGAAATTCGTGTATTAACGGAAGGTGGGGATTCGGAGGACGAAATCACGCCAGAACGCGCACAAGAGGTTTTTTTGAAGATGGAAGCACTCCCAGCATCAAAAGAGCGAGAAAATTCAATAAAGAAAGCAAAAGTTCGCATTTTACTCCACCAACACTAATTTTTTTCCCCTCTACTTGCCGAAAATATTGTAGAGGGGGATGATTCCTTTGTATTATAAATCAATCTTTAGTTTAGGTATTCTGTTGATCCTAGCTATGTTTGCATTTTACTTGAAGGATAACCCTGAAGTAAGTAAAAGAATCTATTCTCCTGAAATGATTCAGGTAAAAATATCGGGACCTGTCATGAGGCCTGGTATTTATTCCTTAGAATCAGGTTCTACGGGAAAGGATTTGATCGAGAAGGCAGGCGGAATTTTGCCGAATGCTTCTGTATCTTTTGAGGTGAAGAACCTAGACCAACTCTTAGTTGATGGTCAGGCTGTAGATTTGGGGAAACGGTAATCGGAGCGAATGGCGGATCAGGAAAATAATAACAAAGAAGAGTTCGAAAATCTCGACCCAATATTGGACGAAGATGCATTTTCACTCGATCTTGATGATTTCGACTTAGGAGATGATGATCTTGAAGAATCTCCTGGCATAGACCCCCCGTCTCTCGAGGATGTGGATGGGTTTGACGATTCCGATGATTCAAAAATTGGAGACTTGGTTTTATCGAGCTCCGATGGCGATGAGGACGATATTCTAGATATTGATTTGGATTCCGATCTGAATCTGTTAGGTGAGGAAGATCCCGTTCTTCACGATGATGATTTACATGCAAACTTTGATGAAATAGACGAGCAGGAAGAAATACATTCACCAACCAAGGATGAAGACGACCTTGAACTAGAATTTGATGATGATGTCATCAATCTAGATGAAGAGATAGAAGCCATTCTCAATGGCGAAGATGGAATATTAACCAATAAAAAGATGTCCGAGTCTAATGATTTTTCATCTGATGAAGATGATGACGGACCAATTGCTCTTTCTATGGAAGAACTCGAAAATATCACGGGAGGATTGATTGCTTCCGAAGATGAGACGAGTGAGGAAGAAACCGAAGAAGTTCTTTTGCCTGATGATGATGAGATTGAGTCGACTTTAACTCCATTCGGAGAAAGTGAAACCGATTTAGATTTAAATCTCGATGAAACCGAAGTGGACACACAATTGACCTTCAATGAAAAAGGTCACCCTGAACTTGACTTAGGTGAAGATGAAGCAGGTGAGGCGGACTTTAAGCCTCTTCGAGATGCAGAAGAGGAAGAACTTTTTGGATCAGCTAAAGAAGATGAGAACCTGACCCTTTCCGATGATGAATTGGGGAATATTCTTGGATCGGAAACTGAGAGTTTAGAAGAATCTTTAAGCAACGAAGACGATTTCTTTCAGACGGAAGAATTGCCAGAAATGGAAGATGATGATGGACCAATCACACTCTCCATGGAAGAATTGGATAACATAGGTTCTGCGAGTGAGCCCGAATTAAATATATTAGATGATGAACCTGAGGACGAAACTATTACTTTGAGTCCTGATGAATTAGGCAGTATCATAGGTTCTGAAGAAAGCTCTCCTGACTCTGAATTCAGTGAAGAGAAAGAGGAAGACGAAGAAGTCAATTTTGATATTTTCGGTGATGATGATACAATTGAAGAGGATGAGGTCGAGGAAGCTAGCTCCGGTTTGGAAGGCGAGTATGAAGAATCTCATATGGAGTCGGAAGAAGATGACGAGGGCCCTCTTGCCCTTTCCATGGAAGAATTAGAATCAATTGCTGGAGAAGCGGAAGAATCTTCCGAAGACGAGTTAGTTGATAGTTTAGATAGAGCGCCATTACCGTATGAAGAAGAAAAATCGAATTCAGATCTACTTGAAGAGAATTTAGAAGACGAATCCATTGCTCTATCAATGGAGGAGTTGGAAAACATCACAGGTGGGGAAGAAGAGGTAGATTTTTCAGAAGGTGTAGAAACAATTTCTGAGCCTTTAACGGAACCAGAAGTAGAAACAGTCACTGGCGACAAAATAGATGATTTGATCGGTGATGAAATACCAGGTGATGACTTGGATGATATCGCAGATCTTCCGATGGAGGAGCCAGATTTAACTCAAGTCGATGATTTTGATTTTGAATCTGATGAGTCAGAATCTGAAAAAGATGCCATTGAAGACTTTTCGTTAGGTGATACTCCTGATCTAGTGGAACATACTGATTTAGTAGAGTTCGGAGAGCCAGAAGTTGTTCCCGAACTCCGCGAACCAACACTAGGAAATGATGAGAGTGCCGGTGTAGAAATAGATTTAGATGAATATGCGCCGGAAGGAAAATTATCTCCACTTGAAGAATTGCGAGCAACACAATCTCCGACATTGGAAGAGAAATCTCTTACTGCGGCGGCGGAAGAAGCTATACAAGATCCTGGCTCCGAACTTTCCGTTGGTGATCGTAAAAAGGTATTAACCTACCTTGATAATTTGTTGGGCAACCTTCCTGATGATGTAATCAAAGAATTTTCAAAATCTCAATACTTTGATTTGTACAAAAAACTAATGAAAGAATTGGGGTTATGACGTGGGACTTCTCGATCGTGCCGAGAATCTAAGCAAGTCCTCCGATGCGACGAAACCTTCGCAAGGATCTGTTCCAAAATCGAAGTCCCTTTTAGAGAAAGCGAAACAGTTTTTAAAAGAGGAATCTGACGAAGATTGGATTGGCGATATTTCCGATTTGCCTGCGACTGAAATCAGTGATGACTTACCTATACCAGATGCCGAAGTAGAAGTTGACTTAAGCGAGTTAGGTGGCTATTCTCCTGAAGGCGAAGAAGACTTCGGATTTTCCGAACCTACGCTAGATTCGGATGATTTGATCGATTTTAACGAAGAGACTCCAGAAAATGCGGAATCGGAGGAGATATCCAGTTTTGATTCCGAAGAGGATGATTTTAAAAACCAAGAACCAGATTTAGATTTGGATCTAACTGCCGAAGAACCTTTATTAGATGACAATTTCAGTCTGCCGGAACCGGATTTAGAAGAACCAAGTCTAATCGATGATGTCGCTGAAGAGTCTGAAATTAATCCCAACGAACAAAACTTAAGTGATGAGGATGAACTCGAAAACAATCTGGAAATTCCTGAGGATATTTCTGTTGAAAATAAAGATGAGAATGTAGTTCCTGCAGAATTACCGGAGGTGGATCTATTTGATGATTGGGAAAAAGATGCACATGCTGAATCTGTAAAACAACCGATTCGACCCATCAATGAAGATCCAGTTCCACAGGATAAAAGTTTCCTTTTCGATGATGAATCCGATTTTTCAACGGCTCCGATGGGGCAATATATCGCTTCTAAAAAAAGAATCGAGAATTACCAGGCCGTCTTTGAAATCACAAAGGAAATCTCGGCTTCTAAAGATTTTGCTGAATTCTTTGATAATCTTGTTTTCAGTATTATTGGACAGGTGGGCTGTTCCTCTGTCGTCGTTGTAACCTCCACTCTGCAAGAAGCGGAGAGATGGGACGCACTGAATGCTGAAGGAATAGATCTCATGGACACGTGGTCCTTTGAATCGAATGATGAGGTATTCCAGAGAATTAAAGAGACTGACACGGTAATTTATGCAGGTGAATTGAAACAGCGAAATGTTCCTGACCGAGAAAAACAAATATTAGATGAGATGGAAGCTGAAATTCTGGTACCGATTCGACATAAGGAATCCTGTTATGGATTTTTAGCTCTAGGTCGGTTGATTAACGAAGAAGAATACATTGTTGATGATTTAGAATTCGTGAAAGTAATCGGAGATATCGCTGGTTCCGTTTTTGAACGTGTCTCAGAATTCGAAAAATTAACAGAAGAACTTGTGAATGTGAAACAAGTCGTGGAGATCAATGAATCTGTCTTAAAGTCGGCACGAGATTTTGCTGGCGTCCGTAAAATGGATGACGCTTATGACCTGTTAATTGATAATTTAAAAAAGAAACTGGGCGTAAAACAATTTTCGCTTTTAGTCTTAGATTCAGAAAACAGATCTGATTACATCGTATTCGGTTCCAATTTTATTCTTCCAGAACGTGCCAAAGATTTCAGACTAAGTAAAGACTCCGATATAGTAGGCATGGTCTCTAACGTGGCAGGCGTTTATAAATTAGAAAATTTCAGAGAAGATTCTGAATTGAAATCTATTTTTACGAATGATGAACTCGGAATCATGTCTGAATTCACAATTTTGCCAATAATCAACTTGAATTGGTTAGTCGGCATGGTTGTCGTTCATGCTACTGTCAGTCCTTGGACGGACATGAGTCGTGATATTGCAGTTGCCATTATGGAAACTTCTGCCCCTGTGCTTGCGAATTTACTAATTCTCTCTGAAAAAGAAGCACTTTTCAGGAATCCATTCAATCCATTGGAAACTAAAATATTATCCGAGATTGAAAAGGCAGAAAAAATGAAACTTAATTTTACGGTTTCAATTTTTAAGATTCAAAACGTTGCTAGAATGATCCATTTGTTTGGGGCAGGGAAATTCGCAAGATATGCAGATACTCTGCGAAAAACAATCACTGATCATATTAGTGAAAATGATTTTTTTACTAGAGTAGGACAGGGAAAATTCGCCATTGTTCTTCATGGAAAAGATCGGGAAGAAACGGAAATAGTAATTAAAAAGATAAAATCATCGTTTGGGAAACGAGAGGAGTTTTTTAGCGCCACCTTTAAGCCTTCCTATCGTATCCTCAGCCTTTCCTATCCGAATGATACCAAAGATAAAAATCAATTTATGGAAATGATAGAAGAAGCATAAACCTAGAAGTAAAATCTGTGTTATTCAATTCTATTCCTTTTCTCGTAAGCTTTCTTGTATTTTTTTCAATCTATTGTTTACTTAATCGTAAACTTCAAAATATTTTATTACTAGTCTACGGATTTTATTTTTATTCCTACTGGAATTGGAAGATGAGTCTTCTTCTTGCTGCTTCAATCCTCTTCAATTTTTTATTCGGACATTTAATCCAAAACACTGTGAATGAACGCTCAAGAAAAAAAATAGCAGTATTGGGCATCGTTTCCAATTTGTTATTGTTAGGTTTTTTTAAATACACTCTTTTTGCAGTTGACTTGGTAATAGATGTTTACTCTTTTTTTTCTAATTCAATTTCCATCTGGCGTCCCGAAATTCTATTGCCTGTAGGAATATCCTTTTATACATTTCATAACATCAGTTATCTAGTTGAAATTTATAAGAAAAATATTTCAGCATCAAAAGA